>Ga0123355_10000524_pt1 | contig 51234 bp, 56 predicted proteins | sample TergutEmb28metaG_3_FD_89872 | JGI IMG/M metagenome (GOLD analysis project Ga0123355, IMG submission 89872) | Embiratermes neotenicus P1 segment gut microbial communities from Petit-Saut dam, French Guiana - Emb289 P1 | ecosystem: Host-associated > Arthropoda: Insects > Digestive system > Gut ... | reverse complement strand
TATGTACTTCGCCCACTTCCGGATGTACGACCCGGATGCGAAGCGATTCCAGGCTCCTGACCCTATCCGTGGCAATATCTTCAACCCACAAAGCTTGAATCTCTACACCTACGTCCTTAACTCGCCACTCAACTTCATAGACCCATGGGGCCTAACCCCAGTATCAACATCTAGTCTAAACGGCGCAGCATCATCGCTAAATGCAATGCAACAGCAAACAAAGGCCCAAAAAAAAGCGGGAACCGTAGCTGCCGCACAGGCAGCAATAAGCAATACCTTCCCACCAGACATATGGGACGAGGTTGCTAATGAAATAAGACATCACAACCCCGGCATGTGTGAGCGCGAGATTTCTAATATCATCAATCGAACTATTCTGATGATTGCTGCCAACTATGAGGCGTTTAGGAGTGCCGTGCAGAGTGCTATGTTCCCGAGTGTGCCTAATCCTGTATTTGGCCCCATAGGTATGATGACCGGGCCGTCTGTAGGTGCGGCTGGTATGCCTGTGTTTAGTAGTGTTGGTATGCCGCCTGGGATGATTGGCTCTGTTGGTGCGCACGCTATGTATAGTGCGGCTTGGCGCGGACGGGCTCATAATATGGTTGTTGATGATGTAGCTCGAAGGTATGGATTGTTGAGTAACATGAGAGTTAATTTTCCCAATGGTGGAGGACATGGTTTTGTTGATTTGATGAGCCTTACAACGGGCGAGGTGTGGGACGTGAAACGATATAATCTTCCAGTCCCCAATGCTCTTGCTCAAATAGGTCGCTATACAGAAACCGGTGTAAGATTGCATCGTGGTTATATAGGTAGAGATCCAACACATCTTACTCAGCCGATACCAGGCGGTTCAGCAGGAACGTATATTTTTGGTAATGTAATTATACAACCTCACCGGAATCTCACTTATACAGTGGTTTATTGGGATGCAGGGGGAGGCCTAATCCAATACGATTATCTAGTAAATGCGACTGTGCAGTCTGTACCTGCGTGGCTGGCGGCTACTATTCTTGCTGCAAGTGGAATAGTGATATTTGCCGGCGGTGCCGGCGGCGGAGACGCAGATTGCATATTAAACCCGCTGCCGCGTAACATGCGATAATGTGAAAGGAATGTGAAATTTTATGGCTTTGATAACAAATCTCTACAAAAAAATGTTCAAGGAGAGCCTAACCCCTCACGGGTTTAGGCTCTACCGGAGAGTATTTTACAGAGTTGTCAATGATGTAGTTCAAATGATGATGCTGGAAAATTATAAATTTGATTATACAGTTGAGTATACTGTTATACCTCTTTGCTTAGGCATAACAATGCTGGAGTTTAGAGGGCCTGGCATCCACGAGTTTCGTGAAGGTCCTTTTGTAAACGGCTATAAAGAAAGATGGGATTTATGGCCGGATGAACTTACTAGTGAAAGACCCTCGGAGGAAGTTCAGACAAAGTATGTTGAAGAGATGCTTTCAATAGTTCATAAAGATATACTGCCCTATTTCCAAAAGATGGACACTTCGGATGCTTGTTTTGATGATTGGAATAAGGGAGAGCAGATAGATCACAGCGGTTTGCTTCATCTGAAAGTTGGTAATTATGAAAAGGCCCTAGCTGCTATGCAAAAGGTGCTTAAGCAGGAAAGAGAAGCATTGCAGCATTATAATTCCGACCCGGATGACCCTTATCTTATCAAGAAACAAATCAAATTGAAACGTATTAAGGAAAGTGAGGCGGAGCGAGCAATTGAGGGTATGAAGGCATGGGAAATAAAGACGCGTACGATTATTGATGAGTACACTTGTATGATTGAAGCGTTGACAAATGGGGATATGGCGTATTTCGATAAAATCTTTGCGGAAAACGAAGCCAAAGCCCGTATGCATTTACTAAATCCGAGTAAGTACATGCAAAAAGGCTAGGCAGGACGGGGAGGATAGACGTGTGAAGTGGGGATAGCAGGCTGTTACAAAACACCATGTTTTGTAATGGTCTGCTTCCTCTGTTCTTTTAATGTGTTACTTCTCTGATTTTGTTATTTTTGTCAATGGCGATGCATTGTTCGGCCCGCATGTGGAGCTAACCGGCACAGGACGGGGAGGACAAATCATTACAAAACATCGAGTTTTAGCAATGGCCTGTTGTCCCCTTCTATAATAAGTGTTATTTCCTGTTTTGATGATGGGGCCAAAGGCGGTTTTCCTCCAGTTGTTTACAGTGTTATTGACATATAGAACCCAGCAATATAAGGCCGCAGCTGGTTTTGCTGATACCGACAAAGGCGGTTTTTTTCCGGTGATAGTGGAATGGGGTTCGTAAGCTTGGACAGGGGGCAGAGGACGATTCTATGTCTTCTAAGAGGCGTAAGACACAAAAGCACTACTGCTTATGATGTTGAGAGCATAAACATAATATACGCTCCAATATGATTTTTGCCTTAAGAAAGACTTTATCAACTTGTTGGTAAACATGTAAAAATTCATTGGAGGGTGTATGAATATGAAAAAAATATATGGAACACTTTTCTTAACCGCTATTCTGCTTTTAATACTCGCAGGATGTAGCAGAAATCATTTTCAAGGTGAGATAGTATCTAGCTATGCTCCAGTAGGATATATTTGGATGCGTGGTAGCATTGATGACTTAGCTTATGGCGCAACACATATAGTCCGAGCAGAAGTTTTGGACAATAGGACTGAGCTCATAAACACATTATTATCGGATAGAGAGCTTAGAGAAGATGAAGAGGAAAGTGTCATCTTACCGCATACAGTCCATCGCCTTAGAGTTTTAGAAGTTTTTATGGGTGATGTTGTAATTGGAGACATAATAGAAATTGCTCAGCGAGGAGGCAGGGTAGGTAATCGTGAACTAATTAATGACCGTAAAATTCAGCTTGTTTACGGCTATGAGCTTGTTTTCTTTCTGCACTGCGTCGAGACACATGGATTTAGACCTATGCCAATGATGTTGGAATCGTCTAGCCAAGCAGTGTATCATGTCGCGTCTCAAGATGCAGACTCAACTGTAGTGCTTGAGAGTTTTACACTGGGTAATAATTTGGTTTTAACAGTAGGTGACCTTGAACGCATAGCTGAGGAATTTGGGGGAGGAGGCCCAACGCCCACGCCACTACCCCCATCAACCGAAATGCCCTAATAACAACAATAACCGAGGCCGAATCCCGCACCCTAGAAAACTACCCATATGAAAACAGGGCTCAGTTTTTATACGCTCTAGAGATTGCCACAACCGCCCGCGACAATCAAAACGCCACACAAGAACAGGTTGACGATGCGGCGTTTTGGCTCTGGCATGCAATTGATCGTCTGGAATGGGTAGTTGAAGGTCCCCATCCCTATCCAATCGCTTTTGGCACAATATCCACTGTCAACTGGACGTTGTTAGATAACGGCAATTTATATCTCTCCCCAGGCACTATCAACTGGAACTCCCCAACAAGCCCCTGGCATTCCTACCGCCAAAACATCCGTCGCGTTATAATAGAGGGCCCTATAATAGCCGGGTCACAGCTCCAAGGCCTATTCTCCGATCTATCTCATGTCTACGCAATCCAAGGCCTGGACTATATAGACACCAGCGCAACCACCATGATGTATGCCTTATTCCGCAACACCAGCAGCCTTACAAGCCTCGACCTATCAAGCTGGGATACCCGCAATGTAAGAAACATGGGTAGGATGTTTATGGGGGCCAATAGCCTTGCCCATCTCAATATCAATGGCTGGGATACAAGCCGTGTTGAACGGATGCATCATATGTTCCAAGATACCCACAGTCTTACAGGTATTAATGTAACAGGTTGGGACACCAGTAGCGTAACCACCATGCATATGATGTTCACAAATGCCAGAAGTATTACGAATCTTAATGTATCCAACTGGATTACCTCCAATGTGACAGATATGTACGGGATGTTTAGGGGAACAACCAATCTTATATCTCTAAACTTATCCGGCTTTGACACAAGCAGCGTAATAAACATGGGCCGGATGTTCCAAGACACAACCATTACAGCCGTAGGCCATATATCAACCTGGAACACAGAAAATGTCCAAAGAATGCACCATATGTTCCAGAACGCAACGGGCTTTACCAATGCAACCGTAGATGTTTCTGGTTGGATTACAACCAATGTATTCACAATGCATGGGATGTTCCAAGGAGCGACAGGGTTTACCAGCTTAGATTTATCCCGCTGGGATACCCGCAGCTTGGACAATGCCCGTAGCATGTTTGAAGGTGCAACCGGCCTTACAAGCCTAAACCTCACCGGTTGGCAAACGGGCAATGTCACAATAACATATGGCATCTTCCGAGGTACAAGCAGCTTGACCAGTGTAATCGGCCTATCCAACTGGGATATGAGCAGCGTAACCAATATGGGCCGGATGTTCCAGGATACAAATATGACTATCGGTGATATATCCAATTGGAATACGTCAAGTGCTACGGCTATGCATGGGTTATTCCAGAATGCAATGGGCGTTACTAGTCTGGATTTATCCGGTTGGAGCACCCACAACATAACCAACATGAGTTTCATGTTTAGCGGTACGCCATTGCAACAACTCACCCTGGGCCAAAATTTTGTATTCGTTAATCTGCCAAACGGACCTGCACTACGGGCGGGTACGTGGAGTAACTCTGTATATACCCTTAGTTCTGCCGAGCTAATGATGCATCATAATGCCAATCCTATGCAGGACACCTGGACCATTAACTAAACGCACACAATTATGTATGAAAAAGCTATACCCGGTACACCAGTTTATAACGGTGTATAGGGTATAGCTTTTATTTTTAATCCTACTTTCATTCGATACGCCACCAATAACTCACATTTTTCTACTTTACCGCCTGCACCAGCAGGTAAGGGATTGTAGAATGCTAGTAATGCATAGCAGTCATGTTTATCAACAATAACTGCCAGATTTGCATATTGCGACGCATAGTGTTCATTATACGCCAAGATATATGCATAAATTTCCAAATATGTCATTTTTTAGGATATTTCTACCCCTGATGAACTAGTGTGAAAATAACTTATCCCCCTTAAGTATGCCCTCACTATTGATACTCTTCTCAATAGCGAGGGATATGTACTAGCCATGTTGCGCCATGCCTCCTCTAGGGTGCATAAAAAAAGAGCTGTTCGTAACTTAAGCAACCCCTTTTTTATGTCTTACAATCTTATCAGCTTGATATTATCTACTCCTATCCTCCACCAAAGAAACCACCGGATACATATCATTATAATGCTTATGGATAAACAGCGCATTCTGCTCCTTAAACAGCTTCTCAGCCACCCCGTCCGCAATGGGGGTAAGCATCTGCTCATGAGCGCACCCAATCGCCGGGATATTGGTGAAAACACCCTCCCCATCCCAAGACAGGCTATCATACGAATAATTACACCTGTCAACAAGAGCGCAGCCTTTACACGCATCCAACAGCTCTGCGCCTTTTTTCGACAAATACTTCTGGCGCTTTGCATCAATACCTGTAAATACATCCCCAATGGCAAGCTCAGGGGTACCCACGAAGCGCGAGCTTGAGTATAGCATGCCATCCGGTGCTACAGATAATTGATTCCGGGCCATCTGCCGTCTATCGGAGATATAACGGTCACCTTTTATGTGGGACACAATCTTTATATCAATGGGAGAAAGATAAAATTTGATTTCCGCCTTTGTCCACTTGATGTACATATCCGCCATCTTCTTATATTCCTGCTCCAGGATTGCTAGATGCTCACTTGTCCAATCACCGCCGTAGTTAAGATTATGAGTGATATAACGGAAGCCTTTATCGAATAGGAATTTTACGATATCGGCGGACTTATGGACTACAGAAGGGTCCAGCACACTCATTCCTATAGCATAAGGCTGGTATTTCAGCAGAAGAGGGATTGTTTCTTCCAGATGCGCAAAAGTGGCTTTCCCATCTGGGGTAAGACGACAATCATCCTGAGCTGGACCGTCATGGGAAAAACCTATGGTGAGGTTAATCCATTGGGCAAACTTAAGGAATTCCTCGTCAAGTAGCATACCGTTGGTGGTCATTTTATATAGGAAGCTGTGGCCTGTTTTGTCTTTGATAGTTTTTGTGTAATCTACCGTATCAAAGATAAGCTGTCGCTCCAAAAGGGGCTCCCCGCCGTAGAAAAGTAGTCCCGTCGTGGCTTTATACTGCGTGGCAAAATCCACAGCGGCAAAGGCAACCTCTTTCGACATACGTGCAGGGCCAAGCTCAACAAAGCAGTATTTACAAGCAAGATTGCATCGGTTTGTTACATGTAGGGTCAGATGCATAACCTACCACCCCCTTACAATACCTTCCCATTGCAGCCAGTAGATAAAATTCCGCACCTGGGTGGTTATGCTCTCAATGAGTTCATCTCTCGCGTCTTCCTTGGTTTCGTCCGTTGCCTCAAAAGGCTCTTCTACCCAATCATCGCCATCTTGGACCCAATTGCCCCACCCCACCACCATAAAGGGATTATGAAACACGCCAACACTGGTATCCCACATTTGCCTGGCGAAGTCCCGTGCCATCCACATGGCAGTGTGTCGCCCTCCTTCGTGGAAGCTATGAGTAGCACTAAGGAGCGCAACGGCTACATTTCTATTCGAATCAAATAAATCCAATCCATGTTCCCTTCCCCACTCTGGATCAAAAACTGTATGTTCAGGTGGGGTTGAACTTAAATCAAGTCCTGCCTCTTCAAGTTTTGCCTGGATAAAACTCATTACCTCATGCTCCGTTATACTCACTACATAGAAAGGTCCTTCACCGGCACCACCGTAATGGCTTCTCATCTCAAGCTCGGCCTCGGAAAGCATTGCAACTAATTCCTCCGACATTTCTGGCATTTCATCAAATAAATCCTGGCGTATTTCCTGCTCCGTAGGATACACTACATAAAAGGGTATACCACCAGAGCCGCCATAATGGCACCACCAATCATCAATGATGGGCTCGGGAGTTGGCGCAGGGGTTGGAGTTGCCTCTGCCTCGGTACGATATGTTACATAAATCGGTGCGTCGCCGGCACCGCCATGGTGGGGACGATTCATACAGCTTGCTAGGGTCATACCGCCAATTACCCCAATGCACGCTATCACGGTAGCGTTTTTCTGCCATCTGGATGGTAGTTTTTTAAGTAGCACAGGGTTTGCCTTTGCGGATTGTAGGTTTGGCAAGCTTGGTGGAGTGTAGTCGGTCATAGGGACTATGCTTAGTGAGGAATTTTCTTTTTCCATGTGAGACATCCTTTCTATTACAAAATGCCTTCGTTTCGCAACCAGTTAATAAATTCCTGTACTTGGGCTGTCAGGTTTTCTATGATTTCCTCGCGAGCCTCAGCGACTGCCTCAGGGGTTGGGTCGTCTAGTTCCTCAACCCACTCGTCGCCCTCTTCTATCCATCTACCGGTGCTAACCGTCACACCAGGATTATAGAATACACCTATGGGCATATCCGTTAAATCTGCAAACATATTTTTTATTTCCTCGGCATAACGACCTCTTGTTGGGCTAAATGCCCGATTGCTGTCCACCCAACTTAGATGAGATACAGCAATGCCTTTTTCCGCATCATGCAAATCCAGTGCATGTTGACCGCCGAAGCTCCAATATTCACCGGCTATATAATCCGGTGGGGTGGCACTCAAGTTAAGACCCGCCGATTCCAGCTTTGCACGGATAAAGCCCAGCACTTCCTGCTCTGTTATATGCACAGTATAAAAGGGCCCCGCACCAGCACCCCCGTGATGGATTCTGGATTCCAGTTCGGCTTCTGTAAGCCTTGCCGCCAACTGCTCTGGGGTTTCTTGGATTGGACCATATACGGCTTCGTAGGAGTCTTCTTCGTACTCATATTCTTCTGTTCCGTATTCGGTTTCATATTCGGCATCCGTTTCCTGCTCAGTTGGATACACAACGTAATATGGCACAGAGGCGGCACCACCGTTATGAGGCCAGTCGTCAACCTGGGCCGGTGATGTACAGCCTGCCAAAGTCATGGTCCCGATAACGCCAAGACAGGCTAGTACCGTCGCGTTTTTTTGCCAGCGAGAAGGTAATTTTTTGAGTAACGCGGGATTATCTTGGGCGGATTTTTGAGTCGGCAGGATTGGGGATTTGTAGTTAGTCATGGGAATTATAGAAAGAGGCTTGTTATGCATGGATAATCATTCCTTTATACTGTTTAACATTCACAACGTTGATTTTATATAAACGTTCCGCCTATGATTCTAGTTACACATATGGTGTAATTTGCATGCGAAAAGGGGCTGCCACATTAACTCATAATACAAAGCCCGTCATCCCGGGCTTGACCCGGGATCCTCTTAGTCTTTCAACAATGGTTATGTGATCCCGGATTAAATCCGGGATGACGAGCCTTGAAGTCACGGCATTCCTTACGTGACAGCCCCTTTGAATACATATCATGCAATAATCATAATACCCTCCGGCACCTTGGTATATAGCTCCACCCCTTCGGGTTTCCGCTCCCACTTTACCTCAATTTTCCCATATGGTGTGATATGAAATGCCTCAGCATAATCCAAGCAGCCGATATAGTCCGGCTTTATCAAAACCTCCTTGTGATTCTTACCCGTAGGATTATATTGAATCCCCGCAATCCGTTTTATAAACCACGCACTGATATCTCCAAAGAAATGATGATTTTGTGAGTACACCGGCCCACCCTCCGGATGAAAATGCTCCCAAAGTGTCGTTGCACCCCTTGCTACCCAGTTACCGTATGAGGGATATGTGGGTTGGGTAATCATCTTAAAGGCCAAATTGCTATGGCCAAATGCCGTCAGCACATGAAAAATCACCCTGGCACCAAGTATCCCTGTGTCCATATGGCCGTCAGCGGCCTCAATCAATTTCAAAAGCCTGGCAAAAGCCTTTTCCTTTTCCTTTTCTTCGAAGATATTATAGAAAAGCCCCATTGCCTGGGAAGTCTGGCAATTGCCTGCTACCAGCATGGTTTCATGGTCAATTAGCTGCTCTCGTATATTCCTACGCAAGATTTTGGCTTGAGCTTCGGCATATGCTTTTTCCGATTCCATTTCCAAGATACCGAAAATAAAGGCTGCCTTTTCGCAAATATCCATGGAAATTATACTGTCGGATACATTGACGGGGCATTTATGCTCATGAAACTCCACGCCAGGCGGTGCCCAGTCCCCTAGTCCTACCGCAACAAGGCCTCCGTCTCGCTGTATTACATTGCTTAAATAATGTACATATCTAAATATTGCCGTGGCGTTTTCCGCCAGGATTTCCGTATCTCCCCGATACACATATGTGAAATACGGCAGATAAACCAACACGCAGTCCCATGCGGGGCCATTACCCCACGTAAAGCCCCAGCCTCCCGTTGGTACAATCCCAGGTAACTGGCCGAGTTCGTTTTGCGCTTTACGGACGCTGTGAAGCCATTCCTTGAAGCTGGTTTCAGCATTTAGATTAAGGAGAATATGCTCCGCCGAAACCGCCGCATCTCCGGTCCAGCCATTCTTTTCACGATGAGGGCAATCCATAGGGAAGTAATAGAAATTGGAAAGGGTGGAGCGGCGGGTCAAGAGCTGCAAAGTGCTTGCAACCTCATCACTGCAAGCAAAGCCACCCCGCTCCTTAAGGTCGGAGTTCATTATCAAATATGTGAGCAAGTCTTCCGTGGCCTGTTCATCTGTTATGCCAGTAACCCACACATACTGAAATCCGTGGAAGGTAAATCGAGGCGTGTATTCCTCTTGGCCGCTTCCTTTGCAAATATATATGTCTTTTTGAAAATAGCCTTCAGGCGTAAAATATGCCAGGCTCTTCATATCCAGCTTGCCGTCTACAAGATGTTCCCCATGACAGAGGTTGACCTGCTGTCCCGGCCTTCCGTTTATACGCAGCTTGCATACCCCAGCCATATTTATGCCAAAATCATAGATATAGCCATCCTCAAGCTTAGATATTTTTGCGGGTTTTAGCTCCTGTGTAATGACTATCGGGTCGGCCATGCAGAGCTTGGGCTCACCATAGGGCATTGTCGCTGGGATTGCCGTAGCCCAATTGCTGTCATCAAAACCAGGCAGATTCCATCCGGGCTGCTCAAGGCGGGCGTCGTAGTGTTCACCACAGCGATACTCGTCGAAAAAAATAGGTGATGAGCTGACTTTAAAGTCCTCGCCGCTTTCAAAGGAAAAATCATCGGCCTCTAACTTCAATGCTACCTTTGGTGCAGCCCTGAAACGAGCTATATCAAACTCCCAGGCCTTGCCACTGAAGGCATTTAAAATCCCATTACCCAAAACGATGCCGATTACATTCTCCCCTTTGCGCAAATATTCGCGGATATCGTATTTGTCGTAGTAGAGAATATCATCAGGATTGGCGATATACGGGGCAAGCAGCTTGTTGATTCGCTTCCCATTGATATACAGCTCATAAAAACCCAAACCGCAAATAAGAACTTCGGCCTTGGCAGGCACTGTTTCAATGAAAAACTCCTTCCGTAAAAGCGGTGCGGGGACATACTTTTTGAAATCGTTGTACTCCCTTGTTGCTGCGATGAAATTTAGTGGAAAATTCATAAATCCCTCCTAATTTGCGTTACTTTTCCAGTTGTGTCAAAAATGACAAAGGCACTGTGCAACATGGAGTATAAAGAAAATGAAAGCATCCTTCAATGCTTTACTATACTTCACTTCACCCAAGTATATTTTCGCTCTATAGTGAGATACTAGGGAAAACAGTGGGCATATTGTGCATAGCTCAATATTTCCACAGAGAGGAGGCAAGAATGAGGTCAAGAACATGGGATTATACCGCCCTTACATTAGTTATATTGGGCGCAATCAACTGGGGGCTTATCGGCCTATTTAGGTTTGACTTAATCGCTGTTATTTTCGGCGGCATGGAGGCCATTGTAAGCCGTATCATATATACCCTTATAGCATTGGCGGGGCTTTATTGTATCAGTCTGTTTGGCAGGGTGAGCAATCATGATGTTACCAGGGTAGACAACCACCACCGAGATCACCGGCCCGGCCCAGCGTAGCGGTAGTAAAAGTGTACAAAAAAAACCGTATGGCACCATACGGTTTTTTTGTCGCTAAATCCAAACCTCTGAAAATTTCCCATCAGTTTCGACATAGATGGCTTCTATTTCACAATCCGGGAAATTTACAACGGAGTTATAATCAAAGGCCACGCAAGTACCACAGGATGCGCTGACTTTTCGCGGAACAGGGGCGAGTTTTGCCACGATGTCGTTTTCTTTCAACAAACTAAAAAATATTAGCGCATCGTAATGGCTGAAAAAGGTAGCAATATATTTATTCATATTATCCGCAATTTGAAAGTATCATCATCTATCTCTGTTTCAACAGTAAACCCCTGTTTTCTAGCATAACTTTCGCAATTTTCAAAGGCATTTTTGCTATCCACAAGCAATACCAGTGACTTATCTGTTTTTAGTGCCGTTTGAAGCATCAGCAGCGGTTCAGGACATGAAACCCCACGAGCATCTAGTGTTGTCATACCTTCGTCCTCACTTTCTTGTTGAAAAAGGTATTGTACACGGCTATAGCAATGACAATGGCAACAGCTACCACGAATGCAACTCTACCATTTGTTGTTGTGCCCGCAGGGGATGATGCTAGGCTGAAATTGTGAGCAATAGCCGCACCAAAAACCATCCCAAACACAGTAATAGTCGAATCTGAGTTTCCACTACCGGCAAGAACCATTTGCCTAAACGGACAACCGCCTAAAAGAACAGAGCCGAATCCAACAAGCCCCAAGCCTAAAATGTTCCATAGCCATTCAGTGTGAGCAACAGGCTGATTCTCAAACCCTAAATTAAACTGTCCAAATATAATGTTGCCGATGATTCCCACAACAAGTAACGCAATAAACCCTGATAGCATGGAAAAATTTTTAAACATTACGCTATCCCTTATCCCCCCGACAAAGCAAAGGCGAGAGATAAAGCCAACAGCACCCATAATAAGCCCTGCGGCAAGTGCGATAATCATTGGTGCACGAGCTGCTCCAGGGCCGCTTTCAGAAAACAATAATATTGATGGAATAAAAATCAACGTCATCAATATAAACAAACTCAAAATCGGTAATGCAAACCCATCTGTTTTTGAAACGTCATATGTACGCTTCAATGAATAGCCTTTCTTAAGAAAAAACATCCCTAATAGTATGCCCCCAACAAAACCGGTCAAACCGATTAGGGCATTGATGTCACCACCTGCGATTCTCAATACCATTCTTAAAGGGCAACCTAAAAAAATCAATGCCCCAATCATAACACACGCACCCAAGATAAATCTTGTCACAGGCGCAGAACCACCCTTGGAAGAAAATTCTTTCGTCACTAAGGATACGATTAAAGCACCAATAACAATCCCAATTGCCTCCGGCCTTACATACTGCACGGCTACCGCTCCATGAAGCCCTAACGCACCGGCAGTATCTCGCAGAAAGCAGGCAATGCAAAACCCCATATTGCCCGGATTGCCCAATAAAACCAGTGCGATTGAGATAGCAGCTGTCAACGCTCCAACAATGGGTAATTTTAACTTTTCAATCATCCTTGCCCTCCTATAGCGAATTAATTAGAAATCAGTCCAGCCTGTCGCCGAAAACGCGTAGAAGCGTTCGCGATTTTCAGCTCGGTCTAGACTGTTTCTCATTTAATTCGCTATATCTGCCCATTACGGGCACTTTCCATCACCATCCAAGCAAGAAAGAGCTTCGAATGGGTGCGACTGCATTGCATCCACTCACTCATTCTCACATATAGTGAAATCAATGAGAAACCGTCTCGCCCGAGTGGCACCCTGAAACGCCGAAATAAGGCGTTTTAGGGCGATTTTGCCGCGACAGGCGAGATCGATTTCGAATTATTTCACTATAATATAAAATATGGAACAGAGTGCTTGCAATATTATTTATTGATATATAAAATGGGGTTGATTAGATATTTTGATAATAGGGAGAAAATAATGAGAAAAGTATATGCCGATAACAGCTCAACATCATTTCCTAAAGCCCCTGGCGTTTCCGATGCTATCAAAGATTATTTAGACAATGTAGGATGTAATGTGAACAGAGGCGGTTATGAATCGTCCTACAATGTAGCGTTAGAAATATTAGCTACAAGGAATTTACTATGCAAATTATTAAATTTTAACGAACCAAGAAATGTAATTTTCACACCAGGCATAACCTATTCTCTTAACATGATTTTAAAAGGATTTCTAGAAGATGGCGACCATGTTATAACAACATCAATGGAGCATAATGGTGTCATGCGCCCCCTTCACGAACTTTCATATATGGGGATATCGTATGACGTCGCATCATGCAATATTAACGGCTGCCTTAACCCAGTAGATATTAAAAAGCTAATAAACAGGAGAACAAAAGCAGTAATTATGACCCACGCCTCCAATGTATGCGGAACGATTTTACCCATATACGATATATCGGACATATGCAAAAGGTATGGTATCAAACTAATAATTGATTCGGCCCAAACGGCAGGCGCATTAGAGGTAGATATGTCACACATAGATGCCCTAGCGTTTACCTGCCATAAAGGGCTTCTTGCAACACAAGGGTTGGGCGGCTTTTTAGTTAAAAACGATTTGGCAGAAAGGATTGAACCCATTATAACAGGGGGAACAGGCAGTCAATCCCATGAAATAATCCAGCCAACCATTTTACCAGACAAATTTGAATCCGGCACTTTGAATATACCAGCTATTATGGGTTTAAAAAAATCCCTCGAATTTATACATAATGTAGGCACTAAGACTATATTAGAGAAGAAAATGAAACACACAGAAAAATTCCTTTATGAAATAAGTAGAATGAATGATGTGCGTATAATTGGAAAGAACAATTTACAGGATAGAATCGCTGTAATATCCCTTAATTTCATAAACAGAGATAATGCTGAAATAGCGTCTACCCTAGACAATGATTACGGGATAATGACAAGGTGTGGCTTACATTGCGCGCCAACAGCCCATAAAACATTGCAAACATACCCACAAGGCACAGTCAGGTTCTCATTCGGGCATTTCAATACGGAGGAGGATGTTGATTATATTATTGCGTCCATTAAAGATATTCACGAAAGAGGTATTGGGTATGGATTTTAAGCAACTTGAAGCCTATGTACAAGTTATAGAACATGCTAGCTTTTCAAAGGCGGCAGAAGCAATTTTTATGTCGCAGCCATCGGTAAGCACGTATATTAACTCACTTGAAAAAGAGCTAGCCACGACATTAATCAACCGTTCAACAAAAGAGGTAGCTCCAACCCTTGCGGGTAAAATTTTTTATGAAAATGCCAAAGAACTCCTTGCATCGAAACGCAATATCATTGCGCGCATAAAAAACCTATCGGGAAACTTTGTTGGGGAAATAAGCATCTTAGCGTCATCTGTTCCGGCACAATATATATTGCCAGAAATGCTTGCTAGTTTTACTAATATGCATCCTGGCATTTCATTTGTGGTCAAACAAGCGGACACATTTGAGGTATCTCACGGCATAGCCGCCCAGAAAGCTGAAATAGGTTTTTCCGGGGGCATTGTCGCGAACAGCAAATGTGAGTTTATGGAGTTTATGACAGAACAAATGGTTATAATTGCACCGCATAATAAGGGGCTTGTAGACTCAAACGAGTATTCACTTGAATCGTTATTATATGAACATCGGTTTATATCTAGGGAAAAAGGGTCCGGCACGAGGACACAATACGAAACCTTCTTTTCCGAACAGAATATAGACATAACGAAAGTTAAATCTTGCCTATGCTTCGATAACACCCAAAGCATAATTAACGCTGTAATAAACGGGATTGGTATTTCCATAGTGTCGGAATATGCCGCGAGGGCGTTTATAAAGAAAAAAATGGTTATCCCGTTAAAACTCAAAGAGAATCTTCCAAAGAGAGCATTTTACTATGTGTTAAAGAAGAATTTTGCACATTCACATTTGATAGACTTGTTTGCTGAATATCTAACAAATATAGCTCGAAAGGAGCTATGATGAACCCCGTTGACGCCTTTGTTTTTCACTTCTTTTCCTTAAAATCATGTTAGCCCTATCCCATATCTCTTCTGATACTATCGGAGGAACATTGTCTTCATCTCTGTACATAACCCACTCGGATTCGTCCAACTGTCTAACATCATTTAATTTATAGTCATATTTATGGGTCTTATTGCCGCAGTAAAACCCCTTGTATTTTGGGTTGGCAAGTATCCCTCTTATGGTTGAAAAAGAAAAATCATTGCCCTTATTATTTCTATATCCTCTCTTTTGTAGCCATGCACAAATAGCCCTTATGCCCATACTCTGGTCTGTATACAATGAAAAAATATGTCGTACAATTTCTGCCTCACTTTCATCAACAACTAGCTTACCATCTTGCTTGGAGTATCCCCAAATATTACTGCTGCCCAATACTACCCCATTCTTGATTGCCCGCTTGAGTCCAAATTTCACTCGCTCCGAAATTTTACGCACCTCGTCTTGTGCAATGCTGGACATAATCGTAAGTCTAAGTTCTGCATCAGGCATAAGGGTATTGATATTATCAGACTGGAACAACACTCCTACCCCCGCAGCAAGAAGCTCTTGGGTATAGCGTATACTATCAAGTGTGTTTCTGGAAAAGCGGGATATCTCCTTAGTAATAATAAAATCGAATTTTTCGTCCTTTGCATCTTCAATCATTTGCAAGAAGGATTCCCGCTTAATGACACTTGTCCCGCTTAGGGCTTCGTCTATATAACCATCAATATAGGCCCATCTGGGGGTCTTTTTTATGTATTCAGAGTAGTAGTCAATTTGGTTTTTCAGAGAATGATTTTGTTCATCACTGCCGGTTGACACCCGAGCATAGAATGTAACGCGTAAAGGCAGGTCGTATATAGACCTGCCTTTGTTAAGTTCGTTTCTTGCTTTATAGACATCCATGGGTATCCCGTCCTTAGTGTATACAACAACGCTTGGCACCACGCGGGATATTACGGGAATTGTGAGGGGTTTGTCAAACGAGTTGTGTTACAAACACCTTACAATATAATACAAATCAATCCACCGGAGCCCTCGTTGATTATTTTTTGTAAGGTCTCCTGGAATTTCATTTGAGCAGTTTCCGGCATCCTGAACAATTTATTCTGCAACCCATCCCGCACCATTTCATGCATGGACTTGCCGAACATATTGAGCTCCCAAATACGGCCCGGGTCTTCGCTCATTTCCTGATTGATGTATGTGATTAGGTCTTCGCTTTGCTTTTCGTTGCCGACTAGGGGGCTTATTTCTGTTTCGATATCAGCTCGGATTAAATGGATGCTTGGCGCACTGGCTTTAATTTTCACTCCATATTTAGCACCGTGCTTCACAAGCACAGGCGTCTCTAGCTTCATTTCATCAGTTGCTGGGGTTACTATGCCATAGCCTTTTCTTCGGACTTCTTCCAATGCATATTTAAGCTTGTCAAACTCCCGTTTGGCCTCAGCCAGTACTTTTATCGTGGCAATTAGCTGATATTCGCCTCCGATATCCATACCTGTGGTTTCACTCAGAATCTGGTAGAACAGATGCTCCTCAACGGTGACTTCGATATATGCCGTGCCTTCTCCAAGAGCGATTCGTTCCAAAAAGGCTTTTTTTATGTGCTCGTTGCTATCTAGAAAGCCAACACTGTTTCGCATTTCGCGCAACTTCCCGATTCCTTTTACCATTTCTTTTACGGCACCGATATAGCTCTGCTTTAACCAATGGTCTATGGACAGGGTTTCAATCCATCTTGGATAGTTTATTCTGATTTCCTGCACGGGGAATTCATATAGCAGTTTTTCGATTACTGCGTGGACATCCTCGATTTTTAGCTGCGCGGCATTGACAGCCATTACAGGGGCACCGTATTTCAAAGCCAATTGCTCCCTGAGTTGTTCGGCTTCCGGTGAAAATGGGGTTTCGGTGTTAAGGAGAATTACAAAGGGCTTGTTGATTTGCATTAGCTCGCGAACAACTCGTTCTTCGGCTTCGATATAGTCTTCCCGCGGGATTTCTGCGATGCTGCCGTCTGTGGTCACAACAATGCCTATTGTAGAATGGTCGTTGATAACCTTACGAGTGCCCATCTCTGCCGCCTCAACAAAGGGGATTTTCTCCTCAGCCCATGGAGTGGAAACCATACGAGGCAATTCTCCGTCCAGATGCCCCATTGCTCCGGGTACAAGATATCCGACGCAGTCAATCATGCGCACCTTAAAACTAAGGGCGTCGTCCAGTCTAATCTCAACGGCCTCATTGGGTACGAATTTTGGCTCTGTAGTCATAATTGTACGGCCGGCGGCACTTTGTGGCAGTTCGTCTTTTGCCCGCTCCTTGCTGTATGAATTATCGATGTTGGGGATTACCAGCAAATCCATAAAACGCTTGATAAAAGTGGACTTTCCTGTCCTGACCGGGCCAACGACCCCTATGTAGATGTCTCCCCGGGTGCGCTCGGCGATATCCCGGTATAAATCATGATAATGCATAAAAAATCTCCCTTCCTGGCATAAGATTCCATAATTGTATGGATACAATATCTTATGCTGGGGAGGGAGATGTATGCATATATTCGTTTTTATTTATGGCAAACTCTAACCTATCTCTCATTTCGCCATCATGCCACATGGCCTTTATTCTTTCGGCTTCCTTTCTAAAGCCCAGTTTCTCCATGACCTTTTGTGTTGGGGCATTTTCCTTGAAGCAAGCGGTCACGACTCTTATGCAATTACCTTGCAAAAATGCAAACTCTAAAAGTCTTTTTGCCGCTTCTGTTATGTAGCCTTTGTTTTGCTGCTCTGGCATAAGAAACCAACCCATTGGGTCGGCAATTCTTCCTACTGGTGTTTCGGCGGCGATTGTATAGCCGATGCCTCCAATCATTTTATCGTTTTCTTTTAACGCAATGCAAAAACGGTATCCTTTTCCTTCTGTATTGAAATCTATGGCGTTTTTTAAGCTTTCTAGAGATTCTTCGATTGAGTCAGTAACGAATCCGAAGGGAATGAAGAAATACATGTTTTCTTTATCAGACATTATTTTGTGATACTCTGGTAAATCTGATTCTCTGTAATTGCGTATTATAAGCCTGTTGCTTTCTAATATAACCATTTTGGTCACCGTCCATTTTATGCAAAATCATACTCAATCGTTTATAAGTTGCATTTTTATGAAGTCCACCAAATCTGGTACAGAGTATTTTACCACATCCCAAATAACATCATCATCCATTTCATGATAGCCATGCGCCGCGACATTTCTCATATCTGTAATTTTCCTCCAAGGAATTCCGCTATTAGCAGCTTTAAAGTCACGTGGAAGATTCCTCGTTAGTTCCCCAATATATGTTCCAAAATACTCTGCACTTTAGTATTCATAAATTAACCTCGCTTCACGTTCAACATTTTGTCTGAAGTTTGGCTTTGATTTGGATAATGCATTCCAAGTTATTAAGTCGACCGAACGACCAAGTGCTTCTTCTAAATCGACACGCAACCCAAAAAATTCAAGTCCACGTGTGTTAGGCAGAAATTCAACAAGCATGTCAATATCACTTGTTTCGCTCATATCTTGCCTTGCCGCTGAACCAAACAATGCAGCTCGCCTGATGGGATACCGTGCTAAAACTTCACGAGCGACGACTTCTATATTTTCCATTACTAAGGACTCCTTTGCATAATTTGTGTGCTTATACACGGCAGAGACGGCGCAGTACGCCCCGCCAGGGGCTTTCGTTCCTATCGTCACAATAATAAGAGCTTACGTTACCTATTGTTGCAGAAAAAATATTTACTTTGCTAATTTGCAAAAGTCTCCCCGTAGTATTCCCTGCTTATACCATTATCAAACTCCCTATGCACCTCATAGATGAGTTTATATGTCTTTTTAGCTTTTCCTATTTTATAGTAATTAACTTCAAAATGAAGAATATGATTAGGAGGTACATATTCTGATGGGTCAAGTCCATGTTTGTATTGTAGAAAATTAGTATAGTATTTATTGAAATTTCTGCAAACCTTTACCCCTAAGACAGAACCTGTATTTTTCAGCACTACATCTGGAAACTTTATACCGTTGATAAATACATCAAACTTTATTATTTCGTAACGTAATACACATTTCCCTACATTTTCAAATTCGAGATTAAAATCCATTCCAGCTATCCCAATTAGATTTATCAATTTTAACAAATCCACTGGTTTGCTTAAATGACAAGTATGGCCTGGTATCATTTCTATACCAATAAAAACGCTCAAAAAACAATAGCAACGATATAATACATGCTGTACTAGAAATTATTAATGTAAGTATTTCATTCATCACATATCCTCCTATATATGGCTTATATTCATCTTACTACTTACAATTATTATGAGTATAACACAGGTGTCACGACCAACATAATCCCAATGAAAAACAAAACACCCTACGTCAATACATTAATTTTCACAAACCCCATAACGAAATTAAAATCATCTACATTACAGGAACAACATAAAGCTTATACAATTTTGTAACTGAATCGCGATTGGCAATATCCACAAAAACCCATTCCCCAGAAGGCAGTAGTGCAACCTCCTCACGGCCAATTGGCCTCCCCAGCTTTTTCTCAACCCCTTGTATTATCTGCTTACGTCGATTATCTGCAATTTTCATAAAATTCGGCATGTTTTTCCCTTTTACCATAGCAAGCCAATCACATATCATACGCTCAAGCAATTCAATTGCATTTACATTAGGCATCTTTCGGAAACATTCATACACTTGTTCTGCATAGATTTCCAATGGCATCCCATGATTTTGAACACTCTCTCCCAGATTACGAAATAGCGTAAATGGCCTTAATCCCGAGGCCGATAGAACATACTCCAGAGTGGATAAAAATCGGCTTTTATTGTAAGTATGCCCTAGGGCGTTTTCGGTTTTCTTTAGGATGCTTATATCTTCAACGCTCAGCCAGGGACTACATATTATTTCATATGGTGGGGTTTCTTTGTATTGTATCCCCAGCATTTTGGCCTGATTTCGCAGTACACTACCGTGGAGTAATTTCAAAAAGCCTAGCTGTAGGTTGTGAGCACCCAGCATGTAGGCCCGGTCAAAGCTGTCTTGGAAGTGGTTTAGAGTTTCGTAGGGCAAGCCGGCAATTAAATCCACGTGGATATGGATGTTGCCACCCTGGAGAAGATTTCGGATGTTTGCTTCTGCCTTGGGTAAATCCGTTTTTCTGGAAACCGCTTTTAATGTAGGTTCATGATAACTTTGAAGGCCTGCCTCAAGTTGTATTCGGCCGGGTTGGGCTGTGCTTAAGAGTTTGCAGGTGCCTTCATCTAGGAGGTCTGCGGCTATTTCAAAATGAAAACAGCAGTCAGATTCGAGAGCCATTACATATTCGAATAGTTTGTATGCACGTGCTGGGTTTGAGTTAAATGTCCTGTCTACCAATTTTATTGTTTTTGCACCTGATTTTGAGAGCTTGAGAAGATGGGTCTTAACTGTTTCTATGGGGAAAAATATTAAGTCGCTTTCTCCAGACAGGCAAAAGGCACATCTGTACGGGCAGCCCCTTGAGGTCTCTAAGTACGCTAGTTTTCCTTTTAGATTGCTGATATACGTCTCATTGTATGGATTGATTGGTTTCTCTGATGGTGTTGGCTCGGGAGGTGGGGCCTTGCCCTCAGCCAATGCATCCAATAGTTCCGGGAGCTTACGTTCCCCTTCCCCTTGTACAACAAAATCTGCTCCACTCTCTAACCAATAGTCTACATTATGAGACGCTTCCGGCCCTCCTAGTACGAACACTGCTTTAGGCAAATGCACCTTAAGGAGCCGTAATATGTCCGGTAGTTTTCTTGCATTCCAAATATAAGTGGAAATCCCCACAATATCCGGACTGTGCGCAGTTACCAATCCTGCAATTTCCTCGTTTGAATGATGGATTGTTGCCTCAATAATTTCTACATCATGGGGTATACGGGCATACTTTTTAATGCCTGCGGACAAAAGCCAGACAGACAGAGCAGAATGTATATATTTTGCGTTAATCGCAAGCAAGATTATTTTTCTCATAAAAACCTCAAAACCAAGCTCGCCCCACCTCAGATGGGCGAGCTTTTAATAAAGCATTAAAACCGCTTAATAAAATTCCCGACAACATCTACCTTGGAATTGAGAATAATATACGCCTTAGGGTCGGCGTCACTTACTATACGCTTAAGCCTTGGGGCTTCATATTTAGAAATCACCGTTACAAAGATATGGGTATGCTGGCCGGAGTAGGCTCCCTTGCCTTCCCAGCAGGTTACCCCGCGCCCTAGCTCATCCATTATTGACTGGATGGCATCCGGGTTTACCGTAAATATCAACGCTTGAGTCTTGATATTTTGGTGATGCGCATGGTCAATGGTCACTGCATATACCGTGGTAAAAATAGCGGAATAAATCACTGTGTTTAAATCATACATAATCAAACCGTAGCCATACACAAACAATCCAATAATCAACACAACCCGCCCCACGGTAAAATTTGGATATTTCACCGAGCAATAGAGCCCGATAAGGTCGGAACCACCGCCTGAGCCGCCGCAGCGCAGAGTTAACCCTGACCCAAAACCTGCGATAACGCCACCGACTATAGTGGCGGTCAGGGGGTCGGTAACAAAGGGCTCATATGGTATAGGCACGAAAGACATTACAACGGATAGGAAAACAATCGTGATAATGGACTTTAGGGGGAATTTCCCGTCTGTTACTCTCAGCACCATAATAAGAAGGGGGATGTTTAAAAGCAGCAACGCCGTCCCCATTAGGTTATAGCCCTGGGGCATTTCCAGTGGGGTATGAGTTACTATAAAAGACTCGATAATCTGCGCAACCCCGGTCAATGTGCCGCTATACAACTGATGAGGCACGATTATTACATTAATTCCGATTACAAACAAAACCGCGCCTAGTAATGAGCCGCTATAGCTCAATATTATGGCGCGTTTTGATTGGGATTTCTTTGCGTCCATGGTCACCCTCCGTCATTTTGATGTAAAATATATCATTTTCATTTGCTATGCGTAAAGGCGTAGAAAATAAATATCGCTAGATTGACATAATCACGCAAGATGGTTATTCTCGAATACAGAAAATCCCTTTATACACAGGAAAAGGTACTGACTAGGAGGAAACAATGACGCAACCTGCAAGATGGATTACCTTTGGAATAATAATATTAGCACTTATATCAATAGCATTAGGTGTAACCCGCTGCATAAGCAACAGAAACGATGGACATATCACAATCGAGTTTTATAACGACTGGGGCGGGCATCAAACAGGTGTTGGTACCGGATGGTTTGCCCATATGGTGGATTATCATTTTAATATGACAATCAATTATTTGGGTTCTCCCAACATGGAAGAACTGTTCCAGGAACGCCGGGCAGCCGGTGATTTAGGGGACCTTATAATTATCGGCACTCAAAGGCTAAGACAAACGATTCATGATGAGCTTCTTATGGATATCACCGATTTTGTGGGAATGCAAATGCCTAACTACAATACCTTCTTCCCAGGGGCTGTAGCTCGGGCGCGGGAGCTTTCTCTTGCGGATAGGATTTACGCATTACCTATCCAAGTCTCTACTCAATCTGCCACAACCCCCAGAATAGCAGGCCTTGTGCCGCATCATGGTGCCTTTATGCGACAGGATGCTTATATGGCAATCGGTGCTCCGGATATTTTCACACTGGAAGATTTGCTCCCCGTGCTTTTTGATATGCAGCAGGCTTTTCCTTATACGGATTCAGGCCTTCGCACTTATGGGTTTTCACTTTACACCGGCCCGGAGGATGATACCATTTTGCATACGGCTGCTGCCTTTGCACAGCTCTATAGCGGTATGGACAGGTTTTCTACCACCTCATTTATAGACCATAGCAATCAACGCTTGGAGTCGTTCTTGGATATCAACGGGATATATATACGCGCTCTTAAGCTATACTTTGACGCCAACCAAATGGGAATCCTTGACCCTGACTCCCGTCATCAGAGCTGGAACGACTTATGGGGCAAATTCGAGCATGGAGCCGTAATGTTCTCATGGTGGTCATGGCTTGGAGCGGAGACCTTTAATACCACGGGCAGGGCCAACCAGGGGGTGGGTTATAATTTTATCCCCATTACAAATCAGCGTATTTTTCATGAAAATAGAATAAATCCCGTCGGTCCCAATCACACGGATTTGGTCATCGCCGTCGGTGCAAACGCACAGGAACCCGAGCGTATAATTGAGTTTATAGACTGGCTAGCATCCCCTGAGGGGCATCAGACCGTAGTGGCAGGCCCGGAAGGCCTTACTTGGGAAATGATAGGTGATATGCCAGTGCTCACGGATTTTGGCGTGGCGGCAGGTGTCCAAACAGGTACATTTTCAAATGTGGATGTACCGGAAAACTGGGGAGACGGCACTTTTGTCCAAGGTGGATGGCATGGTAATATTACCGTGCCTATGAGTGGTTTCGGCCGAGAAATCAACCCTGCCACCGGCTATCCTTTCAACCCTAGATTATGGCCGGCGTCCGGCAATACAGGCGTTAGCTGGCTGGACTTTGTCTGGACTGACAGATTTGGCCACAACACCCCTCTTGATTTTGTCCTGGACAATAACATCATATCAGCTCCTCCAACGACAGACTTTGTAAAGCCCGCGGATCCTCCCCATATAGCTCAAATGCGCAATGAAATACGCCCGGTAGTACTTGATGCCTCCTGGCGAATGATTTTTGCTTCAACTGAAAGTGAATTCTTTGATATCTGGATAGAAATGTACGATGAGGCAATAGCTTTAGGATGGAATGAAGTATTCGAGTACGACAACGACATGGCACAGCAGTTGTTTGCTGCTCAAAGAGCGGCACGATAAGGAGGCCCTTGTGAAAGTCACCCCACAGGAAAAATCCCTATTACGGGAACTTGCAAAGCAGTACGCCGAGTTAGCCGCGCTACCAATTCAAAAGGAGCGTTATCTTAGGGCAAGAGATATTAACGACCTCAAGCCCCGCCGTCCCATGGTATGGCTGGACGAAATCCCATGGCATGAAATGAACATAAACAATGAGCTGACTTTAGTCTGCCAAGATGAGGCTGCCAGGCACATGGAAATATTTTTCCGCAGAACCCTGTATCGCTGGAAACACATCCAGGGAGATATGGTGGTGGAGAAGACCTTCAATATTCCAAAGTCCTTCACTTCCACAGGGATGGGGGTGGAAGTCCGAGAGCATGTACTTTCCAATGACGATAAAAATCATATAATTTCCCATAGCTATTTAGACCAACTGGCTGACATGGAAACTGTAGAAGCTCTGCATATGCCTGTGCTTACCGCTCATCCGGAAACGGATAAGCAAAGACTTGCCTGGGCCAATGATATACTGGAGGGCATCTTACCCGTACGGCTTCAAGGGTATAGCGTATATCATGCTCCATGGGATAGAATCCCCAGATACCGAGGCGTGACCCAGGTGCTGGAAGACCTGGCCTACGAACCGGAGTTCACCCATGCAATAATAAAGAAATTCACCGACGGGGCACAGGCGACCTTTACACAAATGGAGAATCTCGGGCTCTTCGAATCCGATGTCTCCCATTTGCACTGCACTCCCCCATATGTTTCGGATTTTGGCACGGGAGCTGGTCACCTAACAACAGAGCAGCCTGAGCCTGCACCCATGAAGAAAGTCTGGTTTAGGGCTATGGCCCAGCTCTTTACAGAGGTTTCACCCCGGATGTTTGAAGAGTTTGAGCTGGACTATGTAAAGCCTTTGATGGCACAGTTCGGATTGGTATACTATGGCTGCTGCGAGGCTCTGGATAACAAAATCCAGCTCCTTAAAACCATCCCCAACCTGCGGAAAATCGGTGTAAGCCCCTGGGCAAATGCCGAAGTCTGTGCCGAGCAGATAGGCGGCAATTATGTATTCGCCCACAAACCCAATCCAGCCCATGTGTCCGGTACCTTTGACGAGGACGCCACCCGTAAGGAAATCACAAGGATAATAAAAACCTGCCAAGCCAATGGTTGCCCATATGAGTTTGTAATAAAGGATATAAGTACCGTTACTTACAAGCCCCAGAATCTAATGGACTGGGCAGCGACGGTCAAAGACGTAATCAATAATTATTATTAGGAGGCAATCGTGAGAAAACCAGATTACACACAGCTTATAAAAGTACTGAAAAAACAAGTGCCGGACAGACCTACATTATTTGAGTTCTTCCTAAATGAGGAACTATACAACTTACTCAACAACAACGAAGCCCCTGTCCGTGGAGACGGTTTTGACCGTTTACGCAAGGTGATTTACGCGCACAAAAACGCGGGATATGACTATGTAACCACCCATGCCTCGGACTTTGGATTCCCAGCAGGGGAACAAGCACATATATCCACCAAGTCTCTCAATGAAGGCTATGTAATTAACGATTGGGAATCCTACGAAAAATACAAATGGTTGGCCCCATCCGAGTTCAGCACCAAGCAACTGGAAGCCTGTGCCGCAGACCTCCCCGAGGGCATGAAATATGTAGTATTCGGCCCCAACGGTGTGCTTGAGAATGTGATTGTCCTTACCGGCTACGATAATTTATGCGGTATGATTTACGATGAGCCTGAATTGGCACAACAAATATTCGATGATGTAGGCAGCCGCCTGGTGGAATATTATGAATTAATCGCGGATTATGACAGCGTATGCGCGCTAATCTCAAACGATGATTGGGGCTTCAAGACCCAAACCATGCTGTCCCCGGCACAGATGCGCCAATATGTATTCCCATGGCATAAGAAGATTGTCGAGGTAGGGCACAAGGCCAATAAGCCGGTATTTTTGCACTCCTGCGGGATGCTGGAAGAAGTAATGGAAGATATAATCACCGACATGAATTATGATGCCAAACATTCCTTCGAGGATGTGATAATGCCCATAGAAGAAGCATATGAAAAATACAAAGGCCGTATAGCGTTGCTAGGTGGCATGGATGTAGATTTTGTATGTACCGCCACCACAGAAGAAATCGCAGCCAGAGCACATGCAATGCTGGAAAGAGCCCAAACCGACGGCGGATACGCCCTAGGTACGGGAAACAGTGTGCCATACTATGTGCCGGTGGAGAAATATCTTGCTATGATTGATGTTGTACGGAAAGGGTAAACCTCCATGGGAAAGCTTTCAAGCCTTGAAGGAAATATCTTAGTAAAAGACATCAGTGAGGCCTTTGACTTTTACAAAAAGGTCTTCGGTATGAAGGAAGTCCCATATCATGGATACAATATCCTAGAGCTAAATGGCAAGCATTTTTATTCCATATTTCAGGTATCTGCCGATGAACATGACCGCTTCATACAAACGATGTTTTCCACAAGCTATAGAGTACTGAATGCCGGAATCGAATTAGAAACCGCAGAAGATGTACGCAGAGTATACAAACTTTTGACAGAAGAGGGCCGCAGCATCAGCCCTCCCGGCCCTTTACCCTGGAGCCCATGCGCGGCAGATGCCATTGATAAATATGGGGTAGGCTGGTTTATTTCCATGTCAATGATAAGCCCGCCAGAGGGATGCCTCGCATGTGTACCTATAGGTGAAAAACCCGAATGTAAATTATGCATCAGGTGGTCGGAGCCAGGATACGCTTGTCCTAAGATTTAGCTGCTCACCCAATCATAGCCTGCGCCGCATAAAGCAGCAAAAACCCAGGCGCACCCAGCAGCCCTACAACCAACGCCGTTATAACATTAATCCCTACTCTCAACCCAAAGCCCCCAAGGAGTAGGTTAAAAATAAGCATCGCCCCTACCCCAAGTGCCATATTCCTTACAACTCTAAGCAGCCAACCAAACTGCCGGGTGTACAACAAATATGCAAGAAATCCAATCCCCAAAGCCAACACCAACCACATAAATGAACTCATCAATCCACCCCGCTTATTTCCCCGGCGACCCGCTTACAATCCCTTTCTCCTTACACAAACCCAAAAAGTATTTATGCCTCAAAGACACAGCCTTAAGCTCATAAATTAGGCAATCAATTAACAAGTCTTCCGTGATATGGTCGAAACGGCTATGTATAAACGCCATTTCGGCTGCTGCTTCTTCCAGAGCCGCAACTATTTCCATGTCCTCAAAGCTTAGCTCATTGGACTTTACACTGACCTTTACGGCCTCTTCCTTGTTATGGTACTTTTTTATCGTCCAATGGGACCTTGGTATGGCCGCTTCACTTCCAATAGGGTATGCAACGGTTTTTGCCATCTCTGACCTCTTTCTAAAGACATGCCTTTGGGCACGTCTTTTTTTATCTGTATATATGATAGTCATAAATTGGCAATTATATTCCATCTATTGGAAATATTAATCTCATCACCATTTGAAAATGTTATTCAAAACGCGAAACTCATTTACAATGAGCATCTGCGGGCATATATTACATAGCACAAGCAGAAATCACTGTTCATATATATTCGAAAGAAATGCTGCAAATGCAAAGGAGTTTAAAATGCCAGACAAACCCACCCCGCCTCCAAAGCCTCGCAATGAGGCACCTCCCCTTCACGAAACCAATATCCCTCCCCCAAAAAGGAACTATCCCCCTCCAGGGGAGATTCCTCCAACTCCGGATGACGGCCCAACACCTCCGGTTTACACAGGCCCACCCCCTAGACGTCCTGCCCCATACACATATGGGAGACGCAGGCGTCCTGTCCATCTGCCAGGGGGAGAGCCTTCCAATCGGGTCCCACCGGATGGGAAAACCCAACAAACCGGCCCTATCAACGGTCACCAATCCTCTACTCATCCCCCAAGACGTCGCCCACCAGGTGACCGACCCATGCGGCCCCATCCTCACCATGACAGGCCGCCCAATCCCAGAGAAATTGAAGAAGAAACCCCACCACCGTCCATAGGCCGCAGACCAGACGGCAGACGGCCTAAGCGTCGCGCCCGCCGCAGAACTCAAATGGCGGCAGTCTATATCTTTATCATTGTTGCAGCAGTGGGTATCACTCTTACTGTCTTTGCTATGGCATTTCCCCGGATGTTTGACCCGGACAGGGAAGTCTATGCCGCTGCAACCCCAACACCTACTCCAACCCCCACTCCCCTACCCCTCAATGCTAGGGAGCTAACGGGGATGATAACAGGTATCACTGGCCAAAATATCACTTTGATGAACATTACTAACAATGAGTCCAGGAGCTATACCCTCACAGAAGATACCTCCGTCAGCAACCGCTTCGGTAATGAAATGGAAACCGAACATTTATCTGTGGGGCATTTGATGGATGTCACCTATGACCCCGATACTGGCCAAATCTTTAGCTTGCGACAAACCTTTACCCGGGATATCATCCCCGCTGATTTCCGCGTGGATATAGATAATTCCACTATTGCTGTGGGCAACGATGTATTCACTTTTACAAGTCAAACATTGATTCTTCATCAAGGATTACCATTCCTCCTCGCAGATATTTCTCCCGACGACACTGTTACCTTGGTCACATTGGGCGGCACTATTTGGCTTATTGATGTGGCATATGGCCATGGTTTCCTCGAATTTACCAATATTAGCGATGTATTGGACGGCAGGGTAATCCTGGACCCATTGGGCCAGGGTATGCATCGTTTTGCAAACTTAGAAGATAGAATTGCCCTGCCAGAAGGCTCATATCGTGTAACTGTTGAGGGGCGCAACATTGAGGCCTTTATAACCGAGGTGGAAATCCTGCAAGGCCAGACAACGACTGTCAACCTGGCAGATGTAGAGCCAAGTGCCGCTGTGCTGGAGCTTACAGTTTCCCCTGGGGGCTCAAGGGTACTTATAAACGGGGCACTCACCTCCCTACACGCCGCCATGGAATTCGAGTTTGGCGAAACAGTAAGTCTTCGGGTAGAACGGGACGGATACTACACCTATGAGCGGACCGTGGAGATGAACCAGGCAATAGTCAGTATCCACGTCACATTGGAAGAAGAAACCCCTGAGCCGGAAGTGGGCAATCTATTTATCTTCTCAATGCCGGCAGGTGCTCAGGTTTGGGTAAATAACCAGCCGATAGGGATGACCCCTACCTCGGTGGAATTAGCCCCGGGTGTTCATACCATTGCGGCTACGTTGCCCGGTTTCAATGATTACTCAACTGTTGTGAATATCTCCGCCGGTGAAAACAGCGTAACACTGATAATGGACCCCATAACGGAAGATCCCCCATACCAACCAATACCAACCCCACCCCCGGAGGATCCACCGGAAGACCCACCATGGTACCCGCCTCCCGATGATGACCCATATTATGGGGATGATGATTAGATATGGATGCTTCCAAACTTGGTGATATCCCTCACAAGCCCGGTGTCTACATCATGCGAGGCGGCCAGGGGGGCATAATATATGTAGGCAAAGCCATAAACCTATACAAAAGGGTGCGGAGTTATTTCACTGAGTCCGCAACCCCTAAGACCAAGGTGCTAGCAAGCAATATCCGAGCCATAGACTATGTGGTAACAGATAGTGAATTCGAGGCCTTTGTACTGGAAAACAACCTGATAAAGCAGCATCAGCCCAAGTACAATATCCGCCTCAAGGATGACAAAGCCTATCCCTATATAAAAATAACTACTGGTGAACGCCTGCCTCGAGTAATGTTTTCCCGTAAACGAGGCAAGGATAAAGCCAAGTACTTTGGCCCGTATATAAGCACAACCCGAATGCGGGAGATACTTGACTTAGTGCATCGCCTATGGCCTCTGAGACGTTGCGAAAAGCAGTTCCCCCGGGATTATGAAAAGGACCGCCCCTGTCTTAACCATCATATCGGCCAGTGCAAGGCTCCCTGCAATAAGCTGGTAACTGAGGAAGAGTACAATGAATATGTAGCTGAGGCAGAGCGTTTTATTCAAGGAAAAACCGCCCCGGTACTTGAACGGCTAACAAAGGAAATGAACGCCGCCGCCGAGGCAATGGAGTTCGAAAAAGCTGCAGAAATCCGAGACAATATCAATGCTCTCAACGATCTTAAGCAGAAGCAGCGCGTGGATACAATTACGGATGACCAAGATGTATTGGCGTTGGCTCGTGACCCGGAAAAAGGTGAAGCACTCGTTCAGGTTTTCTTTGTACGAGAGGGTAAGCTCTGCGGCAACGAGCGATTTATGATGACGGCAGATTCCGAATCGGAAGATGATGGCACCGTCCTGGCCGCATTCATAAAACAATTCTATAGCGAAGCGGCTATTATCCCGAAAGAATTACTCATTGGGACTCCCCCTGCCGAGAAAAAACTAATAGAAGAATGGCTGTCAGAACTGGCAAAACGACAAATATCCATAAATATACCCCAACGGGGCCAGAAAAAGGATTTGGTTAAACTGGCCCAAACCAATGTAGAACTGGTGATGGCCCAGTCTCACGAAACCATAAAACAGGAAGCCCAACGTAATAACCATGCCTTAGATGAAATCGCGGCGGCAATAGGACTACCTGGCCCGCTGGCCAGAATCGAAGCCTATGATATTTCCAATATCCAGGGGTATGAGTCGGTAGGCTCAATGATTGTATTCGAGGACGGCAAGGCAAAAAACAGCGATTATCGCAAATTTAAGCTCAAGGCTGTCGTTGGTCCCGATGATTACGCGGGAATGGAAGAGATAATCACCAGGCGACTTGCACGGTATCAGGCGGAACATATTGCCTTTGCGAAGCTGCCGGATATTATTTTTGTAGACGGGGGCAAGGGGCAAATCACTGCCGCGAAAAAGGCTCTTGCGTCGTTGGATATGGATTTGCCTGTATGCGGCATGGTCAAGGATGAGCGGCATCGTACCAGAGGCCTTCTTTTCGAAGGGATGGAAGCTGCCCTGCCCAAGCATTCCGAAGGATTTAAGCTGGTGACGAGGATACAGGATGAAGTCCACCGATTCGCACTGGAATATCATCGTAAGCTGCGAGCAGATAGCCAGGTTCGGTCGGTGCTGGATGACATAGAGGGAATCGGCCCTACACGTAGGAAGGCATTGCTGCGGCATTTTAAGAGTATCGAAGCCATCGCCCAGGCGGATATGGATGAACTATTACAAGCACCCTCCATGAATAAATCCAGTGCCGAGGCGGTACTAAAATTTTTCGAAGAAAACATCAAAGGAGAAATTACATGAGCGGTCTAGTAGCTAGCGGAGCATTCAACAAGCCCGGATGCGGGTACTCCGTACCCCTTAGAGACGTAATCAATGAGTTTAGTCTCAAAAACAAAACCCCTGACATAGACATAGATTCCAAGGTTCTTACCCAGGTAAACATCAACCGGCCTGCATTGCAGATTGCCGGATTTTTTGATTATTTCGATGCGACGCGCCTACAGATTATAGGCATGGTAGAGCATACCTATCTGCAAAAGCTGGACGCAAAGTACCGCCAGGAGAATCTTAAGCGGATTTTTCAGCATCCTATACCTGCAATTGTTATAAGCCGTAAGCTGGGCATTTTCCCGGAAATGATAGACTATGCCAATGAGTACAATGTGCCGATACTTACGACAAGTGCCTCAACCACAGACTTTATATCGGAAATGATTAGCTGGATGAAGGTACAGCTGGCCCCTAGGATTACCATGCATGGCTGCCTGCTGGATATTTACGGCGTAGGCACGTTGATAACCGGGGACAGCGGTGTAGGCAAAAGCGAAACCGCTCTTGAGCTCATCAAAAGGGGGCATCGTTTTATTGCCGACGATGCAGTGGAAGTGCGGCGGGTTTCTCAAGAAACTCTTGTGGGAAGCTGCCCTCCCAATATACGTTATTTCTTAGAGCTTAGAGGCATAGGTATTATAGATATCTTGAAAATGTTTGGCGTACAGTCAATTAAGCCCACCCAAGCGATAGACCTGATAATTAATCTGGAATTGTGGGACCAAACCCGGACATATGACCGCCTGGGCCAAGTGGAAGAATACACGGAGATTTTGGGCAACAATGTAAGCAGCCACTCCATCCCCATAAGACCTGGCCGCAGCCTTGCCATTATTTGCGAATCCGCTGCTATAAACCATAGGCAGAAAAAAATGGGATACAATGCGGCGGACGCCCTTACAGAGAGGGTTATGCAGCATCTGGAGAGTGGATTGTAAGGAGGATTCCATGTTTAATGATATTCGTCAACTACTTCCGACGAGCCTGGTGCTTGCAAATGAGCCTATGGCGAAACATACATCCTTTAAAATAGGCGGCCCGGCGGAGGTTTTCGTCACTCCTAAAGACACCACGCAATTAGCCGCAATATGGAAGACCTGCTTGGAAAAGGGATATCCCGTAACGATTCTGGGGGGCGGCAACAATGTACTTGTATCCGACGACGGAATCAAAGGCGTGGTAATCACCACCACCCGCATGAACAAAATACAGATAAACGAAAACGAAATCACTGCGGGTAGCGGTACAAAGCTCCACATATTAGCGGATACCGCCAAAGAAATAGGCCTATCCGGCTTAGAGTTCGCCCACGGCATACCGGGAACTGTAGGGGGAGCCGTGTTCATGAACGCCGGTGCCTATAATCACGAGACAAAAGATGTATGCGAAAAAGTAATCGCCATGCTCCCAAACGGGGAAGTAATAACCCATGCGAAAGAATCCCTAGCCTTCGGATACCGTAAAAGCCGCTTCCAAAAGGAAACCGCAATCATAACCGAGGCCAAATTTCGACTAAGCCCCAAATCCCCTGATGAAATTAAAGCTTATATGGACCACTTAATGACCAAACGCCGCGATACCCAGCCCCTGGATAAAAAAAGTGCCGGCAGCACCTTCAAACGCCCGAATGAGCCCAACCGTTACGCCGCAAGAATGATTGACGAATGTGGTCTCAAAGGTTTTACCATAGGGGGAGCACAGGTATCGGAAAAACATGCCGGTTTTGTTATAAATACAGGGAATGCTACAGCGGCTGATGTACTTAATCTGATGGCCACCGTAAAAGAAAAAGTCCATGCCGCAACTGGTATATGGCTTGAACCTGAGATGCAGATGCTGGGATTTATGTAGGAGGTCCAAATGCACATAGTAATCGTCACCGGCATGTCCGGTGCAGGCAAAACCACCGTGCTTAAAATCCTGGAAAACGCAGGCTATCACTGCGTAGACAACCTGCCCCCCGCCCTTATAGGCAGCTTTGCCTTGCTATGCTTAAAGCCTGATACGGGAATCACCCAAGTAGCTTTGGGCATCGATATCCGCGGGGGTACTATGTTTGCGGATTTTTTTGCCGGACTTGCGGATTTGGACAACCTAGGCCTGGCTTATTCAATTCTATTTTTAGATGCTGCCAACGACGTACTCCTTAACCGTTACAAGGAAACCCGTCACCTCCACCCTCTGGCCAAAGACGGCTTAGTAAGTGTCGGTATTACCCAAGAACGAGCCAAGCTGGAAGAAGTACGAAAAAAAGCTTCCTACATCATAGATACCAGCTTCTTGCTCCCCCGACAGCTAAAAATAAAAGTCCATGATATTTTTTCAAATAGCGCGGCCTTTAACCGTTTCCAAGTAAATATTATTTCCTTCGGCTTTAAGAATGGCATACCCAGCGAGGCCGACTTGGTTTTTGATGTGCGCTTCCTACCCAATCCTTTCTACGACCCAAAGCTCAAGCTTCAATCCGGTCTGGATTCTGACGTTCGTGAATATGTAATGCGCCATGAGATTTCCTCCCGCTTCATGGAAAGCCTACTCAATATGCTAGATATGCTAATCCCTCACTATATCAGCGAGGGGAAAAACCAGTTGATTGTAGGCATAGGCTGCACAGGAGGCCGACACCGCTCAGTGGCATTAGCCAGCGACCTTCACCGGTCACTGACTCAGCGAGAGCAGGCCGCAGATGTAGTGCACCGAGATATAGGGCGGGATGAGTATATAAAGCAAGGTTAGCAAAGGGGGCCGATATGTCCTTTTCCAATGATGTACGGCGGGAAATCACTGGGCAAACCGGTAGCACCGGCCGCAGGGCATTTGTGCGCCGCTGCTTCCTTGAAGGCGGCACCATTACTAATCCGGAAAAATCATACCACCTGGCCTTCACCCTATCAGAGCCCGAGGCCCACAAACTCATAGATATTTTATTAAATTTTGGACTTCATCCAAAAACACTGGTCAAAAATGACCAAACTATAGTATATTTAAAAGAAGCAGAGGAGATTTCTGATGCACTTAGGATTATGGGTGTTAATAAGTCTTTACTGGTCTTTGAAAACAGGCGGGTTGAGAAAGATTTACGCAATAATCTTAACCGGCAGATAAATTTCGAAGCCGCAAATCTAAGCAAAACCGTAACCGCAGCTCAGGCCCAGATTGACGCAATAGAGTATATTGCTCAGGAAATAGGACTGGGGCAATTGTCAAAGCCACTACGAGATGTGGCGAGTCTAAGGCAAACCCATGACACCGCCAATCTTGCGGAAATAGGTGCAATGCTAACACCACCCATCAGCAAGTCCGGAGTAAACCACCGTTTGCGCAAAATTGTGGAGATAGCTGAAGAAATGCAGCGATATAAAAAGGAATAGGAAATTTTTTTGCCTTCGGCAAAAACCGCAAATTTTTCTGTGCAAAAGCATCGCAGAAGAAATTTACTAATTAGAAAGCAGGAGATGACTATGGTTGAGCGTTCTGTATTAATCAAATCTTTTTTGGAGCCATCATCAGTGGCACTGCTGGTACAGACGGCTAGCAAATTCAAGAGCCGTATATCTTTAGTAATAGAAGAAAAAACCGCTAACGCCAAAAGCATCATGGGTATAATTTCTCTCAATATGCAAGAAGGCCAATCCTTAAACATAGTGGCCGAAGGGGAAGACGCTGATGAAGCTGTTTTGGTCTTGGAGCGGTTCTTTATGCCATGAGTTATCGAATTTTCACCAATAACCCATTATTAGACGAGCATCTAAAAAAGCTCGACGATTTTAAGCATGAAATAGTATGGATGCGCCACCCCGCCAGCGATGTGCTTGTTGCGGTGCGTACCGCTGTGCGCAAAGGCGCAGCCTTGGCAAGCAACCTAATGTCAGGGGTGCGAAGCACCCAGAACAAACAGTTAAAACGAAGTACACCCCCAGGATTCGGACTAGTACAAAAACCCGTAGCCCACAACCCATATATAAGCGTATTGGTAACCCCAGCAAAAGACGCGATGGACTTCCAATCGATTAAGCAAATCGAAGAAGCCTTAACCATATATCGCAAAAACGCAGGACTGCGCTTTATGGCTCATAGAGATGAATCCGTTTTGCAATTTCAGCAGGCGGATATGGATTGTTTGCTTGAAGCGTTGGCGGGGATAGAGGATGAATCGTGATAAATGCGTGGTTTAAAGAAAGGAGCTGTCCTGTAAAGGGACAGACATCATGAACCCGCGGCACCAAAGAATTACATTGCTTTGGGTGACGCGGGCGTCACGATGTCTGTCTCACTAAGCATTTTTTTGAATAATTATGCACACCGTCTGTCCAACATAAAATCGTTGAGGAGCGAAGCGACGAAGCAATCCCAGAAGTTTACACATTTCGGCATTTTTGGATTGCTTCGCTCGCAATGACGGACACCTGCATAAATAGTCATGGTTTCTGCTTAACAGGACAGCCCCATTTTAAATGGAAATGTTGTAAAAAAAATGTCGCATAGATTACCGAGCAATATACACAACTCGTGGGCAATTCTCCCCCGGAACAACATCTGTATATCCATCCTTAACATCCACAGTGCCAAATCCGGCGTCTTTTAACAGTTCACAAATCGTTTCTACTGAGTACCCCCGCTGATAATGTACCTCTTCAAAGGGGCGGCCATTTGCCGGATTAAACTCTACATGGTACATATTAATCCCCGTGTCCGGGTTATAGCTATTGTTCCATACATATGAAGCCCCATCACCTTTACCGACAAAGCTCTTATCCCCAAGCAATTCCTTAAACTTATATTCGGTGTTCATATCAAAAATTAACACACCGCCAGGATTAAGGAACATTCTTATGCGTTTAAACAGCGCAGCAAGCTCTGCTTCTTTCAATATGTAGTTAAACCCATCACAGGCGCATATTATCCCGTCCACGGTGCCGTAGAGGTCCAACTCTCTCATATCCTGGCATAAAAATAGCACTCCGTTGCCCTTAGCCTGCGCCTGGGACAGCATATCCACAGATATATCCACCCCAATCATATCCCATCCCATCCCCGCCAATGGAAATGTTATATTTCCTGTGCCGCAGGCCAAATCCACGACAATATGTCCCTTGGATTCACTCAAATGCCGCTGCAGTACTCTGTCTATGTAACAGGCCCATGCATCGTAAGGTACATCTTTCATCAGCACATCATACATATATGCAAAGCCACTATAGTTAGACATACTTACCCCTCATTCCGGGCCTGCCTTTTTCTGCGAGCCAAAATGCCGCCCAGCCTGCCGCTTTCCTTGGCTGTAAGGCTTTTCCAGCCTGTGGACTTAACTTTATCCAGTAGGCCCAGTTCTTCTGCGATTTCGTATTTCATTATATCATTTTCTTGTGACATATCCGCACTCCTTTAATAAAGTTAATACCATTATGTCGCAGTTGTTCCAATTCTATACATACAAATTCAGACATAAAAGATTAAATTCTTGCATAATTAAGAAAAGATGTTATAGTTTTGCGATATATAGGATTATCTAAACGAAAGGGGGCTGTCCTGTAAAGGGGTAGCCCTTTTTTACGCGATTGTGCAATCCCTACATATAAGGTAAAATATCCTCAAATCATTCATAAAGGGGTAGATACCTATGAACCACATCAAAACCATTTTCCCAGGCAACCAAACCGAAGAAAATCACGAGCATACCGGCTGTGGCGAATGCCAAACTTCCTGCCAATCAGCTTGTAAAACCTCCTGCACAGTCGCTAATCAAGTCTGCGAGCAAAGCAAGTAATGATTCACTGTTTTACTGTAAATGGGCGCCATCTGGTACTTGATATTGCCAGCGGCGCCCTTCATGAGGTTGATGAGGTTGCGTTTGCTGCAATATCAGCAATGCAGGACAATCCTAATCATATTGCCAAAAGCCAGGAAGTTATGGCAGAAATCCATCGGCTTATTGATGCTGGTCAGCTCTTTTCCCCTTCCAGGGAAAATGAGGCTCATGCCCACATGAAAAACCGCAAACCTGTGGTCAAAGCCCTATGCCTGCATATGGCCCATGAATGCAATCTCCGGTGCCGGTATTGCTTCGCAGGACAAGGGGATTATGGCAGCGATAGGGGACTTATGTCTTTAGACACAGGGAAAAAGGCCCTGGACTTTCTGATATCCCAGTCCGGACCTCGGCGCAACCTGGAAGTAGACTTTTTTGGCGGAGAGCCCATGCTTAACTTTGATACAGTCAAGGCACTGGTGGCCTATGGCCGCACCCGTGAGAAGGAAACAGGCAAATGCTTCCGTTTTACCCTTACAACCAACGGCTCACTGCTGACGGAGGATGACCACGCATACATAAATTCCAATTTTGATAACGTGGTGCTAAGCCTGGACGGCAGACCTCAGGTCAACGACAGTATGCGCAAAATCGGGAAAAGCGGCAGTTATGACACAGTTTACCCCAGAATCAAGGCCCTAGCCGACTCACGCAACCATGAAAACTACTATGTACGAGGCACCTATACCCGTGAAAACCTAGATTTCGCCGCGGATGTGCTACATCTGGCGGACGCTGGGTTTACCCAAGTATCCATTGAGCCGGTGGTGGCACCACCCGATATGGATTACTCCCTTCGCAAAGAAGATTTACCGGCCCTTTATGCCGAATACGAAAAGCTGGCGGATGCCCTTCTAGCACGGAAAAAGGAAGGGCACCCAGTCAATTTCTTCCACTTTATAATGGACCTATCCGGCGGCCCCTGCCTAGCCAAGCGAGTCACTGGCTGCGGCGCAGGGTCGGAGTATCTGGCTGTCACCCCCAGCGGCAAGCTATTCCCATGTCATCAATTTGTTGGGGATGATAGGTTTTGCATAGGGGATTTGGATACGGGAGTAACAGGCACCCAGGTTGTGGCGGACTTTGTAGGTTGCCATGTATATACCAAGCCCGCCTGCCGGGATTGCTGGGCCAGATACTATTGCAGCGGCGGCTGTATGGCCAATGCCTACTATGCCAACGGGGATATAAGTCTACCGGATGAGATTGGTTGTGATTTGCAGCGAAAACGTATCGAATGCGCCTTGTACATGAAAACCGTAGACTAATAGAGCGGCGTCGACCAAAATGACAAAACCAGAAAAGTATAGCGATTTCAATTGAGAGTGACGGTTTTTATCACTCTCAACTAAAATGTTTTCCGAAACCATAGTAATTTCAATCCCGTCTTTTGGATTAAAATTACTATATCACAAGGGAGTTGACTAAAGTGGCAGGCCATTCCAAGTTCGCAAATATCAAGCATAAGAAAGAAAAAAACGACGCTGCTCGCGGGCGAGTCTTTACCCGCCTGGGCAGGGAAATCGCAATGGCGGTAAAACACGGCGGCGGCCCTGACCCTGACGCCAATAGCCGTCTCAGAGATGCTATATCCAAGGCCAAAGCCGAAAATATGTCCAATGACACTATCGAGCGCAGCATCAAAAAAGCCGCGGGAGATATAGGTGCCGTCAACTTCGACTCCGCAACTTACGAAGGCTACGGCCCCGGCGGTGTTGCTGTAATCGTAAAGGTCTTGACAGACAACCGTACCCGCACTGCGGCCAATGTACGCCATGCCTTCACAAAGGGGGGCGGCAGCCTCGGCACTCAAGGCTGTGTATCCTTTTCATTTTCAGAAATCGGCCAGATTTTAATCGAAGCAAACCCAGACATAAACGAGGAAGAGCTTATGCTTATGGCTCTTGATGCAGGAGCCGAGGATTTTCTTGTACAAGAAGAAGGCTATGAGATTCATACATCTGTGGCCTCTTTTTCTAACGTAAGGCAGGCAATAGAAGATGCCGGAGTACCCATGGTTTCCGCAGAAGTCACAATGCTGCCCCAGACCTGGGTTACTCTCACTACCCCGGAAGAACTCAAGCAAATGGGAAAAATGCTGGATTTACTGGACGAAGATGACGATGTCCAAGATGTATATCATAATTGGGAGGATAGCTAAATTATCAACGCAGTTGAATATAATTTCACGAAGGAGGTATAACTCAACATGAAAATCGGAGCGCAGTTGTACACGGTACGGGAGCACACCCAAACCGCCGCTGACTTTGCAGCAACGATTAAGAAGGTTGCGAACATGGGTTACAAGCGCGTACAGGTATCCGCAATAGGGCCAATACCCGCCCAGGAAGTGGCGGATATCTGCAAAACCCACGAGATTGACATTGTAATCACTCACACCAACCCGGCCCGGATTAAGGACGAAACCGAGGCTGTAATCGCAGAACACCGCATTATGGGTGCCGACTACATTGGGATAGGGGCAACTCCGGGAGGTTATGAGCGAAACAAAAATGGCGTAAGGCAGTTTATCGTCGATTTCACCCCAGCGGCACAAAAAATCAAAGATGCCGGAATGACCTTGATGTATCATAACCACGATTTCGAATTCGAAAAGTATGACAGCAAACTGATGATGGGTTATCTTGTTGAGGAATTCCCGTTACTGGGCTTTACCCTGGACACTTACTGGGTACAAGCGGGAGGAGCGGACCCATCCGCGTGGATTAAGGCCCTAGCCGGGCGCGTTGATGTTGTCCACCTAAAAGATATGGCGTGGGCCGGGGGCAAGCAGCTTATGGCGGAAGTAATGGAGGGCAACCTTAACTGGCATAGCATTTTCGATGCCTGCACCGCCGCCGGTGTACAATACGCCATGGTAGAGCAAGATGACTGCTACGGCGCAAATCCTTTTAAGTGTTTGGAAAAAAGTCTTAACAATTTGAAGGAGGCAAAAAAATGGTTCGTATAGGAATAGCAGGCTTTGGGATTATGGGCAGGGGCCATGCACGGGATATATGGGACGGCAAGGTGCCAGGCTGCGAACTTACGGCCATCTGCGATATCGACCCCACAGTACTGGAAGCAGCAAAAAAAGACCACCCTGAGCTAGCAACCTTTGATAATGCTCCTGATATGTTCAAGAGCGGCCAAATAGACGCGGTAATGGTCTCTACCCCTCACTACGACCATCCAGTCATCGGGATGCAGGCATTGGACCATAAAATCCATGTAATAGTGGAAAAACCCGCCGGGGTTTTCACCAAGGATGTACGAGAAATGAACGAAAAGGCCGCTAAAGCCGGAGTAATTTATGGAATTATGTATAACCAACGCACCAAGCCGGAGCATATCAAAATGCGGGAAATAGTCCAAAGCGGTCAGCTAGGTGAGCTTAAACGGATTTCCATTATTATCACCGACTGGTACCGTCCCCAAGCCTATTACAATACCGGCGGCTGGCGTGCCACCTGGAAAGGGGAAGGCGGGGGTGTTCTCATAAACCAATGCCCTCATAACCTGGATTTATGGCAATGGATTTGTGGTATGCCCAAGCGGATAACCGCTTTTACCCACCACGGCAAGTGGCATGATATAGAAGTAGAAGACGATGTAACCGCTTATTTCGAATATGAAAACGGCGCAACAGGCACCTTCGTAACCTGTACCGCTGACTGCCCCGGGACCAATCGTTTTGAAATACTGGGGGATAAGGGCAAGTTGGTATTCGAAAATGATGAGCTTGTGCATTACAAGCTGGAAATGAGTGAACGGGAGTTTAACAAAACCAACACGGTAATGTTTGCATCTCCCAAGGCTGAGCGCATAGTAGTAGACTGTCCGGGAGACTATCCCCAACACGCAGGGGTGATGACCGCCTTTGTAAAGGCCATCAAAGGTGAAGGCGAGCTTATAGCCCGCGGTGAGGAAGGAATACACGGGCTGACTATATCCAATGCACTGCATTTATCCGGATGGCTTGGCAAGACTGTGGAATTGCCCTTGGATGAGGATTTATTTCTTGCGGAGCTTGAGAAAAGGTTTTAAGTAGGTTGATATAGGGGCTGTCTCGTTAAGAATGCTGTAATTTCAAGGCTCGTCATCCCGGATTAAATCCGGAATCCCATTATCATTGTCGAAAGACTAAGGGAATCCCGGGGCAAGCCCGGGATGACGGGCTTTATATTACTCCTTAATGAGACAGCCCCTCTTATAATGAATGAAGAACTTCGAAAATATTACTGGGTTACGGCTAGAGAATTGGTGGAGAGATTAGTTTTTCGACGATTTCTTTCGTCAACAGCAATAAATTCTTAGTATGCTCTAAATCCTCACCGGAAGGATTTACAATCATAATTTGTTCGTTACAACACATTTTATTAAAGATTTTGCCGAAAACATTCAAGTCAACAGTTGCTCTACACCCTTCACCATGACAAAACCTTCTTTTGACGTACAGGCTACGGGTTATTAATTGTCGCATTCCGTCGTCAGCTACATATTCGTTATATTGAGAATAATAATGAAAGCTCACAGACCAGCTTTTTTCTTCCTTATTTATTCTAAGACGGCGCAATATTTGGCTTGTGAGCTGTCCCAGAATTTTGTATTTATGGGGCTTTACTTCCCATGCATTTGTCGCTATCCAGCGGGGCGGCAGGTTATTGGAGCGTAGAAATTCGATAAACATTAGACAATCTTTTAACCGCTGGCCTTCAAGAAAATCTGTAGCAATCTCTTCTGGAGTCGGTTTTTTGTTTTTTTGATTTTTTGTCTCGGACATTTTACGCTACCCCCTTTTGTATCTTGTATTTACCCCTTTGTACGGGCTTAACATCAAGCCCATCATCAAATACATATATCGCAGGGAGCTTTATCTTTCCTGACAGCCCATCCGAAATAGTTAAATGTCAGAAAGCGTTTCAATTGAGAGTGACAAAAACCATCACTCTCAATTGAAATCGCTATATTTGCACAGCTTCTGGATTGCTTCGCTTTGCTCGCAATGACAATTTACAGATTTGCTATACGATACTCTTTAACAGCTTATACCCCGCCCTGGAAGCAAATAGCGGGTTCTCCAACCCTTCGAACTCCATGCTGACATCCCCAGTATATCCATTATCCAGTAATATTTTTATGCATTGAGCAACAGGCACAACTCCGTGGCCGACTATCGTTCCTCTAAGATGATGGCCTCCTCTCGACCCAAACCACCCATCCCCCGGCGAGGGCTCGGCACCACTTTTCACAAGAAAATCCTTGGCATGTACATGGCTGGCATATGGCGTAAGCCGTGCTACTGCGGTTATAGGAGATTCATCGGCACATAGGAAATTACCGACGTCAATCAGCAATCCAAAGTTAGGATGATTCACCTTTTGCACCAAGTATTCCATTCGATAACTATCCTGCATAAACCATCCATGGTTTTCACACATGGTTTTAATTCCAAGAGATTGACCATATTCGGCTACATTACGGATATATGGGGCAATAGCGTCCACAGCCTCGATATATGAGCCCTTTTTACCTTTGAATCCCCAGGTTGCGTCGTGCCTCAGCATCTTGGCACCCAGAGTTGCCGCTATATCAAGACAGCCCTTGACTCGCGTTACTTCGTCTGCGCTGGTTCCAACTTTTGGGAACATAAATTCCGCGCCAATTGTGTAAGCGGAAATTTCAATGCCTTTCTCCTTGGCATGAGCACACATTGCCTTGGCAAAATCCAAGACATCTGTTCCCTCTAGGGGATTTAGGTCAATGAACTCGATTTGCTCATAACCTGTCTCTGCGGCATGGGTGATTGCATCCATCAAGCTCATGGAGCCATCGCTCATCAATGGGTTGTAGCTGTAGCTGCTGATTCCTATTTTCATGGTAGCCTCCTACCAGGCTAGGTGAATAGCCAGAGCCTGGATTCTGTTTTTCATTAGCATACCATATGTATCGACGGCTGTGGTGTAGGGCAACTAATCAAGCATACTTGGATGAGTTATTTATTCTTCGTTCACATAAAGCAAAACCCCAACAGAAAAAATGTTATTATCATGGCTAATATCCACATGACCGTTGTACTTCTCTACAGAATTGCGGATATTTTTTAGACCGTAGCCGTGGTTATCACTGTCCTTGCGTGTGGTAATAATTTTTTCTGCTCCGCTCTTACCCTGTGCATATTTAACTACGCCGTCAAAAGTATTTTCCACGTGGATAAAAAGGCTCTCCTTACTGTACTCTATATCTAATTTGATTACTTTATCCTCAGCCTTTGCGTTGGCTTCAATAGCATTATCCAAAAGGTTGCCAAGTATGGTAACAACATCAGCCACTTCCATATTCAAAGCCGGGGGAATAAGCAAGCGTATATCCAGTTTGATATTTTCTTGTTTAGCATCATTTAATTTATAATTGATTATGCTATCAAAGGCTGTGTTTTTTGTGTTGCTATAAACTTCCTTTTTCTCTATATCACCAAGCAAACCATCAAGATAATCTGTTGCGTCGTTTGCTTTGCCCCTTGCCGTATAATCCCTTGCTATTGCTAAGTGAAGCTTCATATCATGGCGGATGGTTTTTATGTTTTCTACAGATTCTTGCATAAGTTGGCACTGGGTAAAATAGTATTCTTTCTCTTGGGTATGCAGCGCGGCTTTTAGTTTGTCCTCGTATGCGGCGGATAGGGTATCTTGGAGGTAGAGAACAAGCACATTAATCCCAAGCACAATAATTACAAAAATCATAGCAATAACTTGAGGTAAATACATCATAGTTATTATTAATCCAATTGATGATAAACCCGAAATCACTAAAGCTGAAATCCAAAACATAGGAGGGAAAAAAGTTGAAATTTTCTTAATGTTTTTGACTTTCAGAAATAATAGTGAAATTACATATATTAATGCGCCTGTAAAAATAAAGAACAAAGCATTTTCAATTTCCAAATGTTCACGCATAGACATTTGATAGTAGCCAAATGATAAAAGTGCAAGCAATTCAATAATAATTAAAAAGAGATTGCAAGCTGCTGTTGCAGTAAATTGCCTCATGATTGAGGATTTGTAAATTGTCGTTATCAAGAAAATCGTCAAAATGCTGATTATAATGCTGATTACAGGAATGTTTATCAACAAAAAAGCAATAGCGGATGATACGAAATGTAACAGATATATAAGTATCATAACCGGTAATGTTGTTCTTCTCTTTTCAAAGAACACCCTCATAAAATTTCCAATGGCAAAAACAGCCATAATATTATAAAAAAGGTATGTTCCTGTGTAAAAATTTATCAATCACACCCTCCTCCGCTTCATTATTGCATAGTAGTTTTCCCTTATCTCATTCCTCTTACCTTGGCTGATAGGCAAAGGCGTTGTACTACCTGTCAATGATAGCTGGTTATACCTTATAGCAGATATATAATCAAAGTTGACTACATAGGAAGCATGGATAAACAGAAAATCAAATTTTCTAAGCTGCTCTTGATATACCTCTTTCAGCGAACCGTAAAACTCGTCTATCCTGCCATCGACAAAATGCAGTATCAATTTTCTGTCGCTGCTTTCTAGGTATACAATATCCTTAATCTTTACCTTGAGGGTATCACGCCCAACATTATACGAAAACTCACTTGACCAAAGCCCCGCAATATTAAGATAGGTTTTTACGGTCTTTTCCAATATATCATACTCCAAAGGCTTTATAAGAAAGTTCAATGGGCGTATTTCAAACAACTGGAAAGCATAATCCTTTTCTCTTGATATGTAGACAATGGAAACATTGTTGTTTTGATAGGCTTCGCGGATAAGCCGCCCAACTTCCACGCCGTTTATTTCATTCTTTGCAAACTCAATATCGAGGAAAATTAAATCATAGTGCGCCCCGGCTTCCATACAGCGGCACAACTCATCACCACTAAAAAAGACATCTATGTCATGCTCCACTTGCATATTATCAAAAATCTTTATCAAGGCGCATTCCAATTCTGCGCCTATTTTTGTTTCATCATCACAGACCGCAACATACACCATAGCGGGGATCCACGCTCCTTGTTTTGGGATATTTCTTGCGTTTTTCTTTGTGTTTCGGCGTTTCTATTTATATTTTATCATTTTCGATAGTCAATCTCAATATGAAATCCATATGCTTACTTACTAATTACTGCAACAGCTATGTAAGTTACTGCAAGCTACCGCAAAGAAAAAAATATCTGATATTGTTTATACATAAAAACAAAAAGGAGTGTTTGAAGCCATGAGCAAAGAGGTAAAAACGTTTTTCGGAGTGGGAGTTGGTTTTTGTCTGGCGTTCTTTTTTCTTAATGTTTTTGTGCTGGATAACGATTGGAGTATGGCAGAGACGTTGTTCCGGACGGCCATTGTCGCTGTAGTTTTTGCCCTTGTATGTGGGATACCTGCCTACATACTCGCAAAAAGAAGAAAAACAAGAAAGACGTGTAACACGACTAAAAATGAGAGGAAAGATTTTTATGCGTAAAGTTAAGCCAGTATTTATGGCGTTGGTATTAGCCCTTATTATGGCAATACCAGCGGTAGCCTTTGCACGGCAAACACCGCAAGAAATGGAGCTTACACCCATTAGGGCGTTTTTTGAGGATATAGGCGGCATTGTGGAATGGCAGGGTGGAGACAGAAGCATACACATAGCCATAGATGGCGGTACGGTAGTTTTGTTTGTAGAGCAAACCACCGCATATGTAAATGGTGTTACCGTTACATTGCAAGATGGCGTTAGTTTATGGCAAAACACATCATTTATATCTGAAGATGATTTAATGCTGCTACTTGCATCTTTTATCGAAACAATCTCCACCACCATCACTTTTTACTTAACCGAGGAAGCCAGAGATATAGTCTTATACGACTTTGACTATATGGTAAACGCTATCTTGGAAAATTCACCGTGGGACAGCGTGTTGGACAGGGCCGTGTTAGGTCAAATGGAACTTGACTTTGTTACTTACACGGCTATGTTTAGGGGTTTTATCGAAGCTATGGAGCCGATACAAATAGCAGTGTTAGATGAAGCTATATTGAGAACGCAATTCCCTATACAGGACGGGGATGATGCAAGAAGCATTGCCGCAAACTACCTTTTTGCTGCGCTGGCTTTTGAGTTTGCACCACCGCTTATGGGCATAGGGCATTTGGGGGTGCGCACATTAGATGTGTACACCGCATTACTGACAGCGAATTTACGCCAATATCACGATGAAACACATGATTCCGAAAACAACTTGTTACTTCAAATGTTTTTAGAAGCCTACACACACCCATCTGCTGTTTGGTTGTATGGAGAGGTTGACGTGGACTTGAACGCCGATGTGCGTGATGCGTTTCCTAACGTACCGGGTAATATTGTTGCGGAAATTATAGTGCCCGATGAAGTCGCGTTCCTTCGCATCAATAGCTTCCTTGCCAATCCGCTGTATGACGATTTAGTAATACTGCCGTTTTTGCAGGAAGTGCAGGATTTCAATCACTTGATTTTGGACGTGCGCAGTAACATGGGGGGCCTTACAACGTACTTTAACGAGTTTATTCTGCGGCGGCTTATTAATGAGCCTGTGGAAATTGGCACCCGTGAATTTTTCTCAGGCGGCGATTTAGCGGCCAGGCTTATGGATGCCACTGCACAAACAATGCTGTACATGGAAAGCGTTTTTTATTGGCAAAACATAGTATCTGCCGAAATTATACCTATCGGAGAATTTCATGCGGGGCATAGTATGCCGCATTTTAATCCAGGCGATTTATCAAGCCTTGACTATGTAATGCTTTCCCGTATGGAAATTACCCCTGCTTATGACAGTATAAATTTTGGTGGCAAAGTATGGCTACTTGTTGATGGTATGAGTATGTCGGCATCTGTACTGGCTACCGAAGCCATGCTTTATACAGGGCTTGCAACCGTTGTTGGCGAAAATACTTCCGGCGTAATGGGTTCTTCACATCTTTATATCGCTTTGCCAAACACAGGTATAATCTGGCGTATAGATATTGGCTACAGGACGGATGCATATGGCCGCTCCCTTGAAGTATACGGCGTTATGCCGCATGTGCGAAACCTTGATGGTATGGATGCTTTGGAGACTGTGCTGACCTTGATAGCGGGAGGAGGTGTTTAATGTGAGTAAAAAAGAAGAGTATGTTAAGGCCACAAAAAAGAAAGAGGACAGGTAGATGGAAAAAAACCAAAAGATTGTTTATAGCGCACGGCAAATGAAGAATTCTGTGCATGATGTGGCCCATAATGAGCGTTAGGAGGAAAGGTATGAAATTTGAGTACAAGAATCTAAAGATTGCAAAGGATGTAATCTTTCAGTCCAAAAACAGCACCACAATAAACATCGGTAAGGCGGAAGTTTTTGAAAATGCATTAAACCAGCTTGGTGAAGATGGGTGGGAGCTTATTCAAATAATAGACCCAAAAGGCTTTTTGGGCATAGGTGATGTAGGCTACTGTGTTTTTAAGCGGCAAGTAGGTTAAACAAAATAAGCGGAGGTTTTGCTATGAGGAAAACAAAAACAGTAATCTTGGCGTTGGTGTTAGCCATTATCGTGGCTATTCCATCTATCACAATCGCTCGTCCTTTGGACGAAGTGCCCCAAAGAACTGAAAACGACGTGGTCTATGTTCCATTACGCCAAACAGCTTATGCCCATGGTGCTATAGTTGATTGGCATGGTGAAACCCGAACGGTATACGTCACATTCGCAAATGGCGAAACATGGAGCTTTTCGGTAGATGATTTAGTAAGTGAAATAGGCGGATTTATCGAACCGCCCGGGGTTACATGGATTCCGCTGGACTTTGCCGTCCAAAGATTTGCCGCAACATTAACATATGAGGTAATCGTTACAAACTTCATGGAAAGATTTGCCATCAGAGATATTGTCGGTGCTACTTTAATGATGAGTGCCGAAATGCAACAAGCCTTTGACTTGAACATGGGGATATTGGTGCCACATGGGGACATTGAAGGTTTTGTTGTCATAGATGCCTCATATGTTCCGGGATTTCATGTTTTTGATGTAGCGGCCACCCATGTTATGGGTGAAGCGGTATATAACATAGCCGTCAATGATATGGGCGAAATTGCGGGGCTTGGCATTGATTTTATTTTTGAGCCTATGCTCCCTCCCGTAAATGCAACATACACTGCGGAAACAATCATACTGGGGGTGGGAACAGCTTGGCCCCTTGATGGCATATTAACTCTGCCGGAAAACGCCAGCGCGGACAATCCTGTTCCTGCCGTTATACTCGTGCATGGTTCTGGCGCACAAAATATGGACTTATCCCTTTTTAATAACAGGCCATTTTTTGATATTGCGGATTATCTATCTTCAAACGGCATTGCGGTTTTGCGTTATAACAAGCGTACTTTTACTCACCGCACGGCATTTGGGCAAGCCTTTGGAAGTAATGTTACTGTCTGGGAAGAATCAATTGAAGATGCACTTTTGGCGGTGGAACTATTAAGAGCAGATGAACGCATTGGGTCTGTATTTGTCGCCGGCTTTAGTTTAGGTGCGATGCTTGCGCCTCGTATAATGGAAGAAGGCAATCTTGACGGTGCAATAATGATGGGTGGTTCGCCAAGAAGATTGTACGAAATTTCATACGACCAAAATATGCAAGTAATTACAGATGCATTGAATGACTTGCCGGATTTGATTGCCGCAGGGGTTATTTCACAAGAAGAAGCAGACGCTATATTGACAGCGAACTTGGATATAATTGCAAGTGCCCTCGAAGAAGCTCGTAACATGCCAAACATGACCGAAGCGGAATTAGCAGAAGCAGTGATATTCGGTATGCCCGCAATTTATCAACTCTCTATTGTGGAATCCTTACCGCAAATATTCATGGCCCGCAACACAACACCTGTTCTGATTTTACACGGTGACAGAGATTTCCAAGTATTCACCGAGCAAGATTTTAACGTGCTTGTAAGCTATACCCAAGGCATGGCACATGTACAATCTATACTTTACAATAATGTAAACCACATGTTTATGCAGTCACAAACTTCTTATAACGACATTCGCGATTATATGCCTACCGACCGCGTATATGAACAAGTTTTGAGGGATATTTTGGCTTGGATAAACAGCATCGTAAACCAATAATCTTTACGGTACTTAAAATTAGGAGGTAATTGTATGTCACCATATTTTTGGCTTCACGCGGTTAACGGTGGATGGTTAATTATTGTAAGTCTCATTATGCTTACGGGGCGCGGTTCGTTTTTATTAGCAGGTTATAACTTAATGTCGGAAAACAAAAAGTCGCAATACGACACACCGGCTCTATGTAAGTTCATGGGTAAAATACTTATACCGATTGCCATATTGGTAATTATATCGGGCTTTGAGGCGTTACAAGTATTGTGGTTTTGGATTGTTGGGAGTGCAATTATTGTAGTACTTTTGGTGTTTTATGTTGTGAGTTTTTACGGGAATCGGTTTAAGAAAGAAGAAAACACATGAGGAAAGCAAAAACTGCAATGTCACTCGTGATTATTGCGGCAATTATCGTTGCTATAACTGCTTGCTCCAGTGAAACCAGAGTTGTCAGTTCATGGACTACATCTGGAACACTAACTCATAACAATGAAGTTGATAGTTGGTTCATTTCCATAAACAGGGTCAATGGCAACAGCATGCGAGATATAACCTTTACTTCCGAAAGCCTAACTGAGTTACACGTAGAGAACACAAATAGCAGTGGAAGTGTTGTTTTGATTATCACACAAGACGAAACCGAGCGAAGGATTGATATTTCGGATAATTTTAACGAGATATTAGACATAAGTGATGATTTTGAGCCGGGAAGTATTAGGTTGAGGTTGGAGTTTGAGAGTGCCGAGAATGTTAGAGTATCCCTTAGTTGGTAGTATATTAAATCGAAAGCAAAGGGAGGGTAGCTATGAATCTAATTATTCTGACCATACTCTCTACACTTACTTTATTAGCAATAATCATCATCATTCTTGCATCAAAGTTGGTTAGGGGAGCAAATGCAGAACAAATAGCAAAAGGCAAGCCCACAAAGTCAAGAGACGAACTGCGGTGTGAGATTAGGATTGTGCGCATTGTGATGTCTGTACTCATTCTAATCTGCGCCGTAATCGGGACAGTTATTTTAATAATTTTTTGAGGAGCGTGTCAATATGACAATCAGTTTCAAAAAAGCGGCCTAATTTTATCTACACTTGGGTTTATAGCAGCATTGGTCGCCGTAGTCGTTATTTGGGCTAGAACCGGAACGCCAATTACCGAAGATGCTATTTTTACACAACCTCTTACATGGTTTTGTATAGCAGAGACAATCACCCTTTGCCTTTTTTTGTCGCAGCGAAAGAGGGTGTCAGCAAAAAAATTAGGGGTATAGAATATGACTGAAAAAATCAATACGCCGGATAACAAGTTTGTAGTCTGTGTGTTTATTGCAGGAGTTATCTTGCTTGCTTTGCTTGTGGGCAATGCAATTGGGATTGCGGTATCGGCTTCATATTATGATATTGCAGGCTTTGGAGATTTTTATGATGCAATGGGCGGTTGGGAAGCGGTGGCAAGACTTGTGATATCTTTGGTTTTGATTGTTTATAGTGTTCAGCAAATGAAAAAACTGAAAAGATATTTATATTAGAGAAAGGGGGAGCATGATGAAATTTCTATTTGGTGTTTTGGGTGCCATCATATTTGCCGTCATAGCATGGTTGGCAATAAATGCCTTGGGGTTGGAAAGTGAATGGCTAAGGTATGCGATTGCCGGTATTTTGACTTTTGCTGGATGGACAATAGCCCAAGCGATTTACGGCAAAACAAAGAAAAAGAAATAGTATTAGAACGACGGGTAGAGCGTACCTACTAAGCATCTCATAGGCTGTCTACATTCAAACAGAGGGCTGTCACGTTAAGCAAAGACACTGAATAAATATGCAAACCGCCGTCATTGCGAGCAAAGCGAAGCAATCCAAGAATGTCGAAACCCGCAAGTTTCCTGGATTGCTTCGTCGCTTCGCTCCTCAACGCTTT
>Ga0123355_10000523_pt1 | contig 51249 bp, 34 predicted proteins | sample TergutEmb28metaG_3_FD_89872 | JGI IMG/M metagenome (GOLD analysis project Ga0123355, IMG submission 89872) | Embiratermes neotenicus P1 segment gut microbial communities from Petit-Saut dam, French Guiana - Emb289 P1 | ecosystem: Host-associated > Arthropoda: Insects > Digestive system > Gut ... | reverse complement strand
CCTGATTTCCCCCTTCGTTGAGAAGAATGATCTGATGGTGAACTTCGACCCCACGCTCATGAATCCTGTGAGTGGTCAGCCGGGTGTGTTTGTGATTCCGTCCACACGAGCGCTGCCCTACCTGGACAGCCGGATCGTGAGCTATGGTTATCTGACGGCCGATCAGACTCATCAGGGAATTGGGCGTGGTTTGGTACGCACCGACAAAACCGATTTCGCCCCGCGGGTGGGAGTTGCATGGTCGCTCAACGACAAAACGGTTCTGCGCGGAGGATACGGAATTTTCTATCCGACCTCTGCGGCACAAGGCTCACGCGACGCGCTGGCGTCAAGTCCGTTCAATCAAGGAGCTACGGTCGGAACCCTGCCCAACGGCTGGCCTGGATTCTCGCATGGCTTTAGTCCCATCGCCGGAGGCACGATCGTACCCGGCCTGAGCGCGCCCACGGCCAATGCCATACCCGTGGGCCTGCGGGATCCTAAGATCCAGCAGTATAACTTTACCCTCGAGCGTCAAATGGCTTGGGACAGCTCGCTGAGACTCTCGTATCTCGGAAGCCACATGGGGGGGCTGATTGTTGGCCGGGACTTCAACGAACTTGCGCCAGGCAATAACGGTTTCGGAACTACAACTGGAGATGGCGTAACGCCTTGCGATCCAATTAATAATGGAGACTGCGCGCTGTCGCCGGCCGACCAAGCGCGCTACAGGTTTCCGATCATAGGCGAAAATCTTCTAAGCTACGGAAACTACGGCCGGGGCAACAGCAATGCATTCCAAGCGCAGTTCGAGCACCAGTACAAACGCGGTCTGATGCTGAATCTGTCCTACACCTATCTCGATCAGAAAACGACAATTGGCGATACCGCCGATTCCAGCCTCGGATCGGTGGGATACAACATCTTCGATCTGAACAGCGACTACGCTGAAGATGCCTTCGTCTCCCGTCACAGATTTGTAGCGTACGGACTCTGGGACCTTCCCATCGGCCGTGATCGCGCCATCGGACACAGCTTCTCGCGATTGACGGACGAAATCATCGGCGGCTGGCAGACCAGCTTCCAGATGTTTGTAAAATCAGGAATGCGTTACACGCCGTACTGGACGTGCGATAACTGCGACCCGGTCGAGCCCGGCAACATTGGTTCAAGTTCGATCGATGCCGTTGGAGATTTCGGCTTCCCAGACTTTCGCCCGACGATTGTTAGCGGTAACTACTACACCGGCCAAACCGGCAGCAACGCGACCATCTGGAACGCGGCTGCGTTTGGACCGCCTTCGGTGGGCTCTGATCTTTTCAATCCCCCCGCGGCAAACCGCAGCTTCCTTGTAGGACCGTCCCTGTGGGGCGTGAATTTCGGACTCCATAAGAATTTCAAGGTGACGGAGCGATTGACGGCCAGCCTCGGCGCGGACGTGGACAATCTCTTCAATCATCCTTTGCTCGCGCCCAATCTAGGCGACGGCGGTGGTTCCTGCGGCCAAGGCTGTTTCGCCAACGTGGGAGACTTCACGTTGGCGGTCAATCAAAATCCGGGAACGGCTGGAACTCAACCGGGGTTGTTGCCGCTGAACACTCCAGCGCCGACATGTGGATTTCCTTCACCAACAGGGTCGGGAGCTGGCAACTACTGCTTTGAATACAACCCGTTATTCGGTAAGCTGCAAAAGAGCTATCAGAACGAAGGAGTTGCTGCGAGCCGCCAGGTTCGCCTGCGCCTGCGGATCACTTTCTAACTTCTGCAAGGCGCGGCTTTTGGTCACCGCCAGTGGAGCGAGGATTCTCGAGGGAGAAGCCTCAATGGCGGACCCCAAAAGCCGCGCCGAGCCGCTCGTTTTCCTGTTCAGCGCGGCCCCCGTCCCCAAGAGGGGCCGTTATGCAAGCAAGCAGCCTGGTGGTCGCAAGAACTGCAGTCCCGCTCGTTTCGCCAAACTGTGCCCTGGCGCAGACCCACGTGTAAGGACGCGACGGTGGATTCGTCCCTGATCGTTGACATCTTCTCCCGCCTGGAGGCCCCACCGGGGAGGCGCATAGGAAGCTCCTCCCCTCGGCGACTTCCTGCTGCTGACGGCCTCAGCGCACCTCGGCAGGCGATCCGGGCTGTGGTCTCCCACCCACAGGGGCAACCTGAGAAAAATGAAAGCCGGAGGATGCGCTTGTTTCTCTTTGCGTATCTTTCTTTTGCTTTTGTATGGAAAGAACTCGAAACTCTTTGATAAATTGGAGAGCTGCCCTGTCGTGAATACCTCACTCCTAATCGCCCGTGTGGAGCTCCTACTGGTCTTTATAGCCCTTGCTCCCTTCTCACAGGCGAATGAAGCGCCGGTTTTTTACCATACGCAAAACTCCGATGAATGGGTGACCCATACCTTTCACATACAGCGAAAGTATGCGCGAGTGCTGGTCGTCGATGCTTCCGGCAATGCACCGCGGAGGCTTCGGGTGCCCGGTTTGGATCTGAACTCCCGCATGAGCGCGGACGGGAGGGCACAGGATTATCCGGTTGCGGTTGCGTTCGCGACATTGCAGGAAGCGGCCGATGCCGCACAAGGTGGAGACCTGGTCGCAGTCATGCCTGGTCACTATGCGGGCTTCGTTCTTGAAGATAAGGACAGCGCCGGGGATGAACGCTACATTCACTTCAAAGCCATCGGCGATCCCGGCGCCGTAGTGATCGATCGGCCTTCAAGAGTTCCAGACTGGATGATTCTGCTGCGCGCGGCGCACCATGTGATCCTTCAGGGGTTCAATATCGCCGGACCGAACCTGCCCGGTCAGCCACCCACCGGACCTCGCGCGGGCATCATGCTCGACGGGGAGTTCAGGAACACGAACAAGCAAGTCCACCATGTTGTTATCGTCGGCAACTTCTCGCACAACCACCGCAAGTGGGGCCTGCACTCGCGCGACACGCATACGGTCTTGATTCAAGATAACCTGTTCGCGCTCTCAGCCATGGAGCACTCCGCCTACGTCAGCAATGGATCCGACAATTATGTGATTCGCCGGAATGTCTTCTTTGGCAGCAACAGTGGAGGCCTGCAGTGCAATCTCGATCCGCTTAGCTCGCTCGCCGACCTTGCGATCTCACCGGCCTTCAAGGACTACCCGCCCGCAGAGCACACGCTGAAATGGGCGCTCGGACTGTTGCGGCTGGGGCAAGAAAGGTTTGGAGAGAACAACTTTCCCGACGGGCGCGGGATTAACTTCATTATTGAAGAGAACGTGATCAACGAGAACGGGAAGGCGGGCGGCGGCTCGTTGAACCTTGCGGGGCTGCAAGATTCTCTGATTCAGAACAACCTGATCTATGACAACCGCAATCATGGCATTGCGCAGTGGAACGACGCCAACCCTTACGATGAGCCCTTAGAAGAGCCGGGCCCCACGTCCCCGGAACAGGTGAAAGGACCGGGTGATCTGCCATTCTGGGGATGTCATCGCAACATCATTCGCAACAACACCGTGCTGATGAACAATCCCGGACGCGCAGCGCTTCAGGCGCGAAACGGAAGTTGGGGCGTCGTGCTGCGGAACAACATTCTTATCAATGATCAGCCCAGGTCGATTGAAATTTTCAATACGAGTATCTATCGGCTCGATTCCGTCTCCAACGTCGTCAATACGGTGAGCTATGAGGAAAATGTCGGAGGAGGCGACAGGGTAAATCCGATGCCTGAAAGCATGAAGGCACTGGCGATTCATCTGCCCGACGGGCCGGACACGATAACCGGCATCACGCAAGCGCGGGCTGCGAGCGAATTCGTCCGTTACAGCAACGAACCATGGGTGATTATTGAGGGCAAGTGGTGGCGCCTGAATCCAAACCGTCCCGACTTCCGGCCAGGGACGGATTCGAAGCTGTTCGCAAACCGGGGAGACGCTACGAGCATGCCGGAGCGCGATCTTTCCGGATCCAGGCGCTCTGGTGTATCCATCGGGGCGTATGCGCCGGCCGCGAGAGGAACCCGATGAGGGGGGTATGGGCTGCGGCTTTCTATGGCTCCCTTGTCTTCACCGGGGCTGCCCAATCCGCCTCCGCAGCCGATTCTCCGCCGCCCGAAGCTTTCCACGTATTGCCTGTCGATGGCCAAGACAGGCCGACAATCACGCCGTACCTGAGATACCAGACAGAAATGGCATGGCGGCAGGACGAACAGCGCCGGCAGCTGTGGACAGGAATCCGCACCGAGCAGGACCTGCTTCGAATTCAACAGCGAATCCGGGGGAACCTGCTGGCGATGATCGGTGGACTCCCCGCCGAGAAGACCCCGTTGAATGCGCGCATCACCGGGCAGATCCAAATGGACGGCTTTCATATTGAGAAACTCATTTACGAAAGCCTGCCGCATATCTATGTCACCGCACTCGTGTACGTGCCAGAAAATGGCGCGAAGCAGCATCCTGCCGTGCTCGTGCCCAGCGGGCATTCCGCTCGAGGCAAAGCCTACTACCAGGCGCTATGCCAAAGACTCGTGCAACGGGGATATGTAGTCATCTGTTGGGACACGGTAGGTCAAGGCGAGCGCAGCCAGTTCTGGGATCCGAGGAGCCGCAAGAGCCGCTACAACCTGATCTGCGCCGAACATGCTGTGCTTGGCAATCTGGCGTATCTCGCCGGGACCAATCTGGCGCGCTGGGAGATTTGGGATGGCATTCGCGCCGTCGATTATCTGCTCACCCGCAACGATGTCGATCGAGAACGCGTGAACATCACCGGCACAAGCGGTGGAGGATTTCAAACGGCTCACATCGCGGCCCTTGATCCCAGAGTCAAAGTCGCGGCGCCATCGTGCTACATCACTGCCCTGCCCATGCGAATGTACAACCGGATCTTCAAGGATCCCGACAGTGATCCGGAGCAGGATTTATACGGAATGATTTCGAATGGCGTGGATCATCCGGGACTGCTGCTGCTGATGTACCCGCGGCCCGTGTTCGTCGCCGCAGGCGTTCTCGACTTTTTTCCAGTGGAAGGAACACAGAAAACCTTCGACGAAGTCGAGCGGCTGTACGCGAAATTCGGACATGAGGATCGAATCGCGATGCACGAGGGCTATCACAGCCACCAGTTTTCGGCGGAAAACCAGGAAGCGGCCCTCGATTTTCTTGACCACTTCAACGGACTGCCTCGACGGCACGGCCTGCCTCCGGTGAAGGAACTCGATGAGCAGAAGCTCGAATGTACGAGAAGCGGACAGATAATGCTGGACTACCCCGATGCGCGTTCGCTAGTGGACATGATTCGCGAGTATTACGTGCAGCATAAGGATCCGGGCGCAAGCACGTTGAAGCGTCTTTATTTTTCCGGGTCCTATCCGGACATCAACCACTGGAGCGTGGCGGAGTATGACGGCGGGATCCCGCACCAGAAGGAGCTTCGTTGGGAGTTAACCGGATCGTCCGAATTCGGCGGCGTGACCATAGACCGTTATCTGCTGCGCCACAGCCGGTATCTGGAGCTGCCGCTGCTTTGGATTCACCAGGGCGGAAGACCTGGTGCGGTCCTGATCTGGCTCGGCGCACACGGCAAAATCGGCCCACAGGACTGGCCCGACGTGAAGAAGTACATTGACTCCGGATACGACATTCTCTCTGTCGACCCGCGTGGCATGGGAGAAACCGAGATGCCGTACAAGGCGGTGTCGCCTGACGATCCTGCTCTGGCGCAAATGAAATTCGACGAGGCGTATGTGAATCCTCTTTCCGGTGTTCTATCCGATTACGTCTACAACTCCATTCTGACTGGGAGGCCTTACTTCCTGCAGATGATTGAGGATGTGGAGATTGCGACCCGGTTTGCGCGTGCAAGGGTTCCTTCCGCCGTGCGGTTCGAGATTATGGGAAAAAGCAATGGTTACACTCTCGCAAGCGCGGTATCTGGGACCTTGCCGGCCGTGAACCTGATTTCCGAACCGGGCGCCAAAGCGCTGAGCTGGTCCGAGCTCGTAGAGCAAGGGCGCGAGCTGTGGCCGATTGAAGATTTGCTGCCTGGCGGGGCTTACATTCATTGACTCTCGCGCAATCGCCAACCCGCCTGCCGGAGAGCTCGCAACGAGTGATCTCGAACCGGCTCAGGGAGGTCGTTCTTTGACGGCGTGCCTTCCTTCCCTCGGTCACGCGCATGAAGCGACGGCAGATGTCGATGCAGTGCGCGCGTATTATCTTGATCCACTGATTCATCCGCACGAGTACGCCCCCGGAAAGAACAGTTTTCTTCTTCAGAACCTTCACGGCGGGGATCGGAAGACCGTGCTTGAGCTCACCGGTAGTGGCTCGATCCGGCACATCTGGTCTACCTGGAGCGTTCCTGGAGATGACTCGGGTATTCCAGCGCCGGGATGTGCCCTCGTCCGCGTTTATGTGGACGGGGAGACACAGCCCTCGATTGCGGGCCCCTTCGACGAGCTGTGTAAAGCAGCACTGGCAAGTGGAAATCGATATATGCCGGTGCCCGCGTTCAACTACAAGGGTGCATTTAACTTTTACTTGCCCATTTATTTCGAACGCGGAATTCGCGTGGAGATCGAAGCAGCTCGCGACATTCAGGAGTTCTATACACAAATCGACTACCGCACGGAAGATGTACCGCAACCCGCCGCCAGGCTAGTCAGCGAGAACGAGGGCGCAGAATTGAGACTTCGATATCTTCACGAAGTTGTCGATTGGAAGGCTACCCTAGCGTCGAAACGGCACCTGCTTCGCGCAGCCAGCCTGCTCAAGTTCGGTGAGAATCCCGGTGAACTCACAATCGCAGGCCCCGGGATTTTGCGGGCGTTGCGTTTGGCTGGAGCATCGCTCAGCGATCTCGAAATGGAGATCTATTGGGACGACGAATCCTCTGCGAGTGTGCGGGCGCCCTTGCGCTACTTTTTTGCCGATTTCACAAATGCGGCGCTCGACTCCAGAGCGGGAGAAAGCACTTGTTTTTTCCCGATGCCGTTTCGCAAACGAGCGCACATCATCGTGCGAAGCCTTTCAGGCGCAGCAGGTGAAGTGCGGGTCGATTATTCCTTCGAGCCGGGCGAATTGCCGGCAGGGACCCTGTATTTTCACGCACTCTATCATCAGACCGAGAAAACGTCGGGCTATGAACAGTATCCGGTTCTGGATGTTCGAGGCGCAGGTCTGTTTGTCGGGATGAACCTGTTCGACAGCGGTCACAATCATGGTGGCGGCGATGCGGCTTTGATCGATGCGGGCACCGCGGCGCCCAAAGTACTTCACGGAATCTGCGGCGAGGATTACTTCGGGTTCGCGTGGCATCACACCGGAACCATGACTCCGCTCACGGGCGCTCCTGCTCACGACCGGCGGTATCGGTTGCACTTGGAGAACCCGTATCCATTTCACGAGTCTAGTCAATTCCTGTTTGGGGTGTTCGCCGGACAGCGTCCGAAAAGCGTCGCGTTCTGGTATCAGTTGCCGGTTGTTCCGTCGGACGGCAAATGGCGAACGTTCGATGTGCCCTGGAAAGTACTCGGCCCCGTCGCGGTCGAGAAAACCCTGCCCGATTCGGTTTCGAGCGCGAGCTATGAGGCTCTGGTTCCACTCGATCGGCCGACTCCTGTGAGCGTCTCCTGGCAGGACGCTCGAATGCACTCGGGATTTCTTGACACAACGTACCACTTTCGTCATTACACACTCGCCGAGCGTGGAATTGGGTACGTCGCAGGGGCAAGCAAGACTCAACTTGTAACCTACGCTTACTCGCCGGCTAGGCAGATGGTGAACGTAATCGTCGGACATGACGATCTTGTATTGTTTCAGGTGAACGGCGAGGGACCTATTGAATTGCCAGAGCACAACGGCTTTGAGGGTGATGCCTTGACCATGAACTTGCACCCGGGTTGGAACAAGCTTGTAGCCATAGTCTTCAACGGCGAAAACGTAAATTGGCGCTGGTACGGGCTTTCTTTGGCGTTTGATCGCGAGCAGGGCAGCAGTTTGCGTTTTGCCACTCGGCCAGATTGACGGAGCGAAAAAGGCCAATCCGGCTCAGGCGCGTGGAACGGGCTGCGGCGGGTTGTCACATGATTTCTGTTGAGGCACGTGGGTCCCTCTGTCGAGCCTTGCGCCAGAATTGAAGATCGAGTGCAACGTCGTGGCCAGCCGAAGTGCTTTTTCGTCATGTCTCTGCAGTTCTGCTGAGCGGTTGGGCCGCAGCGTAGCAGAGTACCCCATTCAAGCGGTCGGCATCATGCTGGTCCCCCAGGGACCGCCTTCTCCATGTTTGCCGAGACGCGAGGTCCTCAACCAGTTTTCTCGGAACCAACTGGCGAAGTGGGGCACCGCAACTTCGGCGTTTTCGATCGAGGGATGCCACTTCTTTTCCCACTCAAAGGAAAGAAATCCTGCGTAGCCGATTTTCTCCATTACACTTCGGACCTCGTTGAGCGGAAACTCGCCTTCCCCGGTTAGAACCGGGACCCACTGGCCGTTCTTCTCTTGCATATCCTTTATATGTGTGTGACCGACGTATCGCTCCAGTGCGAGGCCGTTATCCAGCGGACGTTCGAGAGACCGGATGTATGCGCTCGCCGGATCCCAGACAACCCGAATTTCCGGGCACTGGGAGAGAATTCCGTGCACATCGGACGAGCAGGAAAAATCGCCGTGTGTTTCAAGCCAGATTTCGACGCCCGAGTCGTGGATTTTGTGCGCAAGCGTGGCGAGCGATTCGATAATCCAGCCAGTTGTGGCTTCGCGATTCGCTTCGGGATGTATGCGGTCCCCGAACACACGAATTCCAGGTGCTCCCAGGTCAACCGCCAGCTCTACCATTCGCTCGCCTTCCTCGATCCATTTCTCGCGCTCAGATTGATCGGGAGAGTCGAACCGGCAACTGGTGTCGAGGCAGGAGATTGCCAATCCCGACGCCGATATCTGACATTTGGCCGCTTGCAGTCTCGCACCCCGAAATACAGGAAGCTTCCACAGCGAATCTTCTCCCTCGAGAAAACGCAGTTCTATGCCGTCGTAGCCGCTCCATGCCGCGAGTTCCAAAACTTGGGTCAAGGTCCATTCGGGACAGGCGAGAGTGGAAAAACTGATCTTCATCGCATCTTCTTTCTATGTCATACGGGCGAGCATGCTGGTTGTAACGCGATTCTTGACGGTGTCTCCGCGGAAAAATCGTTCGAGATCATCGATCAGATCGTCCGCCATTTCGTGGCGCGCCTTCGATGTTCCCCCTCCGATATGAGGCGTAACGATCGCGCCGGGAAGACTGCGCAGAGGGTGCTTCGGGGGAAGCGGTTCGAGAGGATCGGTGACGTCCAGAGCGCAAAGCAATCGACCCTGGCGGACTTCGCGCGTGAGCGCCTCCAAATCGATCAGGCCTCCGCGGGCAATGTTGATGACCGTGGCGTGATCCGGCAATTGCGAGAGACGCCTGCGGTTAAGTATGCCGCGGGTTTCGTCCGTCAAAGCCGCAGTGAGCACCAGGAGCCGGGAATCCTTCAGCAACGAGGACAAGCTGACGAACTCGACCGGGTAATGTCGCGCCAAATCGCGCGGAGCGTACGGATCATACACTCGCCAACGCAAATCGAAACCGCGACAAAAATCGACGAGTTTTCTTCCGATGCGGCCGAACCCGAGTACCCCGACCGCAGCGCCGGTAAGGGATTCCGGTGTCCCGTGAAAATGAACATTCGGGTAGGTTCTGTCGTCCCGCCTGCCTGGCCCAGTCCGATATCGGTCAATACCTCGCGCACAATAAAGAAGGAGGGCGGCGCCTAGTTCAGCTGTGGCCCGGGCCATAGGTTCGGGAGCGGTTGCAATGGTGAGGCGGTCAAGCAGAGACCCGGTGAAGCGGCGCTTGACTTCGCCGCCACAGTGGGCAATCAGGCGAAGGTGAGGGGCGATTTGAAGAAGTTCGTCCCCGAAGCGTGGACTATCCCAAGTGGTAATCAACGCCTCCGCACGCCCAAGTTGTTGAGCCAACACGCGATTCAGCTTTGCCGATGGATTTCTGCTCCACTGAAACCCGCGCGACAGCCGCCGCTGGTGCCCATCTGTAAAGAATGACTCAAAAAGCGCGCTGGGAGCGGAAATCAGCAGAACGGGCTTGGCCATCGCAAGCATTGATTCTACTACGCATTTCTTTTTCTGTCTTTTATTTGTTGTTCCCTTCCATTTGTGACGGCAAAGCGATATAAAAGCAGGAACGTGCTCAGAGCGAACCTGGTGGATTACACGGTGATCGGCTGCTACGCCATACTGATGGTGCTGGTTGGGCTCTATGTGATGAGGTTCAACCGCGGCGCCGCCGACTACTTTCGCGGCGGGAACCGCATTCCGTGGCTGGTGGCTGGTTTGAGCTCTTTCATGGCGGGGTTCAGCGCCTGGACCTTCACCGGCGCGGGGGGAGTCGCGTACCGCGCAGGGATCGCGGTGATTGGCCTCTACGTCGGAAACGCGCTGAGCTTCCTTCTGGGGTACTTCGTTTTCGCCAGTCGCTGGCGGCGGACGCGGATTACGACCGTGATGGAGTACCTTTCCGCACGCTTCAACCAGGCGACTCGCCAGACCTTTTCGTGGGCGTCGGTCATTGTGCAGCTCTTCATGACCGCAAGCGCGCTTTACGGGCTCAGCATCTTTGTTTCGTCGGCATGCGGGTTCCCGGTGATTTGGACGGTTCTTGGATCCGGTTTGCTTATCATCTGCTATTGCGTGATTGGCGGGTTGTGGGCCGTCGTCGTTACGGATTTTCTGCAAGCGGCCATTCTCATGCCCTTTTGCCTGGTGCTGCTGATTGCCTCCCTGCTGCGCGTGGGAGGAGTGACCGGACTGCTGCATTCGCTTCCTCCACAGATGAAGACGATTCACGTCGCGGGCGAGTTTGGTTGGATCTACATCGCGAGTTGGACAGTCATGGTAGCGTTCGGCTACAACACGAGCGCCATGGCCCAGCGCTACTTCAGCGTGGACAATGAACAGTCGGCGCGAAAGATTTCGTTGCTCTGTTCCGGACTTTTTCTAGTGGGAGCCTTTATATGGTTCATCCCGCCTATGGCAATGCGGGTCGTGTACCCTGACTTGCACGCTATCTGGCCGGGATCGACGAACGTGAGCGAATCTGCCTATGCAGTCGCGAGCCTCACGTTGCTCCCGCATGGTCTCATTGGAATCATGCTGGCTGCAATGTTTAGCTCCACAATGGCGAGCCTTTCCGCTGGCTTCAACATTAAATCGGCAATTCTTACGAAAGATATCTACCAAACACTCTTCCGCAAAGGTGCTAGCGAAAAAGAACTGCTCATAGTGGGCTGGGTCACAACCTTTCTGGTCGGAGGACTCACCACCTTGATCGCAGTATTAATGGCCTATACCGGGCAGAGCGTCTTCTCGGTGATGCTGTCGTTCAACACTCTATTTTCGCTCGCCTATGGGCCGCCTGCGTTGTTGGGACTGGTTGTGCGCCGTACGCCGCCGTGGTCGGGCTTCATCACATTTACGCTCGGGCTGGTGCTCGGCGGGCTCGGCGCCTTTGTTTACCACTGGAGCCTGGTTCAACAGGTGGTCATTATTATTCCGTCTTCGTTTGCCGTATTCTTCGCCAGCATGCTCTTCGATCGCGGAGATACTCCGGAACGCGCGCAGCTGTTTGAGGCTCTGAACACGCCGGTGGACGTTGCGCGCGAGCTTGAGGATTCGCCCGACTACACAGTCGAAGTGTTCCGGTTTCTCAGCCGCACAATTGCGGGTCTCGGCGGATTGAGCTTGCTACTCCTGTTTGCGACCGTTGGCCGCGACCGGATCACAGTGCTCTGGTTCGCTGGCATCACCCTGGCAGTGAGCTTGTTTCTCCGGCGGATTGGCGGCCAGCGGGCACTTCCGCTGAAAGCACCGCTGGTCGCTGAAGTTCAGAATGCGCAGTAGGGGTTGTTCCCTGTGAACCTGCGGCGTTACTCGCCCCCGGACAGGCTGGCGAAAGAGGAACATCCCTCAAGCGAGTCGACCTCGACAACAGACCTGTTGCGCGTGGTAACCCACTAGGAGCACGCGGCCCTTGTGAGCCGGAATGAGCCGGAAGATATACAGGCGCGGGGTCAACAGCCGTTGTAGCTCTGGGTGCACGGTCTGAGCACCGAGTCCGCCGCGTGCTGGACCGCCTTGAGCTTGTTCATGGTTTCCGCGTGACTCATCGCCGCCCATTGGGGATCCATGCCTGTGTTTGCACGCAGCACGTGGGAAATCACGAGCTTCCACTGGTCGCCCCTTCTTTGCCACGTGGCCTCTGCGGACAGGGTGTTGATCCAGAGTTCCCAGCCATACTTGGGATGCTGCCATTGGAAATGTGTCTGCGCCTCGTAATAGACGACCATGCGGCCCGCCTCCAGCTGCACGTCCTTCACTGTGGTCTTCCTGTTGAAGTTCTTGAATTGCGCAGAGCTAAATACGTCAGTCTCCTGCTTTCGGTAGTCTGCGAACCCAATGTGCTTGCCTTTCTCATCGATCTCCGTGAAGCTTGGATCGAAGAAACTGAGCACCTGATTCACGTCGTGGTTGCCCACGACTGATCAACTTGATCGTAGAGCTTCTGGGCGATGATGGCGGGTGGTTGCGCGTGGACTTCGTCGGTTACGGTGAAGGTTGGTTTCGCCTTGCTGCAAGCCAGGCTTAGCGCCATCGCGGCGAGCGCGAGCACAGATTTCGTCACTGTGCGGGACATCGTGTACCTCCCATAATAATAAGGTAGTAAAAGGGCGGATTTGTGCCTGAGGCGATGGCACGCATGTACATATAGTCCGAGCGGTCTGGGGGAGCCCTCCCTACGCTCGCTTGCCTTGGGCGGCGCCTGATCCCCTTCGCGCGGCGCGGAGGACGGCAGACATGGCTCGGGCAGCAAGGGCTTCTCGCGCCCAGCCAGCCACCAGGCAGGCTTTCTAGAAGCCCAGCTGCGCAGGGCATGGTTGCGCTTCTGGAATTCGCAGTTGCTGATACTCTTGTGATGTTGCTGCACCCACTCGCGTGCGGCCAGCGCCCGTGCGTGACACACACAATTGAGCCTGGCCTACACTCCCCAACAATACCCGGGTTTTGAATCCTGTCAAGCCTTAAGGCATAAGATAAAGTGCCCTCCACGACGGCTTCGGGCAAAGCCCCTAAGGGCATTGAGCAGGGGATGCAGCCGCGCGGCGTGGCACGGGTACACCACCTTGTGTCCTCGTAGATTGGTGAAGCTACCACTCTTTGCGTTCCTGATTTGCCAGGCTGGCCTTGCGTTACACACAAGCATTGAAATGAAGAAACGCAAGCGTGGAGCCTCCGCAAGACCAACGCCGAGGAGAGGCTATCTTCTGTGCCGCACGCCCAGTGGCAGTAACCGGAATGTAGATGGGCGATACGGTCGCTAAAGGCCTAACCAGAAAAACGGCATTTGTTGAGGTTAGGAAGGCCGGCAGGCTCTGAGACAAGCGAGTTTGTTTTCGAAGGTCGGGCGAATGTCTACAACACGATTAACTGGTTGCGGGCCTCTGGCAAAATAGTACTTCTCTGACACGTTGTGCGGCTTCCTGCGGCAAAGTGCTCCGGCATGTCTAGATGGCCCGCGGCCATCCAGCAAGCTGCTTCTACTGCCTGCGAGTTGTATAGTGATCGGGGTTCTCCTCGCAGTGCCCCCACGGGTCATAGCTGAATACCGTGTCGGCGGCTGTACCATGTAAACAACACCTCTCTGCCGAAATCGTGAAACCCAGAGGCGAGGAGGGAAGAGGAATGGAAGTCCACCCCCCATCTGGCCACATCGGATCATTCAAAGAAGCCTTGGTCCACATTGCCATTATCACCGTCGGCATTCTCATCGCTTTAGGTCTGGACGGCTTGCGCGAGCAATGGCGTGAGCATGCTGCCGTCAAAGAAGCGCGTGCGACTTTCCAGGAGGAATTGCGGCTCAACAATCACCAATTGGCACTCGACCTGGAGTCCGTGTCCAAGGTGGATGCTGATATTGACAAGATACTCGCGGACATGCCGAGTCTTGGAAAGACACCCGACGAACTTCGCAAGCGCGTGGTCGCTCTGTCGCCCACCTTTTATTTCTTTCGAACCACAGCTTGGGAGTCGGCCATGTCCAGTGGTGCAATCGCCCACATGGACCGAGCCGAATTGAACAGATTCGTGGACGCATACCTGAGCGTGAAAAACTATCAAGACGCGTCGCATAATGCGTTTCCTTCCTGGATAGCGGTCGAAACCTTTTTCCAGAGCCGCCACAGCTTCTCTGCATCCGAGTTATCCGAAGGCGAGGAAAGACTGCGCGCATTCAAGATGGGCATGCAGGTACTCGAGCATCTTGGGGGAGAAATGCAAGCAGACATCAAAGGCGCTTTAGGTGATGCGCACTGACGCAGTTGAGGAAATGCATGGATGCCGCCGGTTGGTAATCCAAGCCTGCGAGAGGGAGCGGTATTTCGCGCTCACTGGTCATGGCAGGCCATCTAAGAGCCGGCTGCGCGCCCATTCGATCGCACGCGTGAATCGGGTGTCGCGCTGCACATAAACCGTCTAAAGACGATTTCCGGCACTTGAATGCCAGACTGGATTACGCAGACTGTCTTAATCCCGGACAATACGGAGTGTCCCATCCATCACGGTTACGAGAACTTTACAGCAGTGGGCGGATGGCGGTTAGAATTCGCGTTGCAAGCGGCGGGCGTGGTTCGAGGTGGTCTCGCATGATCGCCAACTCTGCGTTTAGTCCCGGACGAAGTTGGGAGTTAGTCCGGGTTTAAGTACTGCGGCCCGGGATTTGAGTAGAATGAAACTGCAGTTAAAATCCCGGCAAACTCTTTAGAATCAGCGACAGTTGTCCGGGATTGAAGTGCAGCGCGACATCAGGGATCAATCCCAGTCTGATTCGACCCAATCGCAATCCATCTCGCAAAGGACTGCGCGTGAAGCTCTCTCGTGCCATGTACATCGCGGTGGCGACACTCTGGCTGGCAGCAGCCAGTCTGGCGCAAACCAGGCATTTCCTTTTGGAAGAAATTGCCATGGATCCTGCTCAGCGCCAGCAATTCGAAAGCGCCCAGCGTGATTACTGCGCCGCCGTCGTCCGGGGAGGCGCACCATCCTGTGTCGTGCTATCCCCCACAACGTTCGCGAAACAGGATGGGTATTTCGCGATGCTCTTCTTCCCCAGCTTCGCGCACTATGATGAAGGCACCTACACCAGCAAAGGCCTGACGCCGGAGCAGGCACAGGACTTAGCTCGACGCAGAGATCCCACCATCAAGCACAACCATGAATCGGGCTTCCAGGAGGCTTTTGCAGCGGGAAGTTCGTTGGGAGCTCGAACGGCCCTGGTTGAAATCACCGACCTCGAAGCGCATCCCGGGTTCGAAGCAGCCATCGTCGACTCGTTGCGAACGATGCGGAGTTCAGCCGAAGGAATCACGGTTTATCGCTGCATAGCCGGTGGTAATCCGAGCCGCCTGCTGGTGTTCCGCTATCTCCAACGCTTCGCGCTGCTTGATGGACTTACTCCTCTTTCACCGTCCGGCAAGGATGGGGCGGCCGTGACTCTATGGCGGCAAGGTGTACGGAGCATGAAAGTCACCGTCATGCGGCAGCGTGCTGAACTCGGTGCCTATGCACATTGAGGTCGTGCACGGCTCAACCAGGATGAATTCGCCAATCCGCCAGGGCTTCGTGCGTGGGATGGAGGTCTTCCAGTAGACGGCGTGGCGGCAAGTACGGCGGGCCCCGAATCGCTCTCGTCCAGGAGAAACGACTGCCGATCGGTCAATGGCCGAGGCGGCCGCAACCCGTCAAGTTGGATGCATAAACGCTATGCCAGCATTGAAGGCTAAAGCGTGTTTTGGCGGATGTCCATGCTGGTCCGGCACGATGGAAGGCAGGAACAGCCGACCGCATGGCGGAGTGCCAACATTTTGGTCGTGAGATCAATGAATCACGCAACTTCCGCGCTCTCAACCCGATAACTTGGGTGAAGCAGAAAGAAATGTTTCATCGCAAACCACCTCGGGAGTTCGCGCGATGGTAGATAGAGTCTCGTCCTCAAACACCAGTTCTGCCACGAACACTGCCAACGAATCTTCCAACAACCAGGCGAAGAACCATGCGCCGGCATCTCCGCGTTATCCCGACGCGAGCACGGTCACGCGTGCGCTTGCTCCAGCAAACGGATCGCCTGACAGCGCGAAGAACGGCAGCGAAGCGGCTAAGGATCTTCTCAGCTCGAACAATCCCTATTTCTATAATCCACTGCTCTTTAAAACGGATCGCGAATACAACCCCACCGAGGCCAAGGCCGAATCCTTTCTGGCAACGCTCCACGATTACGAGCAGAAGGGCGACAATGTCGACATCCGACAGCTTCTCGATACCCTCGGCCCCGGGCAAGCCGCACAGTTATTTGCGCAGGCCGGGAACCTGCAAGGTCCGCAGGTGAACGACAGTGGCGTTATCTTTGCCCAGAATCAGACAGGCATTGACCAGGTGCTGGGACGGGCCCTTGGTTCTTCCGGCATCCAGCTGGGGGACGCTGCCCGGCCAGGGACTCTTGCCTCCGGTCTCCTCCAACAGGCCACGCAGCCGGGCAATGCCTCGTCGATTGCGGGGATTCTCAACCAATCGGGGACAGGCACGCAGGTAGAGGCTCTGAAGAAAGGGTTCCTCGACAAGGCGCTGACGGGCACCGGGACCGCCGACGGGCAGGCGACGGTCGACGCTGCCAAGAGCGGCGACACCAGCCAGCTAAGAGCCTCAACCTTAACGCTGCAGCTCATCAACGCCGACATCAAGGCTAACGGCGGACGGGTGAGCGCCGCCGAACACGCCTACTTGTACGACTACTACAACGCGACCGCGAAGGACTCAGCGGCTATCGACAAGGCGGTCAAAAGTGACCCGTCGCTGCGCGCCAGCGTCGGCTCCCAGTACGCCGGCGGGCTGCTCAATCTGTCCAACGCTACTGGTCTCGACGGGCTGCCGCCGGCGGTGCGGAACATTCTGAGTTCGGACATCGGCAAGGTGCAGCCCACGCCGCAGGACGGCCAGGACACCTCCGGGGCGCCGATGCTGCGCCGCGCCGAGTGGAAGGACGGCAACTGGGTCGTCGACAACTACGCCACCGACACTGGGTTCGCCGACCTGCTGAGCATGGCCGACCACGGGCTGCAGGGCGGCACCGAATTCTCCCGGACCCTGGCCGAAGCTGGCATCCGCTGGAAGCAGGACATCAATGCCGTCCAGACCAATACGACAAACTGGCTCGATGCCGTGCACATCCTGTGGAACAGCGGCGAGATCAACGGCCCCAGCAAGGAAGAGGTGGCGCTCGGCTTCCCGCCGGACCGTAGCCACGCCGACACCAAAAACGACACGATTAATTTCGGCATCAGCGACACCGGGGCCTCAAACGCATTATCGACCGCCGCTCGCAACTCCTATGCGGCTGCCGAGCTGCTCACCCAAGGAAACGACCGGCATGCGATCCTCGGCCTCAACTGGCAGGACGGTACCGGGGCCGCCGACGTCATCGCTTCCGGTACCGCGCCCGACCCGCACAACGAGGCCGTCAACCCGGCTACCGGGCAGAGCATCCGCAACGAGGCCGCACTCGACGTTATCAAGGACACCGGCTCCGACTACGAGAACTTCGTCAAGCTCGCCTCGAACCCGGTCAAGAATGCGCTCACGAACCTCGCGATCACCCACCTGGGCAGCTTCGCCACCGTGCCCGAGCAAGGCGGGCAAAGCGCGGTCGGGACTCTCGTACTGCCCGGTGGCCAGAAAGCGTACGGCCTCAGCCTGAACCAGGACGACGCGGCCAACTTCCTCAAGATGATCGCCCTGTCCGGGCCCAAGCGCTACGGCGCCCTGCACGCGGCCGCGCTGCAACAAGGGGCGCTGTGGATCCACGAAGCGCCGGGCACCGGCTCGAACAGCGGCGGCAACTACGCCTCCATCCTCGATGGCCGGGTGTCAGCCGCCGGCTTCGCGGCCGCGCAGGACATAGCACTGCAGTCCAACGCCAGCGACAAGAAGGCGTACGCCGCGCAACTGGCCGAGGAGCAGGACCAGTCAACCCAGGAGTTGCTCGGCACCATCGCCTTCCAGGTCGTCGACTCGGGCCTGGCCATCGCTAGCTTCGGCACGTCCGAGGCAGTCACGAAGGTCCTTGACCAGATGGGCGCGCTGAACGGCATTCTCTCGTCGGGGTACGACGACTACAACGCGTTCAACGCGCAAGACGCGAATTCGCCGTACATCCAAGACTTGCAGAACGAGATGCAGCAGGCGCTCTCCGCGCCGCACGAGCAGGCCCAGGTGACCTACGCGGTGCAGCAGGACCAGGCATGGATGGCCATCAAGGCGGCAGCACTGGACCCGCACCATTCGGCCGCGGTCAGTCAGGCGCTAAACGCCGATGGAAATCCGGCGCTGCCGCCCGGCGTGCTGCTCGGGCCGGACGGTCAGGCGAGCCCCAGCGTGTCCAAGGGCAACTCGCAGTACCAATACCTGACCAGCGAGGCGGGCAAGCGCCAGTTGATCAATCCCCTGATCGACGGGACCTACGGCAGCGCCAACGCCGACACGTGGGGCGCTGAGGGAATCAATGCGACGCTGGCCGGCAGTCCCAACGACTCCATAAAGTGGACGACAAACGGAGCGATTGTCGCCCAGATCACCACTGGCAACAACCAGATCGACTACTGGTTGCCCGAGAGGGACCCGTACCTCGCACTGGCTGGCTTCGAGGATCCTCACAACTACACACCACGTTGATCGTCCGCGCGAGCTGGCGCAACTTAACTGTCTCCTCCTTGAGGTGCACTTCCAAGCTGAAGGGCACCTCCGGTGCCTGGGGCGTGGATGATCTTCGTAACACCGAGCTTGTCGTACTGGTCCGCATGCGCTTTAGCCGAACCCGTTGCGACCGCAGCGCCGAGTCCCTCGCTTGCATTCGCGAGCATGGGCACAGCGCTCAGGAGCGGCTACTGGCCGGTGAAGCTCGAAGGAACCGTCGACGAGTGTAAGAAGGCTGGTTCACGAGGACGTGCAGAATTTTTCATGGCCATGATTCCTTTCCTAAGAATGCGAGAGGCGTGCATTTTTCTTGCCAAGGTGCAGTCCGGCATTTCGGCGTCCGCGGAGCTTTCACCGCGGCTGTCCTAATTTATTCACTCGCTGGAATCGGTACCTTGATGAATAAATCGCGCCACAGCCTCACCACTTGGCCCGCGGGCCAGCCAGCGGGACTGGCAGCCTGCCCAGAGTACTTCGACTAAACAGCGATAACCGCGACCTGCAGCTTTCCCAGGGGATATGTTTCAGGCAGCTCCGGGGGACAAGGGCCCGCGAGCGCGACCCCCGTTCGAAGCAACGCCCAAGCCGCCGCGAATGCAAACGATAAATTTTTTTGCTGCCTCTCGTATCAATTCTTGCTTGACTTCTCTCAATCGTTTGTGTCAGTGTGCTGACCGTCCGTCGTGCCTCCGCTTATACCAGTCCCAACAGCGGAGGAAAAAATCCACTTCATGGGGTCGTTTCTGTGAAGAAAAAGAATGCACAGCTCGCGCTCCGTTATTCAATCGTTTCAACACTGGTGGTTTTCAGTTTCTGTGCGGCCCGCGCTGACGTGACGGGCGCGATTTCGGGCACAGTCCATGACCGTGGGCAGGCGGTCGTTAGTGGCGCTCATGTCAGAATCGTAAATGCAAAAACCGCCCTCGGCCAGGAGACCACGACGGGCGCCGATGGCGCTTACCACTTCCTCGCTCTACCGCCGGGCGCGTACAACGTCACGGTCACCGCCACCGGTTTCCAAACCTATACCGCGAGCGACATAACGCTTCAGGTGAACGACCAGCTTCGGATTGATGTCGTTCTGCAGATCGGCACAGTGGCGGAACATGTCGATGTTTCAGCGAATGCCGTGCAGGTGGAAACGCAAAACACCCAACTGGGAGAAGTTATTAATTCGCAGCAGATGCTGTCGTTGCCGCTGAATGGCCGAAGTTATCTGGATCTGCTGGGCTTGCAGGCGGGAGTGGCGCCAGACGGTTCGCAGACGATCGGCGGCGACCGGCCAGTCTCGGGCTATATCACCAACGCCGGCAACATCTCCGTGAACGGCCAGCGCGAGACGGCCAACGCCTTCCTGGTGAACGGGGGCGACGTCAGCGAGGGGAGGAACCTGGGCGCGGGCCTTGTCCCGAATCTCGACTCCGTCGAAGAGTTTCGGCTTATCACCAACAGCTTCGACGCGGAATACGGAAAATTCAGCGGCGCGGTGATGAATGCCATCACCAAGTCGGGTACCAACAGCTTCCATGGCGATGTGTTTGAATTCCTGCGCAACGACAAGATGGATGCCGCAAACTTCTTCACACCGGTTAAATCCGAACTGCGACGCCACCAGTTCGGGTTCACCGCAGGAGGCCCATTCTGGAAAGACAAGCTGTTCTGGTTCACGGATTATCAGGGGACGAGACAAGTTGCCGGCGCAGAAACCGGCATCGTTTACCTTCCGACCGCGGCTCAGCTTCAGGGAAATTTCGGGCCCGGGGCGTTGACGGGGACAGTGGACGGCACGTCCGGCGGCGCTTGTCCGGCATGCGGTTGGCCAACACAGCTTTCACAACGGCTGGGTTATACAGTAACCAGTGGCGAACCATACTGGACGGCTGGCTGTAATACGCTGTCTGATGCTCAGGCCGGCAAGTGCGTGTTTCCTGGCGGCGTAATCCCCAAGGCGGCCTGGTCACCAGCGGCGGTCGGGCTCCTCCCCTACATTCCGCAGCCGAACCTTGATCCCGCGGCGGGCACGTACTCCGATAACAGCCACAGGGACACAATTCGAGACGATAAGATTGGGGAACGGATCGATTTCAACAACCAGAAGACTGGCAACTGGTCGTTCTACTATCACTTCGACGACTCATCGGTTTTCAACACGCTGCCGAGCGGCGGCGCAAGCGTGCCGGGTTTTCCGGCACAGACGCCAACCCGCGCCCAGGAGTTTGTCGTCAGTGACACCAAGACCCTCGGGCCGACTGCCGTTAACGAGGCGAGGGTGACCTTCTTCCGCACAGCTACACACCTCGACAGCCCAGAGGGCGGGAAGGCATCGCTTTCCTCTCTCGGGTTCGTTACCGGTGCTGGTAGCCTCGGAATTATCCCCGATGCCTATCCCGGATATCCGGAGTACGTGCCCCAACTCTATTTCAACAACTTTGCGATCGGTGCACCCTCTCTGATCACCTTCCAGCCGAATAACACCTTCACGGCATCCGACGGATTTACCAAAGCTCTGGGCAAACATACGCTTAAGTTCGGCGGGGAAGCCCGCTACCTGCAAGTCAACGAGCGCAATTTAGCCAGTCAGGACGGGGCTTTTGTATTCGATGGCACGGTGACCGGCTCTGATTTCGCCGATTTCCTGGTCGGGGCTCCGACAGGCTCGGGCGGAGGCTACACGCAAGCCGCCTTACAGTTGCTGGATTCGCGCACGCGCTATGGCGGTGCGTATGGTCAAGATTCGTGGAAGGTAACACCCAACCTGACGCTGAACCTTGGGCTCCGCTGGGAAGTGAGCATGCCATGGTACGACACGCAGGGCAAGATTCAGACTTGGGTCAAGGGAGAGCAGTCAACCGTCTTCCCGAATTCTCCCACAGGGCTCGTATATCCCGGCGATCCAGGCATTCCCAAAACGCTTGCTCCTACGAAATACAACAATTTCGGGCCGCGCATTGGACTCGCTTACTCGCCGAGTTTCAGCGACGGAGTCCTGGGCAAGGTCTTTGGCGGACCGGGTAAGACCAGTATCCGCGCCGCTTATGGCATTTACTACACGTCGGTTGAAGATCTGAACCTCTTTTACGAGGTGGCCGATGCTCCATTCGGCTTGTACTGGACCAGTCCCGGTGCGGTTGATTTCTCGGAGCCTTTCCGAAATCGGCTGGACGGAGGCACAGACGGCGAGGGCCAGCGATTCCCGTTTACCGTTCCGACACCCGGCAGCCCGGCAAATAAGACCCTCAATTTTTCGGTCTACGAGCCGATGTCTTATTTCCCCGGATATGACACTCACAACAAGCTGCCGTACGCCGAGCACTTTAATTTCTCCATCCAGCGTGAACTTTCCAAATCGACCGTATTGACTCTGTCCTACGTCGGCACGGAAGGCCACCGGCTCATCGGGCAGACCGAAGCCAACCCCGGCGATGCCCGGTTATGTGAGCAACTCACCGCCCAAGGATATACCGATGCCTCCAGCGGTTCGGTCGGGTGCGGCCCGAACGCCGAGCAGGATACTTTCACTCTGGGATCAAATACGGTTTACGGCACCCGGGATACTCTTTTGAATCCGAATTACTGCCCCGGCGCCCAGAGCCTCTGTCTTGGTTTTGGCAATACCTTCACCAAGTTGGTTGCCAATTCCATCTACCACTCTGGAGAGGTGACGGTCGAGCGTAAAGCAGGTGATGTAACCTTCCTGGCGGCTTATACGCTGGCGAAAGCCATCGATGATTCCTCCGCTTTCGGCGAACTGATCAACTTCGCAAACGCCAAACTTAGTCGCGGACTATCGTCGACCGACGTCAACCAGAACTTCGTGGTCAGCTATATTTGGGCCATGCCCTTCGATCGCGTCTTCCACGGCTTGCCAAGACTGACGAAGGGGTGGCAGCTGCAGGGCATAACCCGCCTCGCCACCGGCTTCCCGGTTCAGATAGGGGAATCAAATCCCGTATCTCAAGGGCCGCTGTGTCCGTCGGGGCTGTGCCAGGGAGATGCCTCGCTGGTCGGCAGCCCATCCACCGACATGCCGAATCTCGTGGGTCCGGTTCACGTCCAAAACCCTCGCGCAACTCCCGGCACGTGGACGTATTTTAACCAGAGCGCATTTACCGCAACGGCCTGCGCTCTAACGCCGGCGGGGGTTTTGGCGGGTCCTGACTGCGGAAGTTTCGGCACGGCGAACCGTCGGTTCTTTCATGGCCCTGGCATCAACAACACTGATTTGGGAATATCGAAGATCATTCCCGTCCGGGAAGCCATGTCTTTCGAGATTCGCGGTGAATTCTTCAACGTTTTCAACCACGCGCAATTTCTGAATCCGAGCGGGGACATCAGCAGCAGCAGCTTCGGAGATGTCACTAATGCTCGCCCTCCACGCATCGGTCAGGTGAGTGCGAAGTTTATCTGGTGAGATGAGACAATCACGATTGCAGGCGGGGCTCGAGCGCCTCGCCTGGAAATTTTGGGGCCGCTTTTCTTCGACTAACAGGACCAACAAAGGTTTGTCCTTTCGCCAGACGCGGCATGCTAGGCTGTGAAGATGATGTTGTTGCTGGTTCTAGCGCTCCTGATCGCAGCGCCTTGTCTTGGGCAAACGGCTGAGAGTTATCGTCGACAGGCCACCGAGTTCGCCCAGAAAAAAGACTGGGACGAAGCCATCGCCCATTTTCAGAAAGCTCTCTCCCTCGATCCGGACGACGCACTCACGCATTACAATCTCGCCCTGGCTTTGAAATATAAAGGTGACCCAAAGAAATCGGCCGAAGAATTCAAGCAGGCGATCAGGGAAAAACCGAAGTGGGCGGAGGCCCATTACGGGCTGGGCGCAACCTGGTACGATCTGCACGATCTTGCCGCGGCCGTCAATGAGCTCCAGAAAGCCATCCAGATCGACCCGGCGAGCCCTGCATCGCGCCGATTCCTGGCTCGCGTCTATTCCGAGCAGAACGATTTTTCCGATGCCGAGCGCGAATTGAACCGGGCCGTCGCATTGAAGCCCTCGCCCGAGATGTACTTTGAACTGGGGCTGGTAGAGGGTCAACTCTCGAAACTTGAGGCCGCGGCGGCAGCATTTCGCCATGCGCTCACATTGAATGCTCATTCCGAACCCGCGCAACTGATGTTGGGAGTAACGCTACGTCGGCAAGGTGATCACAAGGAGGCGCTCGAACACTTTCGTCGTGCCGCCGCAATCAACCCGCAGGATCCCGAGGCGCAATACCAGCTCGGCATGGAGCTCAAAGCTGCGGGTGATCTGGCCGGGGCCATCGCGGCCTTCCAACGTTCTATTGCGCTCAAACCTGATTTCGAACAGGCGCACTACAATCTCGGCATAGCATTGCGCGCCCAGGGTCGAACTGCCGCCGCGCAGAAAGAACTAAACGATCTTCAGGGGCTGCACGATTTTCGCACGCGACTGGCACAGGCAAAGATGCTTACGCTCCAAGGAGTTGAAGCGTTGAAACAACAGCGGCTCGATGCGGCCCTGGCATCGTTTCAGCAGGCCGTGGCGCAAGCTCCCCAACTCCCCACCGGCTATTACTATCTGGGGCTCACCTGGGAACGCAAGAATGATGCCGCACAAGCGCTTGCGTTCTACAAGAAAGCCCTGGAACTAAAACCCGACTACGCTCAGGCCCACTCCAGTCTCGGGCTGCTGTATTGGCTCCAGAACGATCGCTCGCGGGCGCTCGAAGAATTCCGGGCAGCGGTCATGTGTGACCCCGATCTGCCGGAAGCACACTACAACTTCGGCCTGGGACTTGCAGAATCGGGAAAGTTGGATGCCGCGATCGCCGAATTCAAGGACGCTATTAGTCTGAACCCCGAATACACGGATGCCCGCGTGCAATTGGGATTGGTCCTCAGCCGCAAGCCCGACACTGTCGGCGCGGTGAATGTGTTCCGCGAACTCGTCAGTCGCGATCCAAATTTTGCGGAAGCGCACAACAATCTGGGATTAACGTTGTTGCAGTCCGGCGACCTTCATGGAGCCGAAGGAGAGTTTTCCGACGCCGTGCGCCTGAAACCAGGATACGCAGAAGCGCATTACAACCTGGCCTTAGTGCTTCAGAAGGAAGGCAACGAAGCCGCATCCAGAGCGGAACTCGGCAAGGCTTATGAGATCGAGCCGGCCTTGAGGAATGCGCAGCAACAATAAGCTCGCAAGGGAATCGTGCCGGAAAACCACTTGCTCCACAGCGCCTACGGGCGGTGGGAGAAACCCCAAAACCCAATTCCGTCTTTCGAACCTTCTTCTTGGAAGCGCGACAAATTGAACTGAAACTCCATCATGCCGAAGGCAGCTTCACTTGCCCCTCGCGAACTCCCAGCTTGTCCAGGCTTGGGAAGTATTCTTAGCTCATAGCGACACTGGAGGAAGGCTGGGCTCTGTTTTCATGCTAAAATCCTGTTCCAGGCGTGGAACCATATTTTTATTGTCTTAATTTTGCATTGGACGTCGGGGCCTTGCCCCGACCTCGTTTGCAACGTCACATCTTGCCGACGATATACCGGGCTCAGAAATTCAGTACGCCTACCGCGTGTAGGCAGAAGTGTGGGGCATAATTGGCGAATCTAAACTCCTCAGATATCAGAAACGTCAGGAGCATGCAATCCATGCGAAAGAAAGAACTTGAAATGCGCAAAGGGCAAGCTCCAGCGAACAAGATCGAAGCGGGACGCTACTTCTCCAGAGCCATCGGTCACGCGCTCGACGTTTTAGAGATCCTTAGGCAGGGCAACGGAACCCATTCACTTACTGAACTCACTAGGATGACGGCATTACCAAAGAGCTCTGTTTTTAGGATTCTCCGCACCCTGGAGGTGACCGGATACATAGAACGACGCATCGGGGACCGGTATGAATTGTCGGCCACGATGGCCGGCCAAGTATCGAACGGTCAAGCGCACAAGGTTGCTAATGTCGCCTCACCGATTGTGCGCGAAGTCAACCGCGAATTCCGCGAGACGGTGAGCGTGGCCTACCTGTTCGAAAACCACATCGAAGTCATCCTAACCGTTCCCAGCCCGGAGAGAGTTCAGATGAGCAACGTGCTAGGCGGAATTATTCCTCCTCATGCGAGTTCAATGGGAAAATCCATCGTGGCTTACCAGCCGGAGTCCCGTCGCGACAAGCTGTTGAGTACCTACGGGATCGTCCAATTCACGCCTAAGACTCTCCTAGAGGAGAGCATGATTAACCAGGAATTTGAGAAGATCCGAGAGCAGGGATACTCCACCGACCTCGAAGAGAATGCTGTGGGTGGCTGCTGCTTTGCGGCTCCGATTCGGAGCGGAGGCAAAGTGGTTGCAGCCATCAGCGTTTCCGTGCCGAAAATGAGATGCCCGAATCAAGAAAGGTTCATCAAAGCGGTGGTATCGGCCGCGGAAACGATTTCATCAAAGATCGACCAAATCTGAATTCAACCTGGGTCCGTGCGTGCTGTTGTTACTCCTCCCTTGCCTAGAATCCATGACTCCCTGTGAATGGAAGCCGTTACCCCCAAGAGGGCGGGGAGGGGGTTAGTTAGCACGATCTGCCTGTCTTGAGTACGTAGTTTCAAATATAAAACACTGTGCAAATAAATCTTGACTTTGTTTCAGAGCCTTGGTACACCATGGCTCTACGATGAACGCAGACTTCCACGGTGTGTACGCCGCACTGCTGACTCCGTGGGACACCAACGGATGCGTCGATTTTGCCGCTCATGACCAAATTGTCGACTTTCTGCTAGGAGCGGGAGTCGACGGAATCGTCGTTGGAGGTGGAACTGGCGAGTACCCCCACCTCGATCTCACAGTACGTCAAGATCTGATCAACCGGACAATTCGGAGGGTCGATGGAAAGGTGAAGATTCTGGCGTCGATCGGCACTTCTTCAATTCATGGCACCCTGAAGTTGGGCCGATGTGCGATCGATGCTGGGAGTGACGCGATCCTGCTTCCCATGCCTCATTTCTTCCGCTACGAGCAGGATGATTTGAAGGCGTTTTGCGAGAGGACCTGCAGCATCCTTAAGGCACCGTGTTTACTTTACAACTTGCCGGCATTTACGAATCCCCTACAGGTTGAAACCGCAGTCGAACTTCTGGACGCGGAGCCACACATTCTTGGAATGAAGGACAGTAGCGGCGACCGGAGCAGCCTGCAAAGGCTTGCCGACGCCCGTAAGGAGCGCAATTTCTCACTTTTTGTTGGAGACGATGGTGTCGTCTTTGACGCCTTGGCGGCCGGGTGGGACGGGGTGATCTCGGGGATCGCGTGTTTTGTACCGGAACTCGTTCGAAAGCTTTTCCAAGACTTCAAGGCCGGTGACCTTCACAAGGCGCGTTGGGCTCAGGACGACCTGCAAAAACTGATCAGAGAAATCCTACGACTGCCGGTTCCCTGGGGAGTGCGGGTCGGACTATCGACACGAGGCCTTCCCGCCGGCGAGTTTGCTCTTCCCCTCTCGGAACGGCGGAAGCGACAGGTGGCCGCGCTGCGCAGTTGGATATTAACGTGGTTCGACGAAGTTTCCGAACAATTGGAATGGGAGCGGCCCGTCAGGGTCGGGTGACAGAGTTCGGGTGACAAAGAGCAAAGAGTCAGGAGCTAACCACCGATGAATAGCAAACTGCGTTTGAATCTGGTGCTCTCTGCGATACTTATGGCTTTAGCATCGAATGCCTCCGCCGCCGACGTGACCGGAGCGATTGCGGGCTTCGTGAAGGATTCGACGGGGGCCAACGTGCCCGGTGTCACCGTGACGGTGACCAACGTCGGTACGGGAGCGACGTTCAACGGCAAAAGTGACCCGACCGGCAGCTACAGCGTTGTAGACCTTCCTGTCGGCGTCTACAATTTGGCGGCAGAGGTCAGCCGTTTTAAAAAGTTCATTTCCAACGACATCCGCGTTCAAGTCAACGAAACTTTGCGTCTCGACATCACGTTGGAGGTTGGTGCGGTTACGCAGACCGTGGAAGTCTCGGGTCAGGTCTCAACGGTCGATACTGAGCACGCCACGCTCAAGGAAGTCGTCGATCAGCGGCGCATCGGCGAGTTGCCTCTCAACGGTCGGAATCCCGTCCAACTCATGCAACTGGTAGCCGGCGTTCAGCCCGACGATATCAACGGAAATGTTACATCCGGAGCCACCTATCCGGGCGTCACACCCGTCTCGGTCGATGGAGGGCGAGACAACACTACAAACTTCATCCTGGATGGGGCCGAGAACAATGACCATTACAGCAACGCTCCCAACCCCATGCCGGATCCGGACGCCCTTCAGGAATTCAGCGTGCAGACCAATAATTTCAGCGCGGAATTCGGCAGGAACTTAGGGGGGATCGTCAATGCGGTGACGAAGTCAGGCACGAATTCTTTGCACGGCAGCGCATTCGAATATCTTCGGAACTACGCCCTCAATGCCCACAACTACTTCGCTCCTCTTAACGCCGAGGGAGTCAAGCAGAGCGACGGTCTTAAACGGAACCAGTTCGGTGCCACGCTAGGGGGACCTGTCTGGCTGCCACATCTGTATAACGGGAAGGACCGGACCTTCTTCTTTTTCTCCTACCAGGGGACGCGAAGCCACCAGATTCCAACCACAGTAAATCAGGTGGTGCCCACTGCCGCTGAGAAGGCCGGTGATTTTTCGGCCTTAGGTACGCAATTGCACGATCCCTTCACGGGCGGCGTGTATGCGAACAACCAGATCCCCAGTTCGGACTTCAGTCCAGCGGCAGTATATATCCTTAATCATTGGGTACCAAACCCGCCGGCGGGGACAGACACTATCTCCTATGCGATCCCAACCCTTCTGGATGATGACCAGACGCTGGTCAGAATCGACCACCAGTTGAATCAGAAAAACTGGCTCATGGGACGCTTCTGGGTTTCAGGCGCGAACCAGCCCGGATATTTGAACCCGACAGACTACATTGCCGACACCTATGGCCAGACTTGGCGCAATACCAGTGTCGCGGTAAGCGATACGAACACCTTCAGCCCGAATGTGATTAACACGGCCACGTTCAGCTACGACCGGACCAACTACAGGGCCATTCCCATCTACCCGAGCAAGAGTTTTCAGCAGCTGGGGATCAACATGTACAGCGACAATCAGAAGCCCGAAGACTACGTGGATGTATCCGGTTACTTCGGTATCATGGACCAAGGCAGTTCGGATACCAACACCTTCCTGCGCAAGGAATACCAAGGCTCAGATACACTGCGCTGGATGGGCGGTAAGCATCAGGTGAGCATAGGCGGCGAGTTCGGGCATGGTTTTGGCGGCATCGTGAATACCTACCGGAACGGCGGTTATTTCACATTTTCCGGCGCGGCTCCGTTCACGGGCAATTCCTTGGCTGATTTTCTAGTTGGTAAATTCTCGAACCTACTGCAGGGCGCAGGGGAATACAAGAACACAGTATTTAACTACATGGCGTTGTTTATGCAGGATAGTTACCGCATAACGAATCGCCTGAAGTTCGATTTCGGCCTGCGGTGGGAGCCGTTCTTTCCCTACACGGACGAGAACGGCAAAATAGCCGCCTGGCGGCCCGGCCAGCAGTCTACCCAATTTCCTAATGCCCCTAAGGGCCTGCTATTTGCGGGGGATCCCGGCATTCCAGCGGGCGGATACCACACGGCCTGGGGAGACGTCGGGCCGAGGGTGGGACTTGCGTGGGATGTTTTCGGAAATGGATCCACCAGCCTGCGAGCGGGGTACGGAATCTTCTATGATCGCCCTAATACAATTTCCACGAATTCCCAGGCGGACCAAGCGCCGTTCGGCCCTCTAGTATCAATCAGTGGGAATGCCACCAACAGCTTCATGAATCCCTACGCCGGAACCGCGAATCCATTTCCAGCAACTACCACACCTTCTTCGAACGTCTCGTTTACTTCATTTCTGCCCGACGTCGCTTTTGTCTATACGCCCGGAATGCGCAATGCCTATATGCAGACCTGGACTCTATCTCTCGAGCGGACGCTGGCGCGCGACTTGATGGTGAGAGTAGCCTATGCCGGCTCGGAGGGGACCCACCTGGCTTCCCTGCAAGAGGGGAATCCCGCAATTTACGCACCGGGCGCAACCACGGCTACAACCAATGAGCGCCGTCCCCTTTATCCGAACTTTGCTGACGTAACGCTGGTCGAGCCGAGTGATACCTCCAGTTATAACGCTCTCCAATTGACCGTCGAGCGTCGATTCCGGAATGGTTTCTCGGTGCTGGGGAACTATACATTTTCGAAGGCTATCGACGAGAGCTCCCAAAGCAAACAAACGGGGCAGACCGTGACGGACCCGTTCGTCGGCCCGAGGTTCGACAGAGGACTCGCGGACTTCGACCATACCCATGTTGCGTCGATCTCAGGCCTCTGGGCGCTTCCTTGGAAATTCAGCAACTCGTTCGCGCGGGCGGCATTGGGTGGCTGGAACCTTAGCGGAATCGTAACGCTGCGGTCGGGCTTCGTCTTCACGGTGTTCAGCGACGTCGATAATTCCTTGAGTGGAGTGGGCATGGATCGGCCTGATGTCATCGGGAACCCCTACCTTACAGGAGGAAGAAGCCGCAGTCAGAAAATCGCTGAGTGGCTGAATACGGCTGCGTTTGCTCCGAATGCCTTGGGAACCTTCGGCAACGTGGGTCGGAACAGCTTCTTTGGCCCGGGCTATGCCGACACGGATCTCGCCATCCATAAAGACTTCCACCCAGTCGAAAAGCTGACGGCACAATTTCGTTTTGAGACGTTTAATGCTTTCAACCGGGTCAACCTCCAAGCGCCCAACAACTTTATTGATTCCCCGACATTTATGCAGATTAGCTCTGCCTACGATCCTCGAATTCTGCAATTCGCTGTTAGGCTCATGTGGTGAGAAAGTAACCGGCCCGCCCAATCGGCCGGCCTTGATTGCGTCCAACTGCGGCGGTCACAGGGTATTTGGGGAGTATGCAAATGGTTGACCGGTTGATCATCCTAATCTGGCTGGCTTCTATGCCGCTCTTGGCATGTGCCGATGACGTCAAACTCAAACCGGAAGTGTCGGAATTCATCTTTGAAAAGGTGCCGTTTGACGAATGCCATGCCTCGACCATCCTGGAGCTGACCAATGGCGATCTGCTGGCGGCTTGGTTCGGTGGGCGGCAAGAAGGCGACGAGAGCGTGGCCATCTGGCTCTCTCGAAAAAACGTCGGCGAAACCTGGTCGGCACCCACACGAATGGCGCATTACGAGGAAGTTCCCACCTGGAATCCCGTTTTGTTTCGAGATGCGGATAACCGTATTTGGCTATTTTTCAAGGTGGGGCCCAATGAGGAATCGTGGGTCGGCGCGTACCGGATTTCCCCAGACAACGGCAAAACCTGGGGCGAGGTTACCTATCTCCCCGCAGGTCTCCTTGGACCAGTGCGTAACAAACCCATTCTCCTTTCCAATGGTGATATCCTTGCAGGCTCATCGAAAGAAGCGGGAATGCGGCGTGGGGCGAAAGATCCCCGGCCTTATTGGAGTTGGGCAGCCTGGGCTGAACTGAGTCACGATGGCGGAAAAACATGGACGATTCACGGGCCGATTGTCTACCCGGGAGTAAACTTCGGAGTTATCCAGCCAACCCTATGGGAAAGTGCTCCGGGACACATCAAGATGTTGCTGCGTTCCACCGAGCTTATCGGCCACATCTGCGAATCAGCTTCCGAGGATGGAGGAAAGACGTGGACTTCTGTCCGGACAACCTCGCTCCCCAATCCTGACAGTGGCATTGACGCTGTCAGGATGAAAGATGGCCGGATTGCGCTCGTTTATAACCACACTACAGACGGCCGTACTCCTTTGAATCTCGCAATTTCCGCTGATGACGGGAATACTTGGGGACGACCCTACGTTCTCGAGGACTCTCCGGGAGAATACTCATACCCTGCCATCATTCAATCGGCTGACGGGAGGCTTCATATTACGTACACTTGGAAACGGCTACGGATCAAGCATGTGGTTCTTAATCCAATGGAGCTTCCGCGTTAACTTAATCAAGGTCCGCCGAGGTCATGGTCATGCGTATTTATGGAATTATTCCCGCGAGATACAAGTCGACTCGCCTAGAGGGAAAGCCTCTTATAGACATCCTGGGTAAGCCTATGATCCAGCATGTGTACGAGCACGCCAGACAATCGCAAAGCCTTGTTGATGTATTGGTCGCCACCGACGATGACCGAATTCGCAGAGTAGTAGAAGGCTTCGGAGGCAAAGTGGTGATGACCAGCTCTCGGCACAACAGCGGCACGGATAGAGTCGCCGAAGTGGCGGAGAACCTCGACGCAGATATTGTGCTGAATATTCAAGGCGATGAGCCGCTCCTAGACCCGCTCCTGATTGACGAGTGCGTCCGCCCTTTCCACTCCGACCCGCCTCCACCCTCGGCAACGCTCGTCAAGCGCCTTCACAGGGAAACTTCATTTTCTGACCCGGCAGTCGTAAAGGTAGTGGCCGATTTGTCGGGCAGAGCGTTGTACTTTTCCCGTTCGCTGATTCCTTTCCCCAGGACCAAGACAGAGGATTTCGCCGTCTACGAGCACATCGGAATCTATGGCTACACAAAAGCGTCTCTTCTCAAGTTTTCGAGCTTATCGCCAACCCCATTAGAGCGGGTGGAGGGATTGGAGATGCTCCGGACGCTCGAACACGGAATTCCAATTCAACTGGTGGAAACACGGTGTCAGTGTGAGTTAGTTTCCGTCGACACTCCGGCTGACCTGGAGAGGGTGAGACAAATCATGGCCAGATTGGCGGTAAGGAGCAGCGGCCAATGAATGCAACCCGGAACTTGGTCAAGAACTTGCAGGCTTCCCTTTCCGAAAATGCGAGGGACAACATCGACCTGGCTATTCGAAAAATCGTGGAAGCCAAACGCAAGCAGGGAGCGGTAGTCGTTGTCACAGGTAGCGGGCCCAACATCCACGAAGGCGTTACCACGCTCCTCGCGGAATTAATCCGCAAGGGAGCCGTGGACGGCGTGATCACGAGTTCCGCCGTTGTAGCCCACGAAATGGCCGGGACGCTGGACCGCGCCAAGCGAATCAGAATTTCAGAAGGCGATGAGATCGGAGTTCCGTTCTCACACCTGCCGCGAGGACGGGTTTTCGAAATTACCCTGCTTACCGCCGAAGAGCGCGTCAGCCTCAGTGAAGAGTTGAATCTGGGATGGGACTTGTACGATCACCTGGCAGGACGAGATGGGGAGACGATTATCAAAGCCGCCGGGAACATGGCCTGGCCGATGGGCTGGCGCACTGAACACCTGGCGCGCGAAGCGCAGGAACTGGCGAAACAACTCGGCACAACGTTGGAGTATGTAGCTGGCTTGGGTGCCGATCCTATGACGATGATCGGCGCCGGGGCGCGTCGGGGCCTTCCGGTGCTGGTCTCGATTCCGCAACTCGTGGGCGGCGGGGCCGTGGGGCTGGCTATCGGAGACACGGTTTCTATCAGCCGGCGTGCGCGCCTCATTGCGGACCTACTTCAACGCGCGGACGTCATTTTGGAGTCTGCCATCGCTCTGTCGCAAGAAGTCCACGATGGCCCCTTTGAGACATACACCGGCCATGGTATTTGGGCCGCTTGGGATCACCTTCCCACCTTCAGCCTCGAAGGCAAGACTTTGGTTCGCATTGACCTTGACCAGAACCTGGAATTGGCGTGGCGCCACGAGCGCCAGAGCTCTGAGATACAGCGAGCGGTCGATCTTGGCCTGCCGAAGACTAAGCAGACGCGTATTCCGTTTCGAATGGAAATGTCTGGGTTTGCCCGGCTGGAGGGAAGCATCCCGATAACGGCCGATATCGGCGTCGTATGGCCGATCATCGCCTGCGAACTGGAAGAGAAGCTGGGGTTAAACCTCGACTTCATTGCCGCCCCCCAGGAAACAGCCGAGGGCAAACAGATGCGCGAGTGGATCGTCGATAACGTCGCGTATGCGAATCGTAAGCAGATGTTCAAAGCAGCGGCGAATCTTATGACGCGACCAGGGAAAGCGACGCAGCAGCGCGCAAACTGGGCATGAGTCCGCGCTACAAATGGTACGTGGTTGGAATGCTCTGGTGGATCGCCTTTTTTAACTACGCCGACCGCCAGGCCATTTTCTCCGTTTTCCCGCTTCTCGAAAAGGAGTTGCATCTTTCCCAAATTCAGTTGGGTTTGCTCGGCTCGTCATTCGCCTGGGTCTACGGCCTCTCCGCGCCATTTGCCGGGAATCTCGTGGACCGGATTCGCCGCAAAACCGCTATCCTGGCCGGATTGCAGACTTGGAGCGTCGTTTGCTTGGCCACAGCTCTCGCGCGCGGATTCGGCCAGCTCCTATTTTTCCGTGCCGCGGAAGGGCTGGGGGAAACTTCTTACTTTCCTGCGTCCATGTCGATGATAAGTGATTACCACAGCCAGAAGACGCGGTCGCGCGCCATGGGTATTCACCAGAGCAGCGTCTACTTCGGCACCATCGCTGGGGGCTTCTTCGCCGGGCTCATCGGACAGCGCTACGGCTGGCGATCATCCTTTGTTGTCTTCGGTGCATGCGGAGTCGCGCTCGGCCTTATGCTGCAACGATTCTTGCGCGAGCCCGCTCGAGGTGCTGCTGACCTGAAAGAGGCGGGCGCCGGCCAGCGTGCAGTGGCCTTGAAACATATCTCGATACCCGATTTCCTCAAGGTTATTCGTACGACTCCGACCGTCATCATCCTGATGCTTGCCTTTATGTGTGAGAACTTCACGACCATGGTCCTCTTTACGTGGATGCCGACTTTCCTATACGGCAAGTTTCATCTCACCTTGGCTATGGCGGGCCTCACGGCAACCATCTACATCCAGCTCGCCAGCATGATGGGATCTCCTTTGGGTGGCTGGCTCGCGGACTACCTGCGGAGTCGTACACCCGGGGGAAGAATGATCGTACAGGGAGTTGGCATCCTGTTCGAGGCGCCGTTCGTCGTCTGGTGTGCTGTCACCGGCTCTCTGATTCTGCTCCCCGTCGGCCTCATTTTGTGGGGTTTGTTCAGAGGGTTTTATGAGGCCAATATTTTTGCATCGGTGTTTGACGTGGTCCGGCCTGAGGGGCGCGGAACCGCCACGGGCTTTATGAACATGATGGGTTGGCTCGCGGGCGGCGGCTCCGCCCCGGTCGTAGTTGGCTACCTTGCGCAACGAGAGGGCCTGAGCCGCGCGATTGCGGTTACGTCATCCTCGTACATAGCAGCAGCTTTATTGTTGTTTATTGGCGTCCTCTTTTTCGTCAAACGCGATGTCTACAAAATGGAGGCTGGGATCGCAGCCGACATATTAGCTGGCACTCCGGTAAAACCGGATGTCACACGAGATCTTTCCCCCTCCAGGCTCTGAGAGATGGATGTGCTCGGTTGTACTGGGGAACTCCTGTACAGTCCAGCCTCTATGGCGGCGACTTCGTTTGGGTCTTTGAAATCTCAGGCGCGGCGCCGCCGACTCACTTCGTGGGCGGGTGACAGGCGCGGTCAGTGAATGCCAGCCTCCCATGTACTTCCCCGCTCGGCGGAGGAACAATCAAAGGCATCAGCAAGCCTGGCGAGATCGTCTGGAGCCATGTATTTCTCGAGTCAGGCAAGCTCAAGGCGGACGCGGGACGTGCAACAGTGGTGGATTTGAATCGAGAAGAGGTCGAGCGGCGTTGGGTTGCACAACGCCTCAAAGGCCTCATGAATGCCGTTCTGTACGGGGTGGCTCGCGAGTCATTGATGGCCCGACATAGGTTGAATCACATTCAGGTGGCATATGGAAAGGACGCAACGTCGGCCGATAAGGCGATGTTCGCCAAGCCGATTGCATTCGGTGAGCTTGGAATTGATGTGTATGTTTGCGGAAGTCAGATCTCTTGACTACGATGGATTCGTTATGGAAGGACAAACCGACCGAATCCCAGGCACACGGGTTTTTCTCAGGTTGGACAGAATGGACTGAACCCTTGCGCGGGGTTACGAGAATCGTGGACCGCTTTTGTGGTAATCACCGAGCAGAGGAATCGCCGTGCCCGTCGCGCTCCAGTAAGACGGGGGCATTGAGTTTGCGCAGGTCATGGCGAAATTATTTCCAGCCAGAGGATGGAGGACTCTTGACCATGCGCGCGACGGTGTGTTGTGTCTTTATTTTCTTGTCCATCGGGGGCGCGCAGGCACAACACACGCGCCTGGAAAACCTGGAGAAGAAGACAATTCTGATCTTCACCCCTCACCCGGACGACGACGTCTTTGGCGCGGGAGGCACGATTGCGCTGCTGAATCGCAATCACAACAAGGTCTACATCGTTGTATACACCAACGACAACAAGGGCTCCTACGATCCGGAGATGACCTCGGAACGCCTGGCGCGCATCCGGAAGGCGGAACAGGAAGCTTCCGAAGGCCAGCTTGGCACACCCAGGGAAAACATTCTGTGGATGGGATATGACGATGGTATGTTGGAATATGCGCCGCAGCCGAAGCTGACGGAAGAGGCGACGGCGATCATCCGGCGCATCCACCCCGATGTTCTGTTGAGCGTGGACCCTGGGGAATGGTTTGAGCGCTGGCACAAGACCGACCACCGCATGGCCGCGTTCAACACCATTGATGCCGTCCGCGCTGCCGAATTCTGGCTCTATTTCCCGAATCAAAAGCTGCAGCAGGGACTCCAACCTTACCAGGTCCCGGAGATGTATTTCTTTTACCCTTCTCCGCAGGAATCGAACTACTTCATCAATATCGACAGTGTCGCCGAGCTGAAGTTTGATGCGGCCTGCAAGCAAGTGAGCCAGTTCGAGCCCGCCATCCATAAATATCGGCCCGATTGGGATCCCAATGACTTGAAGAAAGCCAAGGACGAAATGCATAAACAACAGTCGCGCAAGGACGGGCACTACGTGGAGGCGTTCCGCTACGCTACCGGATTCAACCAGTACTAGGGGCCCGAGGAGATTGTTGATGTCGGCACTGGCATTGCTTGGTGGAAAGAAATCAAAAAACAAGCCGTTTCCCATGTGGCCGTACTTTGATCACAAAGAAGAGCAGGCGCTCCAGGAGGTTCTGCAGAGCCGTATCTGGTGGCGAACACCCGGCGTCAAGACGCCGGAATTTGAACGGAGATTTGCCGAGTTCCATGGAGCTCGCTACGGAATTGCGGTGACCAATGGCACGTCCGCGCTGGAAGTCGCCATGGCAGCGCTTGGGATCACGTCCGGCGACGAAGTGATTGTTCCGAACTTCACCTTTATCGCCACGGCCACCGCAGTCTTGTTCGTCAATGCGTTGCCTGTTCTGGTCGACGTGGACCCCGAAACCTATTGCGTCAATCCTGACTTGGTTGAAGCCGCCATCAATCCTCGGACGAGGGCGGTCATTGCGGTGCACATGGGCGGTCACCCGGCGGACTTGGATCGCTTGAAGAAGATCTGTGCTCGCAATCGACTGGCTCTGGTCGAGGACTCTGCGCATGCGCATGCCAGCGAGTGGCGCGGACAACGCGTTGGGACGTTCGGAATCGCAGGAACGTTCAGTTTTCAGTCAAGCAAGCTGATGACTGCCGGGGAAGGCGGCGTAATCATTTCCAGCAACCACAAATTCGAGGTGCAAGCACGTTCCGTGCACGACTGCGGCCGGATGCCGGACAAATGGTTCTACAGTCATTTTATCTATGGATCGAACTACCGGCTGAGCGAGTGGCAGGGTGCGATTCTACAGGTTCAGTTGGGTCGTCTTGATGAGCAAACGAAGCGGCGCCACCAAAACGCCCGGCTGCTGGACTGTCTTCTAGGCAAAATCCCGGGCATTACACCGCAGAAGCTCGACCCACGCTGCACCCGGAACGGACAGTATGCTTACATCTTTCACTTCAACAACAAAGAATTTGCGGGCATCTCCACCGAGCGTTTCATCGAAGCCATGAACGCGGAAGGCATTCCCAACCAGGCAAGTTATCCGCCCCTTCACCAATTAGACATGTTTCGCAACGGCAATTATCGGACGCGCCTCAGCGGAAGGCAGGCTAGGCAGAAGCACTCCTTTCTAAAGCAGAAGTTTCCGGTGACCCAGAAGGCCGCCTGGGAGACTGTCTGGATTCCCCAGCCCGCTCTGCTGGGAGATGAAGAAGACATGGACGAGATTGCAGCAGCCCTATGGAAAATTCAGAGGAACGCCAAGGAAATTGCCTGAAGGACCGACGCCCCTTCCCCTTGAAGGGGGCATGCTCGACCCAACGTTCAAGAAGTCACAGGCTCATTTTGCTCCTGTTTGCCTTCGGCCTCTCAACTTTGCTGACTGGAACAGCCCAAAGTCAGCGCAGAGTTCCCGATCACGTTCCTCCCAAGCGGACCTCACAAATTCACGATGGCTTCGGCATCAACTCCGATCTGCCTCGTGATCCCTATCTACCCTGGAATCGCTGGTGGTGGACGCGGATGTTCGACGCCGGATACAAGTGGATCCGCATCGGCCAATACGAAAACAGTTCCGACCGCACGAGTTGGGATTGGATCGAGCAGAAGCGCGGCGTGTACGTTTCTTCGTCCGCGTTGGAAGATGCGGTGGATTCGCTCGTGGATAACGGGATGAATGTGCAGGTACAGTTGCTCTATGGCAATCCGATGTACACCGCGCGCAGTGGCAAGCTGCCTGACGTCAGCGTTCCTGAAGCAGGATCGTTTCACAACGACGACCGGAGCTTGTATTCGGTGTTCTGGCCTCCGGTAACGCCGGAGCAAACAACCGCCTTCAACAGATATGTTGCCTGGATGGTCGATCATTTCAAGGACCGCATCCACTACTGGGCATTGTGGAACGAGCAGGACATCGGCTATTGGAACCCGTGGGGCAATCCGGACCAATATGGGCACTTGCTGACGTCCTTTGTCGAGACTGTACACAAGACCGACCCGCAGGCCAAGGTGATCTACGGCGCCCAGGCCGATCCCGTTCGTGAGTTTACGAAGACTGCCTTGGATGCCTGCAGATGCGCGGCCGGGATTGATGTCTATGCGTATCACACGTATCCGGGATATGGGCAGAACATGAATCCGGAAATGATGGATTACGGTGCCTACTTGAACGAATCGCCACGAGCGCTGCGGGATCTCGTCCGGACCTATCCAGGCATCAGATCGGGGATCCCGTTCTTTGATGACGAGTTCAATTCCATCCCTTCCTGGGCCGGTTCGGATGAATCCGTCCAGGCAAAGTACGTGCCACGCGGGCTCATTTACAACCACGCCGCCGGAGTGAAGACGTTTGTGTGGCTGCTGACCGCTGGCACCGACGGCAACGAATACGACGACTTCGGCCTCATTCACGGACTGACAAACCACGATTACGATTTCAAGCCGCGTCCCGTGTTCTACGCACTGCAAAACACCAACGCGCTGTTTTCGGATACCACGTTTGACCCGGCAATGGAGATGGTGAGCCCGGACCTGCCCGCTCTCCGCCGAGAAAGCGGGCTTCCCTTCATGACTTATGGTTTTCGCTCCGCGAGCGGCAAGGCCATCGTGGCCTATTGGCTTGCGGCACACAGCTTGCCAGGAAATTCGTTCCCGTCGTTTTACGGCACCTTTACTTTGAAGAACACAGGCATCCAGCATCCCGTGCTCATTGATGTCACCGCGGGAGCCATCCGCCTGTTGCAGTGGAAGAAAGGTACGATGGATACTCTGGAGGCTCTTCCCATTACCGACAGCATCATGGCGATTGCCGACGCCGACTACTTCGACTGGCCGGTTCTTCCTGAGGCCCCGAGTTCCCTAAATGGTGCTTTGTCGGGCACCGCGGTCAAGCTTTCCTGGCAGGTGCACGGAGGAGGCAACCCGCAACATATCCTCATCGAGCGCCGTGAAGATACAACAACTGGACACGGCTTGTGGCAGCGCATTGCAGAGTTGTCGTCCTCCGCGACCGAGTATACGGACTCTGCGTTAAAGAAAGCCCAACAGGTCTCCTACCGTGTACTGGCAAGCAATGCCGACGGCATGTCTGCAAGCTCCAATATTGTTCGCATCCGAGATGCCCCATGATGGCCGGGCGGTGGTCTCGTCACCTCAAGAAAGTTCTTGAATGGGCAGATGTCCCGTCGGTGCAATTGAAGTTTTCACAGTAACGCGGAAGACAGAGAAAGTATGCGGCTAGACCTTGGTGCCGTTCAGCGGGCCCGTCGATTGCTTTCGCCACATTTGCCACCAACACGCATGATTCAGGCAGACTTTCTCAGTGCACAAACGGGGAAGCAGGTCTCCCTAAAAATGGAAACGGAGTTGCCGACCGGTTCATTCAAAGTGAGGGGAGCGTTGTATACCTTGATGGTCACTTCGAACGGACGCGCGATCCGTGAGGTGGTGACATCGAGCACGGGTAACCATGGAGCAGCAGTCGCCTATGCCGCGAAAGCCCTGGGCGTGAAGGTGAGGATTTTTCTGCCGGCGAATGCCAACCCTGTAAAGCGAAATCGCATTGCCAGCCTGGGAGCGGAAATTGTCGAAAAAGGCAGGGACATTTCCGACGCACGCGAATCTGCCACTGAGTACGCATCGACCGCGGGAGCATTTTTCCTTAACGATGCAACCGACCCTGATCTTCCGGCGGCAACCGGCGTGATTGCCCTGGAGATTGCCGAGCAGCGCCCAACTGCTGAAGCCCTCCTTGTGCCGATGGGAGACACCGCCCTCATTCGCGGAGTTGGCGCAACCGTGAAACACCTGTCCCCGCAGATCCGATTGATCGGGGTTCAGGCCGAAAAGGCACCGGCCTACTCCCTGTCTTGGAAGAAAGGCGTGGTTGTAAAGACAGATTCGTGCGATACCATAGCGGATGGACTAGCGACGCGAACTCCTGATCCTGCCAACGTGGCCGCAATTGGAGAACTCGTGGATGATGTTGTTACGGTCAGCGATGAACAAATGCTACGGGCGATCAAGACGCTCCTGCTCGAAGAACATGGTGCTTGCAGAACCTGCTGGGGCGGCGTCGACCGCCGCTTTGCTGAGTGTATCAAGTGTGTCGGCAAAGGATGTGGTGCTTGTGGTAAGCGGCGCCAATATCTCACATGATGTCCTGGTGGGGGCTATCCTCTCGAGATAAGGCAGCGGCACAAGCGACAGTCCCTGTTCCGCCAGGAGACTGATTTAGCAAAGCCAGTCTCATCTTTAAGGGGGATCATAAGAAACTTGGGCCTGAGTTGACCGGGCTGGCGGCCGATGCTGCGCTTGATCCCTCCACTTTGAAAGGTAAGCGCGATCGCGCCATCCTGGGCTTTTGACCTAAATTAATGCGGGTTACGCCGCGCCGAGCTCGCCGCGCTCGAGGTTCGAGATCTGAAGTTTACCGACGCAGGCGCCACCGTGACCATACGGCGATCAGGAACGAAAGGGAGGGGATGTGGTTCTGCCATGGGGGAACCCTCCGGCTGCCCGGGACGGGCGGTCAAGGACTGGCCCAAGCGGGCCACTATGGAAGGGCTTCTTCCGCGGTGTCGATCTCCACCGCCGGATCGGCCCCACGTGCCTGCCCGGATTCGGTGGGTGGAATCCTGACAGGGATGCTCGGAACGGCCGGCTACAGCTCCGCGATTGTACGCCGGGTATTCGCTGCCGGCGGGATTTGCCACCCAGGCCCGGATCAAAGGCGCCACGGATTAGAAATCATGCGCGATACCGGGCATCGCTCGCTGGCCACACAGCGGCGTTACATCCGCGAAGGGCAACCGTTCCGGGCGGCGGCCGCCGGAACGATGGGACTTTTGGACGACCGGCCAATTGTGCGGTCCCATGCCGGTCTGCTTGGCGTGCTCGGCATTCAGGAGGAACAAAAATAATGAGTGTCAGTGAGACTATTGCCATCGTCGTTCTAACAGTGCTCGCATCACTGCTCGCCATGGCAGGCCTCGATAGAGTTTGGCCGCGGGAGAATCGGCGGGTTTACAACGATCTCATCGGCTGGCAGTTGAGTGTCCTGGGCACAACCTATGCAGTTATCCTTGGATTCATGCTGTTCGCCGTCTGGGAAGACCTTGGGGCAGCGGCTCTGAACGTCGACTCTGAGGCGAATGCTGTATTCGATGTCTATCGTTTGGCTGAGGGGTTGCCGGAGCCACAGCGCACTCAATTGCGGCACGTGGCGCGGGCCTATGTTGACACGGTGATCGGTCAGGACTGGCCGCAGATGGTCCGCGGCGAGGTGCCGGAGCAAAGCACTGTACTGGATCAAGAGATGTGGAAGATCGTCATGTCCATCGAGCCGGGATCGCCGACCGAGATCAATACGCAAGCCCAGGCCGTGTCGGAACTACGGTCATTAGCACAGCGGAAGTTGACCCGTATCCGGGAAAGCCAAGGCAGGCTTCCCAACGTGCTCTGGTGCGTCCTTCTGGTCGGAGGCTTTTTGACGATTATTTGCTCTTGCACTTTGGGCTGCACTAGTGCGAGGCTCCAAAGCTTGGAGGTGTTCTGCTTTTCTCTGCTTGTTTCTTTGTCTCTGGTAGCCATCGCCAATATTCACCGGCCGTTTCATGGCCTGGTCCACGTTACTGACTATGCTTTTGAACGAGCGCGGCAAAGCATGCAATCTCCGTAAGCCGCCGGTTCGCTGTACTCCGTGTGCTTGCGAGCGCAATAGCGCGGTCCAATAACGGCACGGTTACGGCCTCGGCTGGGTTAAACCGTTCGCCATGGTGGTGACCACCGGGTTTGGCGTCGAAACCAGCGATACGGGCTAGACGATGAGGATCGCATACCGAAGACGGGTCCATTTTCCGGCCACCGCTCGCGGCGCGATTGAGGGACGGGGCTGTGATCTTCTTTGCCGCCAGGTTGGCCGACTTGCCTTCCGGTGTCCAGACGGCTCTGCTAACTAACTTGTAGTGCCTCTGTGAGGGATCTCGCACTAACACGTTGACTAATGTTACAGCGCTATTATGATAGTTAGCTGTCGAAAGTTGTCAGACTGGAGGTGGGTGTGGCCCTTAACGTCAAAGTTGGTACTGCGCCCGATAGCTGGGGTGTCTGGTTCCCGGACGATCCAAAGCAGACTCCCTGGAAGCGTTTTCTCGATGAAGTGGTCAAGGCCGGCTACCAATGGACTGAACTGGGCCCGTTTGGCTACTTGCCCCCCGAGCCTGGCCGCCTTGCCCCAGTCCTCCGAGAGCATGGGCTGGAAGTGACGACTGGTGGCATTATGAGGCACTTCGAGGATTCGGACCTCTGGCCCACCATCGAAGCTGAAGTGAACATGGCGGGCCCGATGCTTCAGCAACTCGGGGCACCGTACCTGCTTCTCATCGAAGACACCTACACGAATCTATTTACTGGCGAACCGACGCGGCCCGAAACTCTGGACGACGATGGATGGAAGCGGCTGATCGACGCACTGCATCGCGTGGCGCAGCTGGCCCGCAGCCGTTACGGCCTGCAATCGCTGTTCCATCCTCATGCGGAGACGCACGTGGAGTATGAGGACCAGATCGAACGGTTCCTGGAGGATACAGATCCACAACTGATTGCTTTGTGCTTTGATACTGGGCACCACGCCTATCGCGGCGGCGACGCGGTGGAATTCATGCGTCGCCACCATACTCGCATTCCTTATCTACATATCAAAAGCGTCAATGGCGGGTTACGGAGCCGAGTAAACACTGAGCACATTCCATTTGCAAAGGCAGTGGAAATGGGAGTCTTTTGCGAGCCTTCGGAAGGCATCGTGGACTTTCTCGCCTTCCAGGATGTGCTCGAAAGTATTAACTACCGGGGCTGGGTCATTGTCGAGCAGGATATGTATCCCGCACCTTTCGACAAACCGCTTCCCATCGCCAAGCGAACAAGGGAATACCTTAAGGGAATCGGTATCGGCGAATAGAACGAAATAGCTCCGACATGTGGCGGTTGGACGCATCCCATCGGCAACGTACCGGCCTCGCGCGCGATGGACTGCATAGAAGTTGTGACCGAAGGAACCACTATTGTGGCAAGGGGACATCCAAAGTCAGATTTACCCGCAGTGTCACAACACCGATCGTGTTTCCCCTGTTCTGCGCCTTCCAGGTAAGTGTCTGCCATTGCTGCTCCTTCGAGGGCGCCGTCTGAATGGCAGCCTCGATGGGGTAAACCCCATGTGCCGCGACTGGATATCGTCCACTGCCATTCTTTTCCGTCCATTTTTCCGGCAAAGCCCCAGTCAGGATGACTTCTGCTGGTTCCGATGAGTCATTCCGGATTAGCAGCGGGACATGCAACGTTGTTCCTGCGGCCAGGCTCACTTCGGGTGTCGGAAGCAACTGAGCGAGATGCTCAATGTTGTGGGCTTTCCAGAATTCGCGATAAAACTGCCATGAGCCTCCCAGCTCGAACGCCAATCCCCGGGGAGGTTCATAGCGAAATCCGCGAACAGGAGCGAAGGGAATGGACGCCGGACCGACTGCTTCGAACACATCGCCGACCGGCGCGCCTCCCACCAGCGATTTTCCGAAAATCAGCTGTACCGGCTGCTGAAAATATTGAAATTGACCTGTCGTCAGCGCCTTTTCTGCTTCCTGCCCGGTGTCATCCTGCGTCAAATGGAAGGCCATCTCCTCGGCGGCGATGCGATAGTAAGGTGCGTGGCGAGCGGGAGAGATTTCGGTCGTCGAATAATGGGGCCCTTTGCCTTCCAGAAATTCGTGATGAGATGCGTCCGAAAAGTAGTAAATCTTCTTTGGCTGCCACACGCTTAGCCCTTCCGTGAGGTTGCCAATGCCCCTTCTTTCACGAGGAAAAGCTACCTGTTCCGGGAACTGCGTCGGGTCCCCGGCATCATCAAACGCCTCGGTCGCAATGACGCCTGCGGCTTGGTGATCGGCATGATTTTCACCGGCAACGTAGTCGGGAAGCCATGTCAGCACGACTTCCGGCCGCGTAAGGCGCATGATTCGCACTGCCTTGCCCAGGGCTGCACCGTGGTTCCAGGTTTCGAGCGAGTAGAGGACGTTCTGGGAGGGGGTATCGGGTCCGTCAAGAAACCAGACATTGCTGATGCCCAAGTAAGCGCAGGCACGCCGGGCCTCGATTTCGCGCTCTGCGCCGAGCGAGGCGGCCTGGGCGTAGCCCATCGCGTTGCCGCCGCCGTCACCGCGAGTTCCAAAAATCACAGCCACGCGGCGATGCTCCTCGTTGATCGCCTTTGCCAGATAGGCGCTGACTTCCGTTTCGTCGTCGGGATGAGCCACCACGACCAGAATGTCAGCTTTGAATCGATCTTCGGGACTCGGGCTTGGAGGAGCCAAAGCAAATTGCTCCTGCCCCGAGCTTGCGGGCGCGGGTGTCGGAGGCGCACTGGAAGCAGGCTGCGCAGTTCCGGCTCGGGGAAGAATCAAGAACAGAAGGGTCACAGCGCGGATAGTCCAGGTAATGTGCAATAGAACCCGTGTCACGAAGTTTCATCCTCCACAAGCATAGTCATCGCCGTGTCCGGCATCGAAGGCCGCTCCACCCGCACGCCCTGCGAGATCGCACTCGTGGCGCTCGAAGACGGAGCGCAGCCAGTCTACCAGTTTCCGCTTGTAGAGAGCCCATTCGGGATAGCCTTCCCAGTTCCCCATGCCGTGTGGAGCTCCTTCGAGCAGGACCAGTTCGGAAGGTACGCCTGCCTTCTTCAGCCGGGCTGCATATTCGAGAGCGCCAGGATGAAGCTCATCCTTCGTACCTTGAATCAACAGTCTTCGTTGAAATGTGTTCAGGCGGCGAGTAGCGCAGGGCAGAAGTTGCCGACTCGATTGGACGGTCTTGCTAGCCTTGATTCGCATGGGTCGCTGAACTCCACCCGTTTCGCTACTTCACCTTAACCAGCACCACACCATGTTTCGGAACGTCGGCAGTGTAGCTTTCAGTAAAGGCGCCCATGTCCTTCCGCGCCCACAGATCGCGGACGTGAGCCGTACGGCCGACTTCAACGTCTGCGAAACGGACCGACATGGGCAGGCTTCCCTCGCTTCGGTTGAAAAGCCCCACGGCTTTGCTTCCGTCAGCGAGCGGCTTCATCCACACCTCCAAGGCGCCTTCCTCCCAGACTCGGTGCCCCTGGACTCCGAGGCGATCCTGATCCACGGCGATAACTTCCGGATTAGTCAGAATGTCCAGCGTCTCTTGCGTCATGCTGGGAAGATCGTTGCCGGCGAGCAGGGGAGCAGCCAGAATGGACCATAGGGCCATCTGCGTGCGCCCCTCGTCATTGTTCATCTTGTGGAGCCCGATTTGGAGGATGTCCGGATCATTCCAATGGCCTGGTCCTGCGAATTTTTCCAGCCCGTTTTGCTCGAAGCCGACGAGCGTCACTTGGTCGTAGTCGCCCGCGAGGTAATTGGGGTTGGCGATGTCGGCGGTGGTGCGCCACATGTTCGCTCCAACTTTGGGGCCCCATCTCCAGACGCCCTGCAACCCGTACTGGCAGAGGCTGTAAACCATGGGCCGCCCGGTGCGCTGGATAGCGTCGTACATCTTCCGATAGGCCGCCTGCATTTCCTCGGGCTTGTAGACTTTGCCTGCCGTGCACCAGTCGTACTTCAGGAAATCCACGCCCCAACCGGCGAAGGTCTGGGCGTCCTGGTCCTCGTGTCCAAAGCTGCCCTCAAACTCTTCGCAGTCCTCCGGCCCGGGCGAAGAATACAATCCGAACTTCAGGCCCTTGCTGTGAATGTAATCACCCAGCGCCTTCATGTCAGGAAAACGCTCATTGGGGTGAAGGTATCCCTTCTCATCGCGCTTGCCCTGCCAGCAACCGTCGACATTCACGTACACGTAGCCGGCAGCCTTCATGCCGCTTTTCACCAGGGCATCGGCGTTGGCGCGGATGATGGCGTCGCTCTTCTCCCAGCACGGGAACCGGAAACAGTCGTTCCAACCCATCGGAGGGGTCAGAGCAAGTTGATTGGACCTGCTGTAGGAGATAGTGTTCGCCGCCAGGACCAACGCCACAAGGGCCATCCGGGAGAACCAGGCCACACCCGTTCGTTTCACAGAGTCACCCCCTTCTCGCTTCCTGTCGGATCCTGGCCTCGTCGGAACGCTCGGACGGGTGCGCTCGAGACCCGCACATAGAACGAAATGGGTCGTTGAAACAGGTGACCGTGCGGGCGCGGCAGATCCTGAACGCTCAGCTTCAGATTTGGTCCCCTCAGAATCGAAAGTGCAAGCCCAATTGCATTTGTCGCATCGGGTTCGACGTTGCGGTGATCTGCCCCGCGCTCGAAGTATCCACCTGATTGGCCGGCAGTGCGAGGTTCACATGGTTGAAGGCGTTGAAATTCTCCCAGCGAAACTCCAGCGTCTTGCCTTCGACAATCAGAAACTCTTTCGCGAGGGAAAGATTGAACACCGCGAAGCCCGGACCGCGCAGCGAGCCCTTTCTGGCGTCGCCATTGCGGAATGGGGCCTGCGGCAACGTGTAGGCCGCGGGGTTGAACCAGAGAGTGGCGTCTGGATGAGACACATGCGGATCGCCGATGATGTCGGGCCGGAAGTAGTTGAAGTCGGCGTTGACAGACGGCGCATTGGAAAGCATCGGCGTAAACGCGAGACCCGAATAGATGGTCGTGATGCCGCTCAGACGCCATCCGCCTGCCAGCGTATCGACGGCTTTGCCGGCCTTTGCCAGATACCGCCGGCCTTTACCGAATGGGAGGTCCCAGTTATGAATCAGCGTGAACGCATGCGTGCGGTCGAACGACGCGGGACCGTGATCCCCGCGAACGTTGTAATTGTCGGCAAAGTTGTAACCACCTTCGCCGTTGGTTAACGCTTTGGACCACGTATATGTGGCGATGAAATCCATACCGCGCGAAACGCGTTTCTGCGCTTTCAACTGCAGGCTGTGGTAGCTCGAGTTGTCGCAGTTGCAGACATCGTAGATCGCCTGGGTGAGGCCAAACCTGGGGTAAAACGGGCGGCGGGCGTTAAAGTCTGAACCGGGCCCGGGTACGGCCTGATTCTCGTTCCGGTTGACGTACAGGTGCCGGCCGACATTGCCGACATACGCGGCTTCCACCGTGAAGGACGGCTGGATTTGATGCTGGAGCGTGAGATTCCAAAAATCAGCCAGCGGAATGCGGTACGAACCCGGCGTGTCGAAATAGAAGTAGACAGTGACTCCGTCGGGCAGAGGATAGCGGCCGGTTGTCCCGACAGGAGGTTGAGCGGGTGGCGGCGGTCCGGTGGTGAGAAACGTGGGAACGCCCGTCACATACTGATTAGGGGAGGTCAGATTGTGGACAAACTGCACCGGCGGGTCGAGTTCCGGGTTCTGTGCAAACACGGCCCCGTATCCGGCTCCATTAAAGCCGCGCCCGTAGCCGGCACGCACGACTGTCTTCGCGGTCAGTTCGTACGCAAGGCCTAGGCGCGGAGCAAAGCCAAGATCGTAGGGCTTGATCCCCATGTTGCTCGGTGTCGACCCGACGCCGGCAACCACGACTTCCCCGGTGTTTGGATCGAACGTACCACCGCTGCCCGGCTTGGTCCCCGTCTGGGGCAGATAGTTTTCATAGCGCATCCCATAGGTCAGCAGCAGCTTGTGGGTGATACTCCACTCGTCCTGGCCAAAGAAATACAGGCGGGTTTGGCGCAGACTGGGATAGAACCCCGGATCCGTGAACTGTTGATTGAAGTTGCTGGGCTGGCCGAGCAGGTAGGACGCGAGAGCGGCGCCAGTGGTGGCGTTTCCGTTGGCAACGGCGTCCACGCTGGCGTCCCCGGTGGTCGCATCACTGAAGGTGATTTCTCCCGCGCGGTGGGTGCTGCTGTCAATGCGCTTTTGCTGGGCGCGGCGGATGTCGACGCCCCATTTGATGGTGTGGTCTCCGGCTCGCTTGGTCCAGTTGTTCACCCACTGGAAGTGATTCTCGGTCTCGCCCAGCAGGCAGTTACAACCGTTGACTCCAAGCGCATAACCGAACTTGAAACTGTCGGCGCCATTGACATAGAACGCAGGCATGCCGGCAGTGTCGGGAGTGCCCCGATTGAGCCCTTGCAAACCAGCGTCGAGCGCGGGCGTGGTGTTGGCCCCATTGGGCAGATTGTTGATGTGAATGCGATACGTACCGAAGCGGAATTCCGTGACTAAGGTCGGCGTGACCGTATAGGTGTAGCCGAGCGCCAGACTCTGGTTGCGCGCGACCGACTGCCCGGCGAACCCATTCGGCGTAGGACCGCCGGCAACCTCGCCGTAGCCGCCCGGTGCCTGCAGCTTGAAGTCCGCCAGGCTGTAGCGCCCGAACAGGTAATGATTGGCGCCGAGCACGTAGTCCACCCGGCCGTTCCAAATGCTGGCATCCGAGGACGAATTTACGGCAGTGGCATAGTTGTTGAAGTCAGCCGTGAGGTTGGTGTTCGGCGCCGGCAGAAAGCCCAGGAGGTTCTCCATTGCTGAGGCAGGCGTCAGAACATTGATGCGGCCTCCGGTCGATATGGCTTGACGGTTCGTGCCGTCGGGATTCCCGGTGGTGGGATCAAAGACCATGCCGGCCCGCGCCTGCGTCACGGCACCTTCGGTGGTGGTCACGTTCACTTGATTTCCGGCGGCGCAAGCCGCGGGAGAGAGGGTTCCGTCGGCGCATATATAGCTTCCCAGGAACCCGGAAAGGTCGCCGGACCGCTCCGCGTCGGTTGGAACCGTGGTGACCTCGCTGGCGCTCGTGCGGAACCGGCGGCCCTCGTAGCTGAAGAACCCAAATAACTTATCCTTAATGATCGGTCCGCCAATGGTTCCGCCGAACTGATTCCAGCGAACGGGCGGACTGATGTGGGTGAAGGGGTCGGAAGCATTCATCACATCGTTGCGGAAATACTCGTACGCCGAACCATGCAAATTGTTCGTGCCGGATTTCGTGGTGGCCTGGAGCAAGCCCGCGGAAACGTTGCCAAACTCGGCGTCGTAGTTGCTGGTGGTGAACTTGAACTCCTCCAGGGAATCGGCGTTCGGATTGACGACGGCAAGGCCCAGGGTATTGCTGTGGTTCTCCGTGCCATCCAGCAGATAGCCGTTTGAGTAGCCTTGCTGGCCGTTGACCGGCAGCTGCGGGTCGCCTTGCTGATCCTCTGCCGCGCCGGTAACGCCGTTGACGACATTCGGCCGGGCTGTTCCGGGAAATGCGATCATCAGATTGAAGAGGTTGCGGTCGAGGATGGGCAGCTTGTTGATCTCGTTGGAGGTCAACACAGTGCTGACGTCGGCGCGGTCGGTCTTCATGACCGGCGCCTCGGCAGCGACGTCGACCTTCGTGACCTCTGTGCTCAGCTGAAGGTGAATGTCCACGCGCGTGGTGACGTCCACCTGGACCACAGCCATGGTGGTGAAATCCCCAAAGCCGGCGGCCGCCACATGCAGGCGGTAGCGTCCCGCAATAAGATTCGTCTGGGTAAAAAGACCACTCGCACTTGTGTTGGTCTGGTAACTGACGCCGTGGTCAACGTCCTGAATCGAGACCGGGACGTTCGGGATGGCGGCCCCACTCGGATCTGTGACGGTACCACTGAGGTTGCCAAAGACTGCTTGTGCGGCTGCGGGGGCACTCAACACGAGCAGCAGACAAAACAGCACACCCATCCTCTGCGCTGGTCTCTTCGTGAGGGTCATGATGTTCGTTCCTCCGTATCGTGGCTCTCAGAGTGTCTGAAATCTCTTGGGTATTCGAGCGCGCTCAGGGGTCGACCTGCTGCGCCGTCGGCGCCCCCACCACCGGCACGTCCGTCTTTTTTTCTGCCTGGTCCAGCGCGCTGTAAGCCTTTGCTTCCGCCTGCGCGGCCGCCGTGTCTCCGAGGGCCCTGTAAGCATTCGCCAGGAGGGCATGCGGCACTCGGTTTTCCGGATCGAGCCGGGCGGCTTCTTTAAGAGGCGACACCGCCTCTGCGGTTCGGGCCAGCCTCATGAGGGTGCGAGCCAGGCCAATCCGGGCCTCGACAAAGTCGGGCCGCTCCGCGGCCGCGCGCGAGAAATGGCCGAGCGCCAAGTCGTACTTTCCTTGCTCGCGGTTGATTTCGCCGAGCTCATATTCACAGTCCGGGTTGTACGAGCCAATTGCCAACTCCTCCTCAAAGGCTCGACTGGCCTCGTCAAGGACTTCCGGGGTGCGGGAGGAGCCAAGCAGGATGACCCGCCCTAGCCGATAATGGACGCCCGGCATCGCGGGTTGCCGCTCTAGAACCTTTTTGTATTCCGTTCTGGCAACTTCATATCTGGCCAGACTCTCCTGAACCTGGGCGTTCGCGAAATGCGTCCACACCGAGTCGGGGCTGGAACGTATCAGGTTGGACATGAGTTGGTAAGACCGGTCGGCATAGAGCCGGGAAACCTGGAACAAGACCTCTTCATCCTGCGGGTAGCGCCTGAGGAGTTCCTCGCTGACGGCGGCGGCTTTCTCGTACTGCTTGAGTTCGGTGTACGCCTTTTGCAGGTGAAGGCCAATCAAGTGATCGATTTCCGTT
>Ga0123355_10000522_pt1 | contig 51287 bp, 46 predicted proteins | sample TergutEmb28metaG_3_FD_89872 | JGI IMG/M metagenome (GOLD analysis project Ga0123355, IMG submission 89872) | Embiratermes neotenicus P1 segment gut microbial communities from Petit-Saut dam, French Guiana - Emb289 P1 | ecosystem: Host-associated > Arthropoda: Insects > Digestive system > Gut ... | reverse complement strand
CTGCGTGCATCCCGTACAACACATGCCCCCGGATCGAATCGTTACCACCGGACTACAGACTCACAAAAACCTCTGGCCAGAGAGAGTCAACCACAGGAAGTACTATAATGGGCTGCCCGCCTGTAACCACCGCATCAAAAATAAAAAAGCCGCAAGCTACAAACCACGTAGCCAACGGCAAACTGAATGCCATGGGGTGCTTGCGACACAAGACATTCGGTAAACATAACAACCGAACCACCCGGCGTTGCCTCAAGCCATGAGGAAACGCGTATTGTCCATGCCCTGCGCAACCCGCGCGGGGCTTTTTTATTGAACCTACGCAACCCCAATGATATAATCGAATAAATCATTCCCCCTCCCTATTAAAAAAGTTTGTAGGCAGCTCCAAACCCATTGATGGAAAAACGAAATTAACAAAGGAAGCTGCGAATCAAACAAGCAGGGGTTAATAACCCACAAGGATGGTAATATGAGCAACGCTAATTTAGGGCAGGTTTTCACAAGGCGCATTGTTGCGGATTATATGGTTTCGCTTTTTACGCTGCCTTCAAAGAGTGTTGTTTTAGACCCCTGTTTCGGCGAAGGGGTTTTTCTTCGCAGTCTTTTTGAAAAAACTGATTATTCCCAAGTTGGTTTTGAACTTGATCCCCAGTTATTTGATTTGGTATCAAGGCAATGCAACAATTCAACCCTACATAACGCTGACTTCTTGCAAAGTGAAGATTTGACAAGGTATGACGGCGTAATTATGAACCCCCCTTACATAAGGCATGAAAAAATTGACGACCTTTTAACTTATGGATTGAACAAGCACCTTTTACAATCGCAATTGATTTTTTCAGATTTGCCAAAATCAGCTAACCTGTATATGTATTTCGTAGTGAAGGCGATAGAAATTTTGAAACCAACAGGCGAATTGATTGTGATTTTTCCCGATAGCTGGATTAACTCACGAAGTGGTTCTGCTTTTAAGGCTGTTCTTTCGCAAAAATGCTCCATTGAAAAAAAAATACATATTACTGGTAAAGCTTTTGAAAAAGATGCATTGGTTGATGTTGTAATTTTGAAATTGCGTAAGAATATGGATTTTAAGGATTGCGAAACTCTTTATATCAATATAGATGAAAACGGAGTAAGCGCACGGCCTGTCGTACAGCACCATATAACAACAAATAATAAAGTTCAGTTTGATAAGTATGCCGTAATTCGGCGTGGTTTAACGACAGGTTTCAATAAAATGTTTGTTAACCCTAACTTCGAATGTTTAAATGAGGTAAGCTTGCGAGATATTGTTTCTACTCCAAAAGCTGTAAAGGGATATTGCACCTCAAATGCAATTTGCGACAAACTATTTTTGATTGACAGTTATGAAGCGTTATCCCAAAAAGCAAAAGACTATTTGCACAGTTGGGAAATTAAAATTAAACAAACGCAAAAACCCAAAACATTAGCCATGAAAATTAAACGTGGGGCAAATTGGTACGCCTTAAACATTCCCGATTGTAATGGCATTTTATTTGGTTACATCGTGAGAAGTGATATGCGTTTCATTCTCAATAAGTCAAATAAAGTTGCGAGAGATAATTTTTATGTAATAACACCCAAAATAGACATTTATGTATTGTTTGCGCTATTAAATAATTACTATATTTATACACAGCTTGAGCTTGCAGGGCGAAGTTATGGCGGCGGTATGCTAAAACTTCAAAAATACGATGTTGAAACTGTGATGTTGCCGAACCTCAAATTTTATTCTTCTGATGACGTTGATGCGTTATCTTTACTCGGAAAAAATCTTGCGAAAAGTGGCAACCCCGATGTCATTAACAAAATATCAATGTTGATTTCAAAATATGAGGACTTAGATTTTGAAACAATTAAATTAAAACATGAACGTTTGCGTTCTACTCGATTGGCGGGAGCGAGATGAGCAAAATTAAAGTTGTCAGTTTATTTTCGGGCGGTGGCGGATTAGACCTTGGCTTTATTAGTACTGGCTTTGATGTTGTCTGGGCGATAGACAATGAAAAAAACGCTGCCGCCACATATGCAAGAAATATCGGACAACACATTGTTTGTTTGGATATTAACGATTTAGATACGACGATTATACCTCATTGCGATATTGTTATCGGTGGGCCGCCTTGTCAATCATTTTCGCTGGCTGGCAACAGAAAAACGGATGACTTACGAGGAAAACTTGTTTGGAAATACCTTGAAATAATCGAAACGCTAAAACCAAAAGCATTTCTGTTTGAAAATGTTATAGGCTTACTATCTGCGAAAAATTGTGATGGCGACAAAATATTCTCGATAATTAAAAAGGATTTTGAAGATTTAGGCTATACGGTTAGTGCCGAAGTTGTTGACGCAAGTAACTTCGGCATTCCGCAACGCAGGAAAAGAGTTATTATTGTTGGTTCAATATACAAAGCACCATTCGTTTTTCCGTCACCAACACATGGAGAACTTTCAGCGAACAAAACGCCATTTGTAAATGTTTTCGATGCACTTGATGATTTGCCAAGCGCAGTAGTTGATACTAACGCTTTTGTTGCGTATACAAAGCCCGCCGCAACCGAATATCAACGCATGATGAGGGTTGAAAATAAAGGTGTAACAGAACACTTTATTCCAACAATGAGTGAGTTGGACAAATATATCATTAGCCATGTTCGCCCCGGTGGAAATTACATGGACGTTCCACTTGATGTTCCCTCAGAGCGTATACGCCGTTTACAAAAAAGCGGAGGGCATACAACTTGTTATGGGCGTATGCGTGAAGATGCACCCTCCTACACGATAAATACATACTTTAACCGACCGAATGTTGGTTGCAACATTCATTACAGTGAAAACCGCTTGATTACAGTTCGTGAAGCGCTGCGGCTACAATCATTCCCCGATAGTTTTGTGATTGTTTCGTCAAGCAAGCAAGGAAGAAACTTAATTGTTGGCAATGCCGTTCCACCAAAGTTAGCCGCTGTATTGGCAAATGAGGTAAAGCAACAATTTTTTTAGGAGGCAAATAAAATGTGGATTTCATATAACGATTCAGAGGTTAGAAAATATCACCCTATATGTGAAAAGGCTTTGAACGACGCATTAAAAATGATTTCTAAAGATACGGAATACGAAGTTCTGCACCACAAGTATACAGGCACACTTGAGATGGATTTTATTATCCGACACAAAGCAACAAAGCGCCATCTCTGTGTTATTGAAGTCAAAAAAACGCCCGCAGATGTTAATAGTGCGCGCTATCAGTATCAGGCCATGTCTTATGTGCAGAATTTGGCTGGCGGCGGTAAGCCTTATTACATTCTGACTAATCTTGAATATGCTTTTTCTTTTAGGTTCGACTCAACACGCCCACGAGTCGTACAGCAAATGCTCGAACCGGGCATTGTCCATATCGCTGATTTCAATTCGTTATCACAAACTTATTTTTAAGAGCGTCTTGCCGATTATTTCGCTCACACAATTTTGGCTTTTATTGATGACCGTTACAAATATTTAACCACCCTTGAACAGTTTGAAACGTTTATGCGTAATTTGGTAAATGATAATAAAAAGTGGAAAAGTAGTCTTGTTGTACTATTGTATGAATATATCCGTGGTGCATTCCTTACGATAAAGAGAAAGGATCTACCTTATGATGTTAGATTTTTTCGGAATGACATAGAACGCATTTGTAATGAAGCCGCCGCAGTAAATTTCAAGGAAATATTTTCGTTCTCACCGCAAAATTTTGAGTCAAGAATAGCTGTAGCTAATGATGTACTTGAAAATATTTTAAATTTTGGCAAGCAAAATATTTCGGGCGATTCCATTGCTGATTTACTACATTCAATAATTTCATCAGACAAAGAACACGATGGCGAAGTTGCAACCGACCTTGATTTGGCACGAGTTGTAGCAGCGCTCGCAAAGAGCATTACAGGAGCGATTGCGGACAGCTCCTTTATATGCGACCCTGCAGCTGGAAGTGGAAAGTTGGTTTCATCAGCGGCGGATATATTCGAAGTTATGCCAAATCAAATTAAAGCAAACGATGTAAATGAGAGATTGTTGGAACTTTTGTCTTTGCGAATAGGGTTAAATTACTCCGAAATAATTTCCAATTGTAATTCAGCACTAATATCAGATTATCATGTTGCGGATTTGCCGGCAGATTATTTTGATGATGTCGCCGTTGTAATGAATCCTCCGTTTGTTGCGGGCATCAACTGCGGTGAGCGCAAACAAGCCATTTTGAAAAAGATACACAAGATTAAAGGTCAAAAAGCGACAACTGATGTCGGGCAAATGAGCTTAGAAGGTGTATTTTTAGAACTCATTTGTAATCAATGTAAGCCTAACACAGTTATATCCTGTGTTTTTCCAAAGTCTCATCTCGTTGCCAGAGGCAAGGAAGCTGTTGAAATACGAAAATTATTACTCAATGATTTTGGACTTAAAGCGGTATTTTCATATCCCGAAGAAGGCCGCTTTGAGGGTGTTGTAAAAGGAACATGCGTTCTTCTTGGTCAAATCGGAAGTCCTGTTGAATCTGTAAAATTTATTTCGAGCATTAGCTTAGTTGAAGATATTGACTTGAATTTGTTTGGCGATGTTATAAGTCAAGATTTCGCACTTGACAATTTTGCATCTATAACACCGGGAATTGACTGTATGGCAACAAAAAAGCAACAATTGGTTAAGGATGTAAAAAATGGTTGGCGGCAGGTGTGCAGAGAATTTGATGATGCAACGAAGTTCCAACAATCGCATTTCGTTACATCAGATAAATTAGCCAAAATTTCATGCACCGATAAACATGATTTCCCTCGGAAAAGAGGTCCGGCAGGGAATGGCGGCGCAAGCGATTTGTTAATGGCTGACATAGGCAAAGGGCTTCACAATAAATTTAACACTCTGCCTGTGTTTGCAGCTATGAAAAAAGCAAGGGTTGACACTTTGTTTGTTTCTGAAGGGGATACTGTTTGCTTTGATGCAGAGCAGATAAATGATGACGAGTTATCAGCGGTAGTTGATTTTTATATATCATTACCTAAAAGGGAAAGTCAGCAACAGCGCAAAATAAAATCAAAAGATGATTTAATCCGACTTATGAAATCAACGTCTTCAAAACCAACACCAAAATATGCAACCTTATTACCTCGTGCCATCCGCGCACTCGGCAGAGCTTATGTCGTAGAGAGCAAAGTGGTTGTATCGACTAATTTTGTTGTTTTTCCTGCTCGAAACAAAGACGATGCCAGTATTTTGGCTTCGTGGTTTACAACAATTTTTTACCAACTCATTTGTGAGATTAACGCAAAGCCGCAAGAGGGTATGCGTAAAATGGAAGTCGGGGATATTGAAGAAACTTTTGTGCCAATTCTTTCCAAAATCGCTCTCGAACAAAGAGCAGAAATAATTGAAGAGGTTGCAAACATTGAATTTTTTGCGTTGAATAACCCTGTCATTCGTAAGACAGATGAAATATGGGCAAAGGTTCTTTTTGGCGGCGATGCTCCGATTCGACTTGCGGAAGCAAAACGTCTGCTTGGATTTCTTGCAAACACAAGAAACCCAAAAGGTTCTGATGACGAATAGATAAATGCCGTTCTTTCGGTAATGCGATTTCAATCTCTTAAACAAGCCGATTATCAATAATGCACTACCGCCCTCGCTCCATAAACACCCCAAAAGTACTTTTATCGTCAAGATAATCTTGCCTGCAGGCAAACTCTGGTGCATTGACATGAAGCTATACTTTATTTTGGCCAAAGCCCCACCATACTCACAATTATTATCGTTATCAATTGGCCGGATGTAGGCATTGGGCAATTTAATTCGCTACCGCGCGGAGCACAAAATGACGATTGGGCTATGTACGCCATCCAAAGCGACCACCCTCGTTTTGTAAGTAATGTGCAGCAATTATCCGATATATCGCTGTTGGTATTGCGGGTTAGGGTCGCCGATGAACGTATTGAAGTATTTGGCAGCGGCGATACCTTTCTATTTTGGGAACAATTCTATGTACATCAACTGGAAGTGCAGGAAGTATTCAAGGATTTTTATGATCCTAGATTTACATTGGCGCAAGGAGGCATTGTAGAAATCATTCAATTTAGGGCATTGGCATTGGCCAACGCGCCGTATTATCCGCCCGTCAATGATGCTAACAAACGTCATTATTTTGATTTAATTGCATCAAACATCAATGTTGGTGATGACTTGATTGTGTTTTTGCTCAATCATCACGGCTTCTTGCGCGATCCCGACGGCCCCGAACCCACGCTATTCGCGCGGTTGCGGCATGCGCATGAGCATGTGGACGGGCACATGGTGCACAACGGTTACGTAAGACGAAATTTTATTACAAACCGGATATGGGGCGGAAGCGGCGGCAATCCAACCCCCAATAGTCTTTTTTCGCTGACCAATCAAGTACAGGCTGCGTTTTTCTATGATCCTGATGTTGATGCTTTTCAAAGCGTTAATCCCGTTAATAATCTTGTGTTAACACGACAGGATTTGTTTTATATCAAATATACAAATATTACGGAGGAAGCATGAAAACATCATTCAATGAAATAGACAAACACTGGCAATCTACGCTGGAATTGGCGTGGGAAAGTTTCAAAAATAATTCCCTGCCCATCGCCGCCATCATTATTGATACAAACGGCAACATCATATCTACCGGCCGCAATCAAATACATGAAGACACAATGAAGAACAGAAAAATGGCCCACGCAGAAATGATTGCACTCATGAACCTATCCTACGACGACCACCCCCAAATCCGCCAATACACCTTATACACCACCATGGAACCCTGCCCCATGTGCATGGGCAGCATCGTCATGAGCGACATACGTAAAGTACGCATCGCCATGGCAGACCCGTGGGCTGGGGCAACAAACATGTGCGCCCTCCCCTATGTAGCATCCAAAAAAATAGATGTATCCTTCGAAGGCGGTGAAGTGGAAAAGTGGGTGGCTGTGCTCACCATCTACCGCGAGTTGGAATTATCGAGCGGCAACAGCAACCCGATCATCGAACGCCTCAAACAACACCATCCACATACATTTTCACTGGTTGAAGAGCTGTACGCGAAGCGGGTACTAAGAGAATGCGCTGATAAAGATATTGTTTTCTGCGACATGTTCGATATTATTTGTATATCCTAACCTTATCCCTTGTCTTTTTCTCTAATTCGAGCAGGCGTTTAATGGCTTTAATTATTATGTCATCAGGATTTTTATGCCTCACAAATTTGCCATTGGCACCGACGCAACAATAACCAATATCCTTTCCAAGAATATTTATTGTTTTGCCGGGTATGCAATGCTTTTTCGGATTACATCCGGGAGCCTTTGCCATACCGAAATAGGGGTTCCGTTCACCGTAAGCACAATAACTTGTACCATTCCAAATGATTTCTTGTAACCCTTCGTTAGCAATGAGTTCACTGTAATTATCCATGTTTGCAAGATGTAATCCTACGCCCCAATCACCTTGGGAAAGTGCCGCGTGGTTGACGCTTAAAGTGTATAAAGTCTTGTTTTTATATTTGGCCTCCCATAAATAAGGAGAGCTACGGCTAACCATTGGAGGGATTTTATTATCCCTAAGCCATGCGGTGAAATCGAGCGCATTTTCTTTGTGTTCATCGTCGCAGCATTGCATAATTATATCTTCAGGAATAGGTTTGTCCTAGATAAATTGTTGCAAACCGGTTAATTTTTTTTCGTCCGACATTTTTACATCCTCCCGTTATCATTTATTATTTCAACCACTTGGTCGAGCCGTTCTTCATCAATCCCCCAACAAAAACCCATCCATCCAAATCGCCCGCTCCTGTATAAACCACAGCAAATAATCCACTTGCCCGCGGAAGGTATCTATTTGTGCGACGACGGGTGGGTTGGGCCATACGTAACGCCCCATAATGTTCCAGCGGTCAAAGTTACGTTCGAAGTGTGGTTCGTAGACGGTGGCGAGGTGGTCAATGCGTGCCATCATTTGTGGAACTTCGTTGTCGCGGATTTGGAGCCAGCGGGCTGCGGTGGCATCGGCGAATTCGGGGATGCGCAGCAAGCCATGAAACCACGGGTGGACAGCGGTCACCCACACGCCTCGCGGGCTGTAGCCACCATGTATCGGTGCCCAGCCTTGGTAATACGCGTTGCCTGCCGAAATATCAAAATCCCACACGGGCCCCATCACCAAGCGGCGGTTATCCCCCTGCCCTTGGATGGTCATAAACACGCTAGAGAACCCCGCGTCTTGGTTTTTGAATAATTCTTGCACCAGATAAAAATCAATAAAACTCGCCTTACATATTAAATCGAATACATTGCCGTTTTGATGGAAGATGGCGTCTTCCAATTGAATGAGGAATTGCCGCACGTATTCCGCGTGGTACGTGGTGCGCATGTTATTGTGCGGATGGCGGATTTGATAATGCCGCCGATTGACCGTCACAAAATCAAAACCGCGCACGCCGTCATCTATTTGACGCTGGTCCATTTGAATGAAGTATTCGCTAATGCGTGGGTCTTCGTGGCCTGTAATTTCAACGCGTTCGGGCAGCACTTCCATTTGAATGCACAGCATGTACACGCCTTGGTACAAGCCGTTTATGTACAAATCCACAAACCGCGCATACGGCGATACGTCCATTCCATCCAGCAACCCCGCCAAGTAGTATGCCGCGTAGTTGCGCATCAGTGTCTTGTCGGAATGATTGGCGATGAGCGTCCAATTGCGCGCAGCATGCCCGGCGCACAACATCACCACAGGCTCGCTGAAACGCAAGCGAAAAGGCCGTTTTTGCAACCCCCACGACGAATTGCCCCGTCCAATTATCTCCGCGTTCAAGTTTTCAAATTCAAATACTTCTACGTGGTATTGCAACGTTACAGTCGCGTCTACCCAATCGGTGCGGTTACGGATGGGGCGGCCACCCGTATCAATATGTAATGCGGGGAAGGCGATCCCCTGCCCGAAGGTACCCGGACAAGGTACCTCACGCGGGGCGGCAAATACATGCAAAGCCACGGCCCCGCACACCAATAGCAACAGCAACCCCAAAAAAACTATGCGTTTACTATTCACCCCACAGCTGCTCCATTCGGTCAAAAATGATGGACGGCCGCCCTGCGGCAAAGCGAATCATATTGGCGTGGTTGTCTGCAATGCTATTGCGCCCCACCCAATGGTCGTAACGCCCGGCCGCCAATGCATGACCGATTTCGTAGTATGACGCGCCGTACATTTCGTCCAACAGCGCGGCTACGTTCTCGGGTGTTACAACAGCAGCCACTTCGCGCATGATTTCCATGAATCGCTGTTGCTGCTCCGGACGGGTCAAGACATTGCGTAACAACGCCCCGGAGGTGTTATCCTGCTCCAACACACGCTGGAACGTGGGCAGATGGTAATCATCGCCGTACAAGCCCAATATCCAATCCAAATCAAAGACCAAGTACCGCCAGCGCCCGTCCAATTCCGGTGCCATGCCCTCGTGCCATTCGCCCGTGTATCGCCAGCGGCGCAAGTTATTATGCGGCCAGTCGCCATTGCCCACAAAAATTTGGAATGCGTAGTACCACAACATATCTTCAATATCCACAATCGCTTCCAACCGAGCGAATTCTTCATCGTCTAGCAAATCGCGCGTGGCGAAGGCGTTTTTGTAACGGATGTCAGCATAAGCCACAGGGCAATCTGCTACGACCCACAACTCGCCCATACCCACAATGTCGAAATTGCGCGTGAGCGCGTTATATAAATCTTGCATGTACCGTTCGTCCATGCGCACTTGCAACCACGCGAAGCCCCAGTACTCCCCGTTTATATAAATCGCTGCCGGGCGCACGGGCGTCACTACGTTGATGCCCAACTGCCGTGCCAAAACCGAGCCCAGCTCATTACGTAACATGCCAAACCGCCGGTCATTGCCCCCATTGCGCAAGATGAGCGTGTTATACCGTTCTATCGGCGTTTCCGACCCATCAAACGCCATATCCCCCGGGAAAAATGCGTAATTAAACCGTGAACCGCCCGGTTCGTATTCCGACCGCGCCATCAACCGCAGCGACCGCTGCTCATACGCGCGCGACCATGAACCATGCACGCGCAGCCCCGCATTTTGCGCCAATACACGCGTGCCGTCGGCGTGGAATACTTCCATGCTCATGGGCCGCTCCCCTTCTCGCCCGCGCCAGTTAAAGTTGGCGGGATCGGTGGGAACAATATTCCTGCGCGGGTTTTGGCGGATAAATTCCTCGCGCGCATGCCCCGCCACCAAGATGCCGTTGTAGTGGTCAAACAACCCATACGGGTCGGACGCAATCGAGAAAATCAGCACTTCATCCCCAAAGCGCGACGCAACGTCCTCCCCCAAAAAAAACGTGTGCGTCAACGGCCGCGAAATAGTGTCGCCATACACCGCAATTGCTCGCAACACCACCACGCGCATCGGCCATCCCACCATGGCGCGTATCGCCACCGCGTCCGTATACAAAAAGGACGCGCTTGTAGGAATCGAGCCGTCTAGTGTATAATAAATGCGCGCATTGTCGTTATTCGCGCTGATTTCCACGTATACACCTTGGTTGAAAAAATGCCCGCTTTGCGATAATGTGAGCGTCAACGCTTCATTTTCTATGTAATCGGGCGTATATTCGTCCGGGGTTTCGTACAAAATCTCAATGGGATATACCTGCGCTGTCAAGTCATCGGGTTCTCCGATTGCAGGTGCGCCATTATTTGCACCGTGCAGCACCACAGCCCCCACCAAAACCGCAACACTCACCAACAATATTACAAATTTTTTCATAATACCTCCAAATGAAAGGGGTCGAAAGACCATGGGAAGATTCACCGCACTACAAGAAATGTTAAACAATCCGCAAATATATCCGATGGAGTCGCTAGCACCTTCGTACATTTTAATGATGTTGGGTATAGCGGCTTTTTGCGGTTTGGTGGTTTATTTGACATACCGCTTCTTTAACCGCAACGTGCTGTATAGCGAAAGTTTTAACTTGCTCATCGTCATGGTTACGGTAGTAACTGCGTTTATTATCATCACCATCGGCACCAATTGGGTGGTGGCGTTGGGTATGGTGGGTGCGCTCAGTATCGTGCGCTTCCGTGCAGCTGTGAAGGATCCGCTGGATGTAGGTTTCCTATTTTGGGGTGTAGGCGCGGGTTTGACTGTGGGTGCGGGCATGCATACCGTGGCGCTCATGGGCACGGCGTTTATTGCCGTTATCTACATTATATTCTTCTTTGTCAAGTTAGATAAGCGGACATTTTTGTTAATTCTGCGCTACGAAGAATCTGCAGCGCAAGAAATAGATACCGCATTGGCCAAGACCACGTATAAACTAAAAAACAAAACCCACAATACTGCATACACCGAAGTCACCGCAGAAGTGAAAGTCAAAGGCAACGAAACCGTTTTCCTCGCGCCCTTCCGCGGCATTGAAGGCGTGGAAAGTGTCATGCTGGTGGAATACACGAGCGACTACGCCTAACCCTTCCCACATTTAATTAAAGTTTAAGCCTGCGCACGTTTGAATATGCGCAGGCTTTTTTATTTCTCTGCGGCGGAAATATAATCGTAGAACGGCATCAAGAACTTGTATCCGTTCACCAACCTATCTGCGAATTCGGGCTTGAATAACGCGTCGTTAACATCACCGATGTGTATTAGCGAGAAGGATTTCTTGTTGTACCACGTTTGCGTCTTGGGGGTTGGGGCGGTTTTTTGGCGGGCGTATTCGGGGCCTTCCAGTACAAATTCGGACTGCTTGGCGAGTTGATCGATTAACTTTTCCAATTTTTTGGGTTGGGCGTCAATGTATTTGCGCAGCTTGTCCATGGTGGCAGCTTTGGCCGCGTAGTACCCCAGGCCATAACTCCATTCTTCGGGGCCTATGTCAAACCAAAACGTGAGCACGCCGCTGCTTTCTTCCTCGCCCATTGGTGGGCGCTCTACGGAAAACCATAAATGGTCGCGGTATAGGTTGCCGTCGCGCACACGCCGCGCGTCTTTGTATATGCGCGACAGCTTGTGCACAAACCCGCGGTCGCCAAATTCCGCTTTGATGCGGTCATACACTTCCAAGCCCAATGCCTTCATCGGCGCTTGAAAATCTCGCTTGTAATCTTCCTTGTGCGCCTCAAACCATTCGCGGTTATTGTTCAAGCGGATGCTGTACATAAAATCAATCGTCTCTTGCGAAAAACCTGTAAACATGGCGCGCTCCTTTTTAATTGCAATTATCGTTGGAAGAATTGGAAATTCTCTGCCGTCAAATCCTGCGTGAAGGGATTGATGGTGCGGTTGATTAATGCAATGGCTTCTTCTTGGTTGGGCACTTCGTACCAAAAACGATCCAGTAAGCTGGTGGTGGGGTAGATATACGTATGCAGGGTCACATCTCCCAATATGAATTGCTCGGCAAAGTATAATTTGTTGACCAGCGTCAAATCCGTGTCAACGTGCGTGCGGTATGTGTTAATCAATTCCGGCACTTGCAAGATCAACCGCGGCGACATTAATTCGTCCAGCACGGCTTGGATGACCATTTGTCCGTGCTGCATCCGCCGCTCATCGGAAATGGTGGGCGAATACGCGCTGCCCAACCGGTATTGCACAAATTGCATGGCCTGGTTGCCGTTTAACCGCTGCATCCCCGCAGGTAAGTTGATGAATAAATCCTGCGTCGGGTCGCGGTAATACATGCGGAACGGTACGTTGATATTAATGCCCCCCACCGCGTCAATAATACGTATGAAGGCACGATCGTCCACACCCACATAAAAATCGGGGATGAAGCCAATTATGGTTTGGACTTCGCGCCGGAGCTGTTCGACACCACCGGCGTGCCCCCTGCCCCCTTGCCGCCCAACGGCGTAGGCAGAATTAATGCGTCGTATATTACGCGCCACATCAACCTCTGTGTCACGGGGGATATTAATCAAATACGTTTGCCGGTTGCCCACGTCAAAAGCCGCCACGATAATCGTGTCGGTATTAATCCCATCGTCATACCCAAAAAGCAACAGCGTGAAAAAATCATCACGCCGTACCCAGCCTTCGGGTTCTTTGTCTTCGCCTATGTATGCATCGTCGGGGTGCATGTCTACCACGTCGTATGCGGGTCTGTCCACGTCCTGCGGCGGCAGGGTTACGGCAGGCGGGCGCGGCATAAAGGGCCGTTGTGCGTGTTCCGGTATCTCTGGCGGGCGCACGATTAACCGCCACCCCAACACAAACGCCGCCACCAATACCAACCCGCCTACCAATGTAACCAAAAACGCCTTCAAAAATTTATTCCGCAATGCTTTATTCGTCCGCACAATGAAAACCCCTTCGTAATTACGGCAATGCGCAATCGATTCATTTTGACATGATACTACTTTATTTTCAATAGTAACGCAGATATAATCGCAATGGTTACGTGATGAAAGAGGTGCTTCATGAAAATCAAAAAAATCTTGGCTGTTCTTCTTGGCTGTGCATTATTATTTCTTCCTGTTGCATTTGTATTGTTTCCGCAAATTTTTGGCATGGAAAATGCCGCGCCTTGCGAATATTGCGCGTCGGTGGATGTGCGCGTTTTTGGTATTGGCCGCGCGGATGCCATTTTAATCACCACCGACCACCACGCCATGCTCATCGACACCGGCGAAAACCAACACGGCGATTACCTACTGGCACATTTGCGCGCGCTGGATATCACTTTTTTGGACTATGTAATTATCACGCACTTTGATTCCGACCACGTAGGCGGCGCGCACACAATTATAGATGCTATATCCATCGGCGAAGTCATCGTGCCCAATTACAACCGCGAAACCCGCCACGCAGAACGATTTGAAACCGCACTGGAACGCGCGGGATTGGTACCCTATGTACTAACGCAACCGCGTTACATTTCTTTAGATTGCGTAAATTTTGTGTTGGATGCATCGGCGTTGCCGTACATGCACTTTGCGCGGGTGGCGGATGACGATTATTATTACGACGAATTGCACGGAGATGAAATCAACGACATTGATTTTGCTTTCACAGGCAATGACTTCTCGATTGTGGTGAGCATGACGCACGGCCACAATCATTTTTTATTTACGGGCGATGCAACCCATCATCGACTCGCCGATGTGTTGCAAAATAACGCGCTCATGAACGCGAATAACACATGGCTAAAAATCCCCCGACATGGCCGCCACACCCGCAACGCAGTGGAATTAATACATCAATTGCAACCGCGTTATGCCGTCATCACAGGCTTTCATCCTAATGACTTTCCAACGTACAGCCCCGAACGCCCCACCGACTGGCGCATTGTGCAGGCCTTAGAATATGTAGGTGCGCAGGTGTTTTACACCATGAGCACCGGGGTGCATTTCCGCAGCGATGGCTTGGAGTTGACTGTTGCGTACATCGAATAATTTGGCCGCTTGAATTATTTGGGTGGCAAGTGAATGGCCATGGTCCAACCTTGGCCGCCGATGATGACGCTATCGATAAATTCGAGTTTCGTGTCTTTGCCAAATGCAATTTGAAACGGCCTGCCCGTATGCACAATGTTTGTTCTTTTTTTATTTTACTTTGATCCACATGGCGGGGCGTACACCGCCGTCTTTTTTGCTTACATCGTCGCCGCAAATCCAAATAATATTGTCTACACTGCCGGCTGTTACGTGATCCCATTCCGTATGGCTACGGGGCCCGCCGGGCGAGCGCAACCACCACCATGCGTTAAAACCGGCCATGTTAAGCACGCTGCGTGCCTTGTCGTACTCGTCGTGGATAGCGTCGCCATGTTCCAAACCCATGACTTCGTATTCAACGCCGCAACGTTTTTCCAATGCGCCGCTGTCGCCAAAATAACGCACCACTTCTTCGTAGCTTAGCAAAAATACTTTATCTTGCGTATCGGGATATGTATTGGTTCCGTACCAAGGGTTGTCCAACTTTAACACAGCAGTTTCCGCCACTTGCGCTTGTTCCGTATCGGAAAATTGCTTAATGAACTTTCCGTTTAAATATTTGCGCATGTCGCTTTGCTCCCAAGTGACACGATGGCGGATATCGCTTGTTTTGTGAAAAGCGCGTGTTTCGATGACATTTTCGGTGACGATTAATGCTTGATCACCGCTGACATCCAACACGCGCCATTTATAATTGCCAAATGTTATAAGCTCACCAATTTCCACCCCGGACGGCATAAGAATCGAATCAATGGAGGCATTTAATAATTTTGCCAGCGTAGGCAACAACGCGGTTTCGGGCAGGGTATGGCCATTTTCCCACTTGCTGATGGCTTGCGCGGTGATTTTTAATTGCTCGGCCAGTTCTTCCTGCGTGAAGCTGTTTTTCTTGCGTAAGACGGCAATGCGGTTGCCTATTTTACGGTTGTCCATGCTTTTCCTCCCGATGATGTGATGGTTTGATTATACGAACGTCCAATTGCTTTAACCATACCATACGGGTTGATTTTTATTAACTTGAAGTTAAGTTGTGCCCATTCATGCTAATTAAAAAGGACGCCTGATTCGTTCGGTTACATTAACCTCAGCAATCATGTGTCCTTTTTGTTTATTGCAAAATTACTTAATTAATTTAATGATGCGGGGCGTTCGGGTTGTGTTTGCATGTCGATTTGCGTGCGTGTATCGGCGGAGCGGTAGAAGCCCGTCATGATTTCCAGTACGTGGTAGGTCAAGTCGATGCCCGCGCGGGGTTTGCGGCCTTCTTGGATGGCGGCGGCCATGTCGTGCAGACCCAGGCCGCGGCTGTTATCGGGGTATTTGCACATCAGCGGGAAATCCATAAACGCCCGTTGTTCGGGGCGGTACAAGCGAATGGGCCCGCCGAAGGTGTTGGGATCGGGCACGCTCAGCGTTCCTTCCGTGCCGTAGATTTCGATGATGGGCAGGTTGTGTGCGTACACGTCGAAGGATTGGACGATGGTGGCGATGGCATCGTTGGCGAAGTGCATTTGCCCGGCGATGTGGGTGGGTGTTTCGACCTGTACAACGGTGCCGTTGTGGGGTTGGCTGGTGATCAAACGCGTGTCGCGAGCAGCTTGTGTCATACCGCTAACGGACTTGACCGCACCCAGCAAATTAACCAGCGCGGTGATATAATAAGGCCCCATATCCAACATCGGCCCCCCGCCGAATTGGTAATAAAACAGGGTCGGGATGCCAAGATTCATGCCCCGGACAAGCCATAAATGCCGTAGCCGCTACCGGTCGGCCAATGTACCCGTCGTCAATCAACCGACGGCAAGTTTGTATTCCCGCACCCAAAAACGTATCCGGCGCACCGCCAATTTGCAACCCCTTGGCCGCAGCGGCGTCACGCAATTTTGTCCCCTCTTCCAAAGTAGCACCCAGCGGCTTCTCCGAATATACATGCTTGCCTGCCACAATAGCCGCCATCGTCACGGCGTAATGCTCATAAGGCCGCGTCAAATTCAAAACAATATCCACGGTCGGGTCGGCAAACAACTCATGCATGTCCTTATAAATGCGTAAGCCATATTCCTCGGCCTTCTTCGCCGCTTTCTCATGCACCAAATCACAAACACCCGCAATTTCCAAAGTGTCCGCAAACATGCCCGTCAAATTCGTCAAATAAATGCCGCTAATATCGCCGCAACCAACGAAGCCAATCCGTGTTTTTTTCATAAACCATCCTCCAATCAATAAATCACCCCACCCATCATCGGGTCAAGGGGTTGTACCCCTTGCGGGTCCGGGCAGCGCCAAATAAGGCTTTAGCCGGCACCCGGGGTCTTAGTTTTTAACTTTAATCATTTGACCTTAATCTTTTGACCATCGCACCCCTAAAACATCTTAGCATCGCTAACCAAGAACCGTTCACTCGTCAACCCCTGCGCCTGCGCAGTCTCTTTTCCCTGCGCTGCCCACAGCATGCCGCGCTTCATTAATACAGCCGCGTTGGGCGAATTATCGAACACGTCGTCATGATGCCCCAACGAGTTGTAGAACACACGCCCCAAACCCCACATTTTTGTCCATGCTACGGGCATGTCAATGGGTTTGTTGGCGATGTGGTAGTACGGCACGACGGGGAAACGCGTGGTGGCCAACACTTCGATGGCGGGGTCGATATGCAGGTAGTAATGCTCGCTGCACACGGGGAAGTCCTCGAGCCCGGCGGTGATGGGGTTGGATGAGGAAGATATGTTGACGGTGTAGTCGATGCCGTCGCCACCGGGGTGCGATACCCAATTAGCACCGGTGATGAACTGCCACAACACATCGTTACGGAACGCATCGCACATACCACCGTGACACCCGGCCAAGCCTACACCTTCGCCCACAGCTTTGGAAATGTTTTGCGTGTACTTGTGTTCGATGCTACCCATTGTCCAGCACGCCACCAGCAAATCCTGCGCCAGTAAATGATCCACATCGGCCAAACAATCGAGGTTGTCGTGGATGGCTACCTCAAAACCTTCGCCCTCCAGCATGTTGGCGAATCGCTTGGATACCAGTTGGGGCTCGTGCCCGTCCCATCCGCCTTGGAAAATTAATGCCTTTTTCATTTTTCCGCCTCCATTTCATTTATGATTTTGTTAATTTATTATACACACGTATGAATTCATTCTCCACATCAATAAAGTTCAAGAATTCAAATGATGGGTTGCTGTACAAGCAAGGTACATCGTTAAATACTTGCTTTATCATTAACGCCTTAAACTCATGCTTTAACATGTCATCATCAATTTGTTTTATTTGTTTGCATTCATCTTCTGATAGGCCTTCTCCCAAAAATTTGTTGTAAATCATGTTTTGCAGGAATTCCTCAAATTCAATATACCTCGCAAGATGATTCTTAACCGGCTTTGTTATATCGGATAAATAGGCTTCGCTTGCATCATGAAGCAAACAAGCTAGTTGTATTTTGTCAGACAATCCTCTTGCTTTTGCTTCATTGCAACAATTTATCGAGTGCTGCGCAACTGAAAAGAAACGCGAAAAATGACCGTTGGCACGACACATCAACGATAAAGCATGCGCAATATCATGAATATGTATTTGGCCGACATCCGGGGAAAGAGGCGTAAAATCTTCGCCTGTGAAAGTCGTAATGTAATCCATCTTTACGTTTCTGATGATTTTATTACAGCGCAAGTGGCGGCGGGTAATTGGTTTCCATTACATGGCGCACCCGCCAGCAAGATTTCGCCGGTGATGGGCACCGCATTTTTCCCTGCATTGTACAGGAGCGTTAATTTTTGCTTGCCGTGCGTTAATTCCCATTGGCTTATCTTGCCGTTGCGTGTGTAGGCAACCGACGCTTTTTGCACCAGCGTGTTGTATTTTTTGCGCAACGCCAGTAGCCGCTTGAAGAAATCTTGCAGCGTTTTATCTTGTTTGTTTTCATCCCACAGCATGGGCGCGCGTGCACCGGGGTCGCCTTCGCACACTTGCGTCATGCCTACCTCCGTGCCGTAATAGATACACAGCGCGCCGCGCATCATGTACATAAATAGGAAGGCGTTCATCATCGCCGATGCGTCGCCGTTTGCTTGCGATAATATTCGCATCGTATCGTGCGAATCCAGCAGATTAAACTGCTGCCGCGCATGTACATCCGCAAACATCGCCAACCGCGCGAAAATGCGCTGCGCGAATTCATCCGCCGCCAGCGTGCCGTGGATGAAGAAATCGCGTATCAGGTAGCCAAAGCGGTAATTCATCACCGCATCGAAGTATCCGCCATTGACCCACTTCGAGGGGTCGTGCCACACCTCGCCCAGCAGGTAAAAATCGGGCTTGACCGCATTAATGGCCGTGCGCATCGCCCGCCAAAAGTCAAAGGACACTTCATCGGACACATCCAGCCGCCAGCCGTCAATGTCGCATTCGCGTATCCAATGCAACGCCGCGTCGATGAGGTGTTGGCGTGCGTCGGGGTTTTCGGTGTTCCATTTGGGCATGTTGGCCACGTGGGCGAAAGTCTCATAATTGATGGCTTCGCGGTCGTCGTAGGACGGCAAAACAGGGAAGGATTTGATGTGGAAATAATCCTTGTACTTCGATTTTTCCTGCTTCTTCAACACGTCTTGCCAGTATGTATGCCGCCCGCCGATGTGGTTGAACACCGCGTCCAGCATCACTTTCATGCCCGCCGTGTGTGCTTTTTGCACCAACTCGCGCAGGGTCTGCGTGTCGCCAAATGACGGGTCGATTTTGAAATAATCAGTTGTGTCATATTTATGCGTGGACGGCGATTCGAATACGGGCGTCAAGTACAGCCCCGTCACGCCCAATTTTTTTAGGTACGGCAGCTTGTCGATTATGCCGCGCAAATCTCCGCCGTAGAAGTTGCGGTGTTCGGGCATATCATTATCCCAATCCGCCATCTCGGGCGGGTTAATTTTCGCATCGCCGTTGGCGAATCGTTCCGGGAATATTTGATACCAACATACTTCGCTCGCCCATTTGGGGGCATGGGGTGCGTCCACTTCGTGGATGGCGGGGAAGAAGAAATGCCCCGTGCCGCCTTCGGGGGATGTACCGTCCTCGTCCAAGACGATGGTTTGGCCGTTCGCCTTTGTCAATACAAAGTGGTACTTCATGCGTCGTGCGCGCGTGGGCGGGATGGCGGCTTGCCAGTAACGGCTTTTTTTATCCGTGTATTGCGCAATCATAGAGATTTCGTTGGTATGCCAGACCCATATATCGTTGCCCGCCGCGTCTTTTTTTGTGGTTTTTTTCCACAGGAAAGGGTCGCCGTACACCACGGTCGCCGCGGTGATATCTGCCGCTGTGGTCAGCTTCAAGATGATTTTGCCCTGCTCCTTGTCGTAGTAGCTGTAGGGCAACTCCGCGCGGTGGGTCATGGGGTGCGTCATGGCAATGTCACCGCGCCGCCGATTTCTGTGCCGCTGCCGATTTGGTATACGCGCGTGCTTTGGCTAATGGTCAAGTACGGCGTGGTTTGTTCGCCTTCGTCGAAGTTATTGAAAATAATCGTCACGGGCAGCACCGTGTCTTCCGGCAGGTAGAACACCCACGCGTACCCCGCGCCGTCGCTGCGCGGTGCCCATTCCATTTCGGGCCCCGGCCAACCGCCGCTGAATACATCGCCTTGTGCGCCCCACGCCCAAATGCCCGCGCGTGGCCATGGGTTGTTATCGCGCACGTATTCCACACGGATGCGGTCGGCGAATTGGTCGCGTTTTTCAAAGGAAGCGACACGCAAGCTATGATGCTCCACACCCGCGCTGTCGGTGTAAATGATGTTCACGTGGAACGCGTCGCCACGATTTGCGCCCGCGCCGACCGTTACGGTCATGCCGTGGTCGAACGGAGATTCCACCAGCATTTCTTCGTTCATGAAAATTTGCACACGCGCTTCATGCGTGTTTTTTGCAATCAAAGTCAACACTACGCCCGCCGGGTCAAAGAAACCCGCGTTTTGCATCGGCGGATACACGCCTGAGATGGCCGCTTGTGAAGCATAACCCGCGCGGTTGGGTACGTCGGTTGCGCGCAGTACCAACACCGATTGTGGCGGTATGGGCGCGCCCGTTAGCCAGCCGTTTTGCACTTCATATAATTCATTCGTTATTGCACAAGCGTAAAATCCGTCGGTCATCTGCACGGGGAAAAGCACCGTTGCGGCGTTGTCGCCCACGTTGGCCAGCACCGCGCCTGTTTTCGCGCCTGCCGCACCGCGTTGGATCATCGCCACGTTGCCGTGCGAACTCGTCAATTCGGGATACGCGCGGAAATCGTTGGCGAACCAATTGATGGCCGCCACAGCGGGGTCACGATACAGTAATTGATGCCCCCAAGTATTTTCAAACACGCCGTACCCCACGTGGTTAAACATGGTGCCGCTGTTGACAAACCCCGGCCCCGGTCGTACAAAAAAGAGCGGCGATGTGCCCTGCCGCGCCGTTATCAACGCCCAACCCACAATAATTTGCGCATCGGTCAAATGGCGCGACATACCCGCATTGCCGTACTGGTCGTGACTCTCCACCCACGGCACCACGCCGCCGGCGAAACCCTCATGCCCGCCCAAATCCACAGCCGTAAACGCAGGGCCAAACACCGTGTCTCCATGGCTGCGCGGGTTGCCATACACGTGGAAGATATCCGAATTCCAACCGTACCGCCCGTCACGCAGCACCCGCATGTCCAATGTGCCCAAAATATGGCGCGAAAACGCATATGGCGTGATTAAAAATCGCGTGCTTTCATATAAATAATGCAAATAATGGTTGGCGCGGTAGCCCGAGCCCAAGATTTCGCCGTATTGGAACGGCTCGCGCCCAAGCTCTCGCACACGAGTGTCCACAAAGCCCGCAATGTTCGGCCAGAAGTCGCTGGCTATATCGGGCGGGTCGTTAGGTAGCTCGATATGGTGCGCCGCGTCCCAACGGAAGCCACTGGCGCCCGCCATGATGATGTCATCCAAAAATTCGATATACAACGCCTGAAACTCCGGCCGCGCGGTATAAAAATCCCACAAACCCAGCAAATTGCTGCGTACAAAACTGCGCCGATTGCCAAAATCCATTGAGCGAATCCACGGATTGTCCGCCGCGGTATCGCCCTGGCGGGAATGGAACAACGACGGGTAATGGTCGCGCAATGCAGGGTCAATTTCGCGCCAGTATGCCGTTGTGTGGTTGGGGATCGCGTCCACAATCACGAAAATGCCATACAAAGCCGCCGCTGCCGTCATCGCGGCAAATTCATCCCGCGTGCCCAAATAATTGCCAATCGTAAACGCCGTCGGCTGGTACAAGTCATACCAACGGCCAAAATTACCGCGCATGCCCCGCGCCGGGTCGCGTATGATACACGCGCCGATGGGCGAGGTTTGGATCACATTAAAACCCGCTTCGGCAATATAAGGCAGGTGCGCGGTGATTTCGTTGAAGCTCATATTCCATGCGTGCAGGATGTTGCCCCCATGAGGCGTTTCCGGCAGGTCGAAGGGGTTTTCAAAGCGCAATTCCCCGGGCAATAATTCGCGCTCTTCTTCCTCGCGCCCGCAAGCCGCGCCCGCCATCAAGATAATCGCCAATAAAAAAATTGACGCAGCATAACCGACGAACCGATTCTTCCCGTTTGCCGCGTCTAGCATTTTCCCGTTTAGCATCAAACAACCTCCCGCGCCAAATAACCGGCACCTTCATTAAAATATTCCTTCAGCGTCTTATACGCAAAATAAATCATGCCAAATTGGAACAAAAATACATGCACAACGGGGAAAAACAACCCCAGCACGAAAGCCAGCAACGCCGCAGGCACGCAGGCAAATACACAAACCGCCAGCCGCTCCCGCCAGCTCAAGAAACCCGAAGTCTTTTGCCACCAGCCAAACATCCAAACCGCCGCCAACAAAATTACCACCTGTGAAAACAAAAATATCGCAAATAACAAAATAAAAATCGGTGCCACAATGCCGGAGAAATACCGGTTATGCAACGCCAAGTGGTCAAAGATTTCTTCCAAATTACCTTCGCGCAGTGCCCATGCGGATACGTAACGCGTGGGTATCGCCAACGACGAATTGCCATCGCGGAAGAAAATGTATTCAGGGGAAATGATAAAGTGGAAATCTACAACCCCATGATCTTCCGGCAGCACCGGTAAATTATATCGCGGCGCAAACGATACATATGAAGTCAGCGAAGGTTGCAACTCCGGCTGCCGCGCCGATGATGCACCAATAAAATTGGCGGCGCCGAGTTCACGCAGCGGCATTTCAAAATAAATCCCATCAATAAACCCGCGTTCGTCTTCTGTTACATGTATTGCTTCCGCAAAACTGCGGTCAAAATCTTCCCAATGCGGCCCGTCGTGTATCCGCGCATAAAAAACATGCGGCGGGTCGCGCATGACAGCCACGCCCACCGGCACCGTCAACAAACTCACCACGCCCAAAAAAACACAAAGCACGCGAGTCATGCTCGCGTGCTTTGCAAATTTAGCAATGGATGCCCAAATAAACATAATAGTTAGTTATTCGCCCTTGTTCGCACCGGCAGCAATACCCAGCGCGAAGTATTTTTGGAATACGAAGAAGAGGATACCGAAGGGCACTGCAATAATTAATGCACCCGCCGTAAAGGCGGTAATATCCCACGACGCAGAGTTATGATCGGCCAAGCTCATTAATCCGATAGCAATGGTAAAGTTTTCGCCCGAGCGCAGTAGCAAACGCGGGAAGATGTAATCCATCCACGGTCCCATAAACGCGTTAAAACCAACAAACGCAATAATCGGTTTGGATAATGGGAAGATGACCTTGGTAAATAATTGCATCTTGGTTGCGCCATCAATATACGCAGCTTCGTCCAGCGACTTGGGAATGTTAAGCATGTATCCGCGCATCAGCCACATTGTACCGGGGATGCCCCCACCGATGTACAATAATGCCAATGCATAAATATTATTCAACCAGCCGAACGTGAGGAAAATGGTATAAATTGCCACCATTGCCAAGAACGATGGGAACATGTTCAACACCATAATCGTCAGCAACCCGGCCTTGCGCCCACGGAATTGCAAACGTGCGAACACGAATCCCATAAATGTATGCACCAGCACCGTACCCACGGTGTTAAGCACTGCAATAATCAACGAATTGCGATACCACAAGCCATAATTATGGTCAGTAAACAAACGGCGGAAGTTATCCAGCGTTAACCCGCTGGGAATGGGGATAACGCCCAGCCACATGTCCGACATAACTGCACCGGGGGTGCCGCGTGTGGGGGACAACGCCGCCAATACCATCCACATAACCGGGTATACGACAATGATTGCCATGATGACTAAATTAAGGTGGACACCCAACCATGCCAACGTCCTGCTCAATGAAAATGCCTTCTTCCGCTTCATGGCTAATCCTCCTTAAATGCGCGGGTGCGCGTCAAGTTCCAAGCCGATACCCCAGCAATGGCAAAAAAGATAAACGTAGACATTACCGATGCCAAGTTGTACATGCGCTGGTCAAAAGTCAAGCTGAACACCCACGTCAACAATAAGTCCGTATTTCCTGCAAAGAAGAAGTTCGGATTTGTGGGGCCGCCGCCGGTGATGAAGTACACGATGCCGAAGTTATTAAAATTACCCGCCACGCCCATAATAAACAGCGGCGCAATGGCAGAAATAATCGTCGGTACCGTCAATTTATAAAATTGTTGGAAGGCATTGGCACCGTCGATAGAAGCGGCTTCATAGGTTTCCGGATTAAGTGTGGTCATAACACCCGTAATCAACACCATCCACCACGCAAAGGCCATCCACGTCTGCACAATCAACAACACCGCCCGTGACCACGCTGTACTGGCAAAGAAAACAATTGGCTCGCTTATAATGCCAATATTCATCAATATTGCATTAATAACGCCCGTAGTCACAAAGAAATTGCGGAACAGCATCATCGTAACCAAACCGGGGATTGCCCACGGTAAAATATAAAGCCCACGCCACAATTTAGGGTAGCGCACGACTTTTGAATTAATCATCACTGCTTGAAGAAAGCCAACGATAAATGCCAAAATCGTAGAAGCGAACGCCCATATCACCGTCCATATTGCTACGCCTATCAATGTAGTACGTACTTGTGCAAGGGTAACCACTTGCCTAAAATTATGAAAACCCACCCAATCCACTAAGTGACGCGGGGGTATATTGTTCATATCGTAGCTGGTAAACGCCACCAAAAACGCAAAAAATATTGGTATCAGCGAAAAAATCGTTACAAACGCCAGACCCGGTGCCATCGCGATGTATTCAAACGAATCGTGCAAGACGCGCTTTGTGTAGGAACGGCTAGATTCGATTTCGTTGCCCTGCATGATGTGTTTGCGTGTTTTGTACGCGTCGCGTATGTTCCACTGCCAAAACACAAAGAAGCCCAGCAATATCGAAATTGCAATCAGGCCCGTTAGCAACAACATGGTCGAATGGTCGAATACCGTCACCGCTGCCGACTCACGCGGGATGGTGCCCAAAGTGACCGCACCCCATATACCGCGGGTAAACAATCCGCCGTTGCGGGCGTGGGGCGGCACATGTCCCAAGATGAGCGGCAATAGCCCTGTACCCAATTCAATACCGATCATCAGCACTTGTATCAGGAAGAAGAACAGCGACTTCCCGTACTGTTTATTCATGAGTTGTCCGCTGCCCCATATGAGCGCGGACATTAACGCCACAAGTATAGCCACGGCTACACCTACTTTGCTTTAGGATAATTGCCTAAAAGGATGGGCTGCCCCAATTTAATGAGGCAGCCCTTTTGATTCATTCAAATTTAGAAGTCTACGTTAACACCTGCGATGCTAAGCAACGTGCGGTACGAATCCATCGCGCGATCTTGCGCTTCGGGGATGGTGAGTTCGTCGTTCCATACGAAGCCGAACATTTCGCCCAGGGGCCCCCACATTTGGTGTACTTGCGGGATTAATGGCATGGGGCGTGAATACGGCGTTTGTGCGGCGATACCTGACAACCACGGGTCATCCGCCAAGCCGGGGATACTGGAGATATCGCGGCGTGCGGTCATGGTGTGGATGTTTTCGAATTGGATGGCTGCACCCTCTTCGCTGACCATAAAGTCGAGGAAGGCATAACCCCACGGGCGGTTTTGCCGGCTGGAGAAGCTGGATACAGCAGCCAACATGTTGCCCGAGAAAGTAACAGGCTGTACGCCGTTAATGGTAGGAAGGCGTGTTACGCCGAAGTTGATTTCGTTATTGAAAAGGTCGTTGAATGCCCACGGCCCCGTGATGGTCAAGGGGATTTCGCCCAGGCGGAAGCGTTCTTCGGACGTATTAAAGTTGATGTCTTCCAGCGGCACGTCGAACAAGTCGCGCATGCTACGGAAAATGGCCAATCCATCCGCTACAGCTTGCGAATCAAAGTTAGGTTGGCGGAAATCGTCCATGTTGGGGCCGAATACTTCGAAGCCTGCCGCTGCCAAGAACGGGTAGCTGTGATAAGCATCATCTACCTGCCATGCCAGCGTCCACTGGTTGTTGGCGGGGTCATTCCACGTGCGCGCAAATTCAAAGATTTCTTCGAATGTTTGCGGCGGGTTGGGGCCCCAGAGGTCACGGTTGTAGAACATGGCGATATTTTCTACTTGGAAAGGTACGCCGTGCATTTGCCCGTTGTGCGTGATGGTGCCCACGGCGGGAGCCACGAGTTCGCGCTCCCATTTTTCTTGCAACAGCGGGGGTACGGGCTCGATCATGCCGTCGTTGATGGCCCATGACACGTGGTCATGCGGGAAGGCGAAGATATCTGCACCCATGCCAGCGGGGCCGTCGAGTTGCATATGCGTGCGACTGGCTACGTTTCCCATTTGCTCGTAGCGCACGTGTACGTTGCCGTGTTGGTTAACGAACGCTTGAATGAGCGCGTGCGCCCATTCCTCGTTGTCCAGCCAAATGAGCAGAGATACGGGTTCGGTAGTTTTTTCGATACCGTAGAAATGGATGGTCTCGCCTAGGTAAATTACCTCGTCGGTGGTGCGGCCATCATATCCACACGAGGCCAATACGACGAGTATCGCTGCGGAAATAATCGCAAAAAATAATTTTTTCATCTTTGACCTCCCATTATTTTTTCTTTTTCAGCAACAAGAATGCGCCTGCGCCCAAGAGTACGACTACACCGGCGATGATGCCGATGATGGCCGCCATGGGCAGGCCGTTGTCGTCATCTGCTGCGGGAGCGGGCGTAGTGGTGGCGGGTGCTTGCGTAGGTGCGGGGCCGAAATCTACAGGGTCGGGACGAGGTGCAGCTTCCGCTTCGTGCGGGTCTACTTCTTCGTATGAAAGTGAGTAAATGCCGAATTCATTAAGCACAACAATCCACAAGTCATTGCCAACGGTTACTTCAATGTCGTCGGTTTGTTGACCGGTTGCGTGGCAGTTGATGATGATGTGGTTAATCCAGTCGGGCAAAATCATGGTGTACCAATCGCCATCGCGCTCGGTAAATGCTTGACCCGGCCAACCGCCGAATACGTTACCATACCCTTGCTCGTCATCCCATGCCCATACGCCGGGGTGCTCCCATTCTGCGGGTACAAATGCACGCACGGTGATGCCATCGGTAAATACGACTTCTTCGGGCACGCCGAATGCGAATGCGTCGCGGGTGCGCACGGCACCTTCGGTTTGCTGCTCGTTGGTTGCGGTTGCGATGTTATGGCCTTCGTCATCCAACTCGTCGCTTACCATGATCCACAGCGGGGAGCCGTCCAGCGAGAAGTCGCTGGTTTGCGCGCCGCCTTCATCGGGCACGTAACCGTAGTTAATTACCAAACCGGTCACATTGGCGGGAATAAACAGATAGTACCAACCGGGGTTGTCGGGGTCTGCGTTCATGAGGGGGCCCGGCCATGCGCCGTCATAGAATTGGAACCAATATCCGCCCCAGCCCCAGAAACCGGGTGTACCCCAGTCAGCGGGAACTTGTACATATACAATATTTGCGTCCACAACAATCATTTCTCCATCATCTGCAGCCGCTACGGGAAGCGGAATAAACGGCGGGAATCCGCCTTCGGTTTGCTGCGCGTTGGTTACTTCAAATTCGCCATCATCGGCAATGGTTACCCAAACATTTTCGCCCGTCATGGGGAAATCGCTGGTTTGTGCGCCGCCTGCTTCGTTAATAAGCGCGCCGGTTTTGTCTACGGGCAGGTAGATATAGTACCAACCCGGATTTGCGGGGTCGGCGGTCATATACAAATTGCCCGGCCAATCGATGGGGGATGCGTTTCCGCGCGGGCCCCATGCCCATACGCGGGGTGTTTCCCACCCAGCGGGGATTTGCGCATAGATGAGCGTGTACATTTGGGGGATGCCGCCTGTAGTCAACGCTTCGTTGGTTGCTTCAAAGCTACCATCTGCGTCGTAAATTGATACCCACACGGGTTGCCCTGCCAGCGGGAAGTCGCTGGTTTGTGCACCGCCTGCTTCGTTAATCAAAGCACCGGTTTTGTCCGCGTCCACATGGAAGAAGTACCAGCCTTCGTTGCCGGGTACGGGCATCATATACAAATTGCCCGGCCAATCGGTGGGGGATGCATTGCCGCGCGGGCCCCATGCCCATACGCGGGGTGTTTCCCACTCGGCGGGGATTTGTGCAAAAATAACCGTAGTTGCACCGGGGAATGCGCCGGTGGTTTGCGGTTCCGTCGTTACTTCAAAATCATCTCCGGCACCGTTAATCGTTACCCAAACCGGCTCGCCCGTAAGCGGGAAGTCCGAGGTTTGCTCGCCACCGGCTTCGTTGATCAAACCGCCGGTTTTGTCATTGGGCAACCAAATGAAGTGCCAACCCGGATTGCCGGGATCCGGCATCAGGTACAAATTTCCCGGCCAGTCAATGGGGGATGCATTGCCACGGGGGCCCCATGCCCAAATACGCGGGGTTTCCCATTCTTCGGGCACTTGTACGAATACGATACTTTGACCCAATTCTTCGGCGGCTTGCACCGCGGGCGGCTGTGCGATAATCATGGCTGCAAGAGCCAAAATCATCGCTAACGCCAACAACTTAATTCTTCTCATATTTCATTCTCCTCTTTTTCAGTTGGTAACTGTCAGTTACCAACTGGATTTTATTTATTGACTTGTGTCAAATGCCACAAGCATTGAGAACGGGGGAAGGGTAACGGCATGGAAGGGAGCAATTTCCCACAAAACTTCCACACCGGCGTTGCGGTAATCTACAACCACTTGCAATGGCTCCGGCCACAGGAAGTTGACGGTGCGCGGTTCGTCCGCGCCGTTGTAGGCTACGAAGATATTGCGCCATTCGTCACCGCCTGCATGCTCGCCCAAGCGGAATGCAAGTAGCAAATTTTGCCCGGCGGGCGCGGCAGACGTGGGTGGCGTGGGGAAAATGGGATGAATATTGGCATTAATGTCGCTGCGGTTGTCCATACGGAATGCCGGACGCGCGCGGCGCAGTTCTATCAGCCCCATGAAATATTGGTGTACTTCGTAGAATTCAACTTTTTGATCCCAACGGATGGAGTTGAAGAAGTCGTCGGAGTTAAACGTATTTTCGTGGCCGCGCTTGCTGCGCAGGAACGAATCTGCCGCATGGATAAAAGGTATGCCCTGCGATGTTAAAATCACGCCCGTACCGAAGGTCATTGACCGCACGACGTTGTTGTCAAATAAATCATCGCGGTTAATCATGTGGTGCGGGTCGTTGCGGAACGCTTCATTATTAATGGTGTTGTACTGCGAGAAGAATTGCGGTGTCGTCCAATTGGATGCACCCGCCGCGTCAATACCGCCGCGCGCTGCACCCAGCGACCACGCAATATTGTCAAACAGCACCATATCGTCGTGCTTGGAAATATAATTGATCGACTCCGAAGCCACACCCACATGCGGCGTATTGGCACGCACACTGCGCCACACATCGGTCACCACACCCGCACCCCCGCGTGATCCATTGATGAATCCGGGGTTGGAATCGCGGTTGCCGCCACGCAATAGGTTGCGCGTATTGTCATTAAAAAATGCAAAGCCGTTGCCGGTGATATTGGCAGTATTGGACGGCATGGGCGCATTGCCGTTGAATGCCTCGCGCAGGTTGCCTTGGCTATCGCGGTATAATTCGGGGAAGTTGAGTGGAGACCCCGGAGGCGATGCCGCCCAAGGCTCGCCATAAATGACCACAGTGGGGTCAACGGCACGCAATGCTTCCACGGCCGCAATCATGGTGTGGATGTCGTGCAGCCACATCAGGTCGAAGCGGAAGCCGTCGATACCAAATTCGCGCTGCCAGTATAATAATGAATCGACGACATATTGGCGCACCATGGGGCGTTCACAGGCCAGCTCGTTCCCTACGCCGCTGCCGCCGCCTGCAATCATGCCCGTGCACCACGTCCGATGGAAATAGTACGGCACGCTAGCTTGGAACGGCCCGTCCGTGACGCTGGCAGTGTGGTTGTACACTACGTCCTTGACCACGCGGATGCCCACGTTGTGCATGGCGTTAATCGCGGCTTTCAATTCCTGTATGCGCAGATACGGGATGGTCGGGTCGGTGGAGTATGTGCCCTCAGGTACGTTGTAATTTTGCGGGTCAAAACCCCAGTTCATGGCGTGACGCGTGTTGTAGACTTGGCGGTTTTCTTGCATCTCGTTGACGTGACGTTGGTCGTAGAAGGGCAGCAAGTGCACGGTCGTAACACCCAATTCGATGAGGTGATCGAGACCGGTTGCTACATATACATTGTTGCCGTTTGCGTCGGTGGGCGTGACCCAGCAATTTTCGTTGGCGCACAGGGATATTTCAAAGGGATTGGATGCGCCGCATGCACCATTATGCACCCGCGCCGTCGTGCCGCGCTCGGCAAACGCCATAAACGTACCGCGGTGCGCCAAGCTGATGCCGGAGCTGGGATGAATTGAAAAATCGCGCACATGCAATTCATAAATAATGTGATCGACTTGATACGGATTGCCCGTGACGGGGTTGACGCGCAACGGCGGCGCTTCGATTTCCACGTTTACACGCTGTCCGTCTACATATTTATATCCGCGTTGCAAGAAGTTCAAATTATCGTCGCCGCGCAGGGGTGCGCCACGTTGGGTGTCGTTGATGATTGCGCCCAGCCCTTCGTTAGCGGACACGGCGGTCACATGCGGGTCGATGGCAAAAGTTACATGCCCTTGCGGGTGCATGACGCGGAACATATACCACCACTGCGTCGTGCCATCCGCCCAGTCACCGGGTACGGATGCACTCCACACACCTTGGTCGTTGCGTGTCATGTCGAAAAGCTGCGCAGGCTCATGCACGAACGAGGACAGCACACGCATACCGCCGTCCGCGTCGTAATGGCCGCTGCCGGGGGCTTGGTTTAAATCGCTGTACAATGCGACCTGTACGTGGGTGGCCGTAGGTGCCCATAGTTTAAATTCACTGTGTGTTGCGTACCAACGGTGACCCAGCCAGTCTGTGTAATGAAATTGATCAAGGATGCCGCGCATGAGCACGTTAATGCCGCCGGTTTCTTTTTGCCCGCCGCCAAACGCCAGCATGTAATGCCGTTGCGGATCCAACTCCGTTTGCGTGTAGATATGGAAAATTGGGAATGCCGAACCCGCGCCGATGCGGCTCGCCCCCTGCTCTACACTGCGGATGGGTACAACGGTGCCGTTCTCCCAAGTGGTGCCGGTTACGTCGCGCACTTCAAAATCCGCTAGGTTAATTTCCCCTTCGGGTTCCAGCAATGTCACGCGGATATAATCGCGCCAGTCGGCAATCGCCGTCACCGCCAGCCCGCCCATGTACGGGAAAGTTGGCGTGACCATATTGGTGCCTTGGATATGAAAAACAGTACTGCTCACAGGATTGCCCTCCCCATCGGTGTCCAGAAATGCGATTACGTCGCCCGTTTGGCGGCCCCAATCGTCCCAACCGCCCGTAGGCGTGGGTGGCAACCGCATCAAAAAGCCCACACGGTCGGTGCCGGCTTGCAAATTTAATGTGAGCGAACGGAACAAATAATATTCCTGCGTAAACGGGCTTTGTATCCACACATCGGCAGAATGCCGCCCGCCACCGCCGCCAATGATGCCCCCGGGCGTACCGTCGGGCGTCCATACCCAAAAATCCCAACCGCCGGGGTGGTGCGGCAAGCGTTCAAACACATGAATGGTCAAAGTCAACTCGCCCACGCCGTCAGGTGCGTTAAGCAATACAAGATCGGCATGCGGCACATCGGCCGTAGGTGTTCCTTCATCTAATACGTCGGCCGGTGCATCGCGCAGCAGCCAGAAAATACCGCCCGCGCCCAATGCCACCACCAAAACCATCACACAGATAATTGCCTTCGTTGATATCTTATCTAACATCGTATTCAACTCCCAACGGGGCGAAAACTCGCGCCTTCGTCCAAAGTGGTTTGCAAAATAATATGTGCGTGCGTGCGGGTGCATTCGATGATGCCCAGCAATATTTCTACGCTTTGTGCTGCCATTTCTTCATACGGTTGGACGAATGTTGTCAATGGCGGGTTGGTATACGCGCTGTTCTCGATGCCGTCAAACCCGACGATGGAAATATCTTCGGGCACGCGCAGCCCGTTTTCGTGAATGGCCCTAAGCGCGCCAATCGCCAATACATCCGACAAACACACAAAGCACGTGAATCCACCCTGCGCCAGCATCTTCTTGGCGGCTTTGTATCCTATCTTAAATTGATATGCGCGGTCATAGTCCAAGTCCGCAATGTGCGTCCGCACGCCCGAATCTTCTAATACACGGCGCATGCCCCGTTCGCGGAAATAAGACTGCCCAATCACCGCTATGTCTTTGTGCCCACTTTGGCAGATATGCCCGGCCAACCGTTCGCCTTCGCGCTCGTCATCGATGGTGATGCTGGAAAACCACAAACGGTCCGTTATGCCCCGTATCGTGGCCGACACCATGACAATCGGTAATTCCATCGCCCGCAATGGCGCGTAGGTTTCTTCAAAATGCCCGCCCAAGATGATCATGCCCTTGGGTCTTTTTTCTTTATATATGCCGACGGCCACATCGGTGATGCTGATGTCGTCGCTCAACTCACAGTTATGTAAAATCAATTCGTAATTTTTGCCGCGCATTTCTTCAAATATTAATGTAATAACCCGCGAGAAAAATGGGTTGGCAATGCCGTGTACCAACAGCACAACCGACTGCGTCGTAATACTGGATAAATTGCGCGCAGCGTTATTGGGTATGTACGTGCATTCATCAATGGCTTGCAAAACGCGCGCGCGCGTTGCCTTGCTGACCCCAGCGTGGCCATTCAACACACGCGACACGGTACTTTTGCTTACGCCGGCCATGCGCGCTATGTCGAAGATATTTGCATCCTTTTGCACAATCAACCTCCGGCGAAATCATGATGTTTTGTGGGAGTTGACAATGGGAACGCTCCCATCATGGTGCGATGGTAACACGTTTGTAATATTGTGTCAATTATTTTAGATAAATTCAAAACTTGCATGATTCACAGTGTACATCGCCTACGGCCTCCTTTATATTGCACCTATCTACAGCATATAAATTTTTTCTCGCTTTTTCGCAACAAGGAACGCAGTTGTACATAACGTTTTTTCGAAGGGTGTTATGTCCCCTCCCCGGTGATGGTATCGCTCGGCGTTCATTTGTATTGTTGAGGAGCGGAATAAAGTGAAATTAATCAATCATTTAATTATCGTTGACCTTGACAACGGCAACAAATTATTAATCAACGCCCTGTACGGGCATATTGATGAAATTGATCAAGCTATTTATGAAAAAATCATACAGTGGAAGCAGCTAGAGGACATAGATGACCACATCCTAACCGCCGAAGAAGATGAACTGTACGAAAGTCTTAACGCCCGCGGCTTCCTCGTGCACGATGACGAAGAAGAAGCACGGATTAAAGATGCACTACTGGCGATGTTGCGCTATGCCGATTATAAAAATAGAAAGCATCGCAAAGCACTGACTATGATGGACACCACCACGCCCGAATTAATCGATGCCGCATTGGAATTAACCGACGATTATTTGGAATGTATAGATTTGTGCGGTGGCGAACCCCTGCTGCCAAAGACGAAGGATTTATTGGCTTACCTCTTTAATAAAAAACCGGATATAAAATTCAGCATCACCACAAACGGATATTACCTAGACGAATTTATTGACTTATTCAAAACCGCCCACGTGTACCGCATTAACGTTGCACTGGACAACAATATATCCGACGACATCCCCATATTAAACAAAATCATTTCCGGTGTAGAAAAATGCTTGGCCATCGACATCCCTGTCAACATCCGCACCCAAGCAAACGAAGCAGAACGTTATTTTGATGAACAAATTAAAAAATATGGCGGCTTGATTTCGTTCGAAAATACGACGGAAAAAGTACTACCGCAAAACGAATCCATCCGCGCAGCCGCAGCTATGTACAAAGCAACCATCAACGACACACCACAAAATCGCTTAAAGAATCATCGATTATTGTCGTCGTTCAACCCCATTATAAACTCGATTACCGTTTCCATCCCCATTCGGCCACTTTATTCGTGTTGCTACGCCCACGAGAATAATCTGGTGGTTGACGCGCACGGCCGTATGTATACCTGCTTGGCCTCTGCCGGCAACATAGATGCAAGCATAGGCACCTACTACCCGACCGTTGCATTCAAAGCAAACTCGATTTACAACCGCAACATTGATACGATCGAGGCTTGCAACGCGTGCATCTATTCCCTACTTTGTGGCGGCGGCTGCCCCATGCAGCTCAAAGACCTCAAGGATGTGTTTCACCCGGTATGCGACTCGATCAAGAGTCAAATACACGATTTACTCCCCCTATTGTATGAAGTGGAAATACAAAAATATCATAACCAAGAGAGGTAGTGAAGAAATGAAATTTACAATTTCATGTGTGTTGTTGGCGTTGTTGGTGAATGTGTTGCCCATGGCCCCCGCTGATGTAGAAGAAGCTCCTTACGCATCGGTTGGCATGCAAGCAATGTCGTTGCGTATTTTCCCACTTGATGACGAGGTCGAAGATAACTAATCGATACATACATTTGTCATTTCTTCGATAATTTTTTTTGCAATTTTTTCGTGTCTTTCGAACTTGGGCATAAACATGCAAAATCCATAATAGGACATGTAATAATAAGCGAGACAATTATCTATTACCCCTAAATCATAATTATAATGTGTCCTTGTGAATAATAGTTCAGGAATACGCAACAATTGTTTATGAGACAAACTGTATTGGATAGCCTTGTTTAATACTAACAAGGCTTCTTTTTTATTGTTTAAATTTCCTAAACATGTTGCCAATCGGCCAAGCAACGTAGTATACATCCGAATTTTTCCATCTTCGTCTTGATACCTCACGTCCAAATTATCAATTAATTTTGTATAAATGCGAATGGCTTTTTCTTCATTTTTATTTGAACCGTAATAACCAGCCAAATACGAAATCAAGTTAATTTCATTTATTGTTAAGGGCAATTTATCAATATTATCTTCAATAAAATTGGGGCATGTTATTTTTATGATGTCAATTATTAATATTGGGATTTCCGGATTACTGATTCCATTTCTTTTAATAAAGAAGCTTAATTCAGAAGCTTTAATAAATTGCAAGTTGGGGCCATGTTGATAATCTTTTTTTTCTTTTAATTTTAATAATAATTCACCTGCTTCACTATATTTGCGTTTTATTAACAAGCATTTTATTTCATTACGCATGTATTGATTATCGTAATCATTTTTATTTAAATAAAAATTACAATACAAACTGGGAGCGCAACCTAGGCGTTCCAGCATGGGTTTTACATAGTACATATGGCCTTGTATTTTATTTGTTTCGAGTCTACTCATATTGGCTTCGCTTATAATGCCGCGGCACAAATCCCTTTTGGTCAAACCCGCTTCCTCGCGCAGGACGCGAATTAAATCGCCGAAGGTTTTACATGCCGGGGGTGTGCGCCGTACATAAGTTTGTAACGGAATGGGGTCAAGGTTCAATTTGTCTACACCATAAAAATCAAACGACAAATTATATTTATCGGCCAATTGATTCACCTGTTCAGCCTTGTTGCGGTCGTGCAAAAGTGAATATCCCATGTATGCCTGCTTGAAAAGCGGTAGTGCTTCGCTTGTGCGATCCAATGCGCATAGAGCCATGGCCTTATATTGGATGAAATCGGGCGTACACCTGCCCGAATAATAAAAAATCGAATCATCCAATCCTTCATCACAGGTAGCAATGACCGCGTTGTAATCAGCGATTTGTTGTTGGATGCGCGCCCGTGTTAATAGAACCGGCACCAGCTTTTGCCGTTTTTCGCGGTAGCCGACGGGGGTGTTATGTATTGCGTTGTACAACGTGGATGATAGCTTAATGGCGTACTCCATATGCCCCTGCGCCATGACCAAGCGCGACAATGTATGCATCAATTCAAATTCTTCGAATAATAAGATGGCGATATTTAAATTGCATGGGTCAAAATTTTTGTACGTTAAATCAATGGCTTCCAGCACCAATGCTTTTATTTCTTCTGTTGGGCGGCCGTGCAGCTCCCATATGCGTGCCTGCTGGCTCAATAGGAACTGGCGGTTAACCGGGGTATCGAAGCCCGTCAACGCTGCCATTTCTTCATACATTTCTTCTGCTTTTTCTACATCGCCGTTTTCCAATGCTTGTAACAAAATGTGTCGCATGGTGTATATGTGCATGGGCTGGTTGTCCAATATCGGGCATATGATTTCGCCGTCGTCGGTTCCAAATACATGAAGCAGTTTTTCCAAAGATTCGGTCCGGGGTAATAACCTTCCGGATTCCAAACGATACATATCGGGGTCATAATCGCTTTGTGACCCTACTTCGTAGCGCAACATATCCTGCGTCCATTGTTGCCGTAATCGTAAACGCTTGATTCGCTCGCCCGTGTAAATATGTGCCATTCAACATTCCTCCTGCGACTCTTGCCCAACAACAGAAAACGACCCGCTTATTTTACACGATTAGTATCAGCCAAATGTAAAAGGTTTCTAATTGTTAACCTTTCTTGTATAATCGGCGAAAATAATTTCGAGTCATTCGAGAATGAGGTATCCATGACGCCCAAAATTCCGTTCAAAGTGTGTGCTCCCTTCGCCCCCACGGGCGACCAACCCGAGGCCATCGCCGCCTTGGCACAAGGATTTAAGGAAGGCAAGCGGTTTCAAACGCTTTTGGGGGTTACGGGGTCGGGCAAGACCTTCTCCATGGCGCATGTGATACAAGCATTGCAAAAGCCCACGCTGGTGATGGCGCACAACAAGACGCTGGCGGCGCAGCTGTACAGCGAGTTCAAAGAATTCTTCCCCGACAACGCGGTGGAGTATTTTGTGTCGTATTACGACTATTACCAGCCAGAGGCGTATGTGCCGTCCACGGATTCATTTATTGAAAAGGACTCGTCTGTCAACGAAGAAATCGACCGCTTGCGGCATTCGGCTACGTCGGCTTTGTTTGAGCGGCGCGATGTGGTCATCATCGCCAGCGTATCATGCATCTACGGCTTGGGCGACCCCGGCGAATACCGCGATTTGATGCTGTCATTACGCAAAGGCATGGAGCGCGACCGCAACGACATCATGCGCAAGCTCGTAGAAATACAATATAACCGCAACGACTTAAATTTCCAACGCGGCACCTTCCGTGCAAGGGGCGACGTGTTGGAGATTTTTTTATCCAATTCGGCCGAACAAGCGGTGCGGGTGGAATTCTTTGGCGATGAAATTGAAAAAATCAGTGAAATACATGCGCTGACGGGCGAGGTCACAAACGTGGTCAATCACATCGTCATCTGGCCCGCGTCGCACTACGTCACCAGCAAGGAACGGCTCGAAATCGCCATCGAGCGCATCGAGGCGGAGCTGGAGGAACAACTCGTATACATGAAGTCGCAGGACAAGCTGCTGGAGGCACAGCGCCTACTCCAGCGCACCCGCTACGACATCGAAATGATGCGCGAAATCGGCTTCTGCTCCGGTATCGAAAACTATTCTTTGCATTTATCCGGACGCGAGCGCGGCTCAACACCGTATACGCTGCTGGATTTCTTCCCCAACGACTTCCTTATCATCGCGGACGAATCGCATGTGTCGATTCCGCAGGCGCGGGGTATGTATGAGGGCGACCGGTCGCGCAAAAATACGCTGGTGGAATACGGATTCCGCCTGCCGTCGGCCATGGACAACCGCCCCCTCAAATTTGAAGAATTCGAGAAGAAAATCCCGCAGATGTTATTCGTATCCGCCACGCCATCGGTGTACGAAAAAGCGCACAGCGAGTTGGAAGTGGAGCAAATCATCCGCCCCACTGGCCTACTCGACCCCCCTGTTTTCGTGCGTCCCATCAAAGGCCAAATCGACGACCTCATCGGCGAAATCAACGCCGTGTTGGAACAAAAACAAAAAGTCCTCGTAACCACGCTAACCAAGCGCATGGCCGAAGACCTAACCAATTACCTAAAAGAAGCAGGCATCCGCGTGCGCTACCTACACTCCGACATCGTAACGCTGGAGCGGTTGGAAATCATCCGCGACCTGCGCATGGACGTGTTCGACGTGCTGGTGGGCATCAACCTGCTGCGCGAGGGGCTCGACATCCCCGAAGTATCCCTCGTGGCCATCCTGGACGCAGACAAGGAAGGCTTCCTGCGCTCCGCCACGTCGCTGGTACAAACCATCGGCCGCGCAGCACGCAACGTACACGGCCGCGTCATCATGTATGCCGACAAATACACCGACTCCATGACCTACGCCATCGGCGAAACCAACCGCCGCCGCGCCATCCAAGAAGCCTACAACGAGGCCAACGGCATCACCCCGCAATCCATCGTCAAAGCCGTGCGCGAGCGCATCCGCCTAACCGCCGAACCCGAAGCCACAACAGCACAATTAAAAAAAGACCCCGAATCCATGAACCGCGACGAGCTAACCAAACTCATCAAATCCGTAGAGAAAAACATGAAACAAGCCGCCGCCGAATTGCAATTTGAACGCGCCGCGCAACTGCGGGATGAGTTGCTGGGGTTGCGGAAGTATTTGTAAAGGTTCCCTTACGAACTACTTTTTCAAATGTTTTTCTATATCGCACAATTTGTGATAAATAATTCCCACGTAAATCAAGTTTATTAAATTTAATAATACAACCAGCAATCCTACACCTACACTATCAACTCTATTTACTTCGAAGGCTATAGTTAGTAAGAATAATATTGGTGATGAAATTAAAGCAAGTACGAGAAGTTTAATCATTTTGCACCTCCATGTGTGTCAAACTTATATTAACTGCCAAAATGAGCAACCCAAGCTTATTCCTTGGGATGCTCATTTTGCATTTTACCGTTATTTACAAATTCAATCTTTTTAAATTCAGCACCAGCGTTATCAAACCGGGCGCACGGTTGTTCCTTGAATCAATAGTAATGGCGACATGAAAGACGTATAGTTAGCCCCAATTCCAATTCCAATTGACGGACCCGAAGCGCTGATGCTTATTGATGGCGTAGTCAAACCAATAGTACGATGCACATAAGTGCCTCTTGCATTGAATGGAGAGCCAATAATTCTTTGACTTGCATTATGAGCAACTGCGACAGTAAAATTACGATTTACCACAGAATACCAACCGTGCACATCAGAAGGCAGTCGAAAGCGTGCAGCAGCTCCAGACAATTCTCCAGTGCCAACCACCCAATGATTATAAGCCGACCCCCTAACCTCTGTTGTGGTAAATGACCCAGGCATAAGTCTGTCTTGCGTATACACATAAGCAGCAAGTCCACGCGCAGTAACAGCCACATTTTGCGCAACTGAACCAATTGAACCGTAGTTCCTTCGGTAGGGCATACTTAACCAAGTAGCACTTGTTAAAAACATCCAATTACAATGCCCATCTATAACTCGGCGCTGCGACACCACCAACGAAACTTGAATTACACCATGATTTGCAGTAAAAAGTGGAGCATTCCATAATCTTGCATCATTGTATGTTGTTGTAAAATGTGTTCGTTTGTACTTTCTGTTAAACTAAGCGCGTCTTCTCTTTTAATGTAATGTGTTTCCCCCATCATGCACTCGGTCATATACGCAAGCGAAGCATATGCACGACCAGACATGGCAACATGTGCCAATTGTTCATCTGTAATGAGTGATATCATATAATCATTCTTGCCCAATGCCCGAAGCAACGCCCTTGCTTCTTCAAGGTTCACCTCACCTCTAATTAGTCTAACAGCGGGCAATTGTCTCTCTATTGCCATAATTAAGCGATAATTTTCATCAAGGTACTCCGTAATTTCAAACGCAAATCCATCAACAGTAACAGAGCGCGTCACAGCTTCTGTTGACAGTGCAATTGATTCATCGTCTACATTTAATGCAACAACAGGTACGGATGATGAGAAAAATACAACGGTCATTATAAACAATGCAAAAAACATCATTTTCTTTTTCATTTTCAATCTCCTTTAATATAATTTTGCTCCATCCGTCGATGAAGAACTCTACCGATAGATATGTATAACTAACCATTAGTCCAACCATCATCGTGCGATTGTGAAGTTATATTACCCACACCAAAATCACCCGTCAAGCAAATGAGCGTGACAAATATTTTTTCTTTTTAAGCAATATTTTTCTCCGTTTTTGCGCCATGATGAATCCCGAAAAAGCCTTTAAATACGAGCTTTTACCCCCCCCCCCGGGGAGCGCGTCGCATTGGTGAAAATACCGCCTGCGTTGACAAGACCCGACAAAATCGGTACGTTATCGCCCTGTTTTACAAAATCTGTCACGCGACGGGAGTTGAAATCATGACCACATTGGATAAAATAATTGCAATCAGGAAAAATCAAGGACTAACAAAAACTGAATTGGCGAATGCAATGAATTTTCATCGTTCCTACGTTTCACTCATTGAATCAAAGCAACGCAAAATGCCTCCCGACTACATCGCACGATTTAAAGAAGCGCTGGACGCACCCGATCTTCCGTTTAATAAAAAAGAAGAACGTGACTTTTTAACCAAATTGCACGACTGGCGAGAAGTGGTCTTTCGTGAAGATGTTAGTGAAGCCGCCAAAACATACCCGATCATTGCCCGCATTGCTGCGCTTACCGTGGATAGCAACTTGCGGATATTGTGCCAACTATTCACGTTGAGCTATTACCGCATCAGCAAAGAAATAAACAAGTACGACGCACTTTATAATGAAGTAAAAATGCAAGTAAATGCATTTAATGACGAGCACAAGTATTGGTTCTATCGCCAAAGCGGCAACCGCTATATGCATGCATATCAATACCGTTCGGCATTGGATGCATACTTCATTGCACTTGAATGTATGACCACGTTGGGATACAAAGACGAATCTATTTACTTCAATATAGGTCATTGCCTTACCGACATGGGGTACGCAAGTCGTGCTTTGGAATATTTTGAAAAATCGCAAGCCCTATCAAAAAGCAAACGCACCAACAACGACACCGAATATTTCATCGCCACCAATTATATACACATGGGCAGAACCGCCGAGGCCTTGGAAAAGCTAGAAGATTGCTTGGACGATGAAAAGCAAAAAAAGGATAAAGATTTATTTGTTGGCGTAATATATGAAAAAATCGGGATTGCACATGCTCATAGGGGTAACCACAGCGCTGCATTGGCAGCATATGAAACTGCGCTTCCACTTAGATCACCCCATGCATATCCATATACCTTGTATTACAAAACAATATCTTTGATGGGTTGCAATCGCAAGGCCGAAGCATTGCAATGTTTGGAAGAAGGGATCGCATCTTCCAAGACAAATACAAAAATCTATATCATGTTGCGCACATTAAAATGCTTGTACACCTTTGACCACAAAGATTCGCATGAATACCTCGTTAACGAATCCATCCCATCATTAATCAAATATGAACACAATGAGTTGCTAATCACTTGTTATCAAGCACTTGGCCGACATTTAAAATTGTCTAACCCAAAGCAGGCCTTGGATTATATAACCCACGCATGTGTACTTAACGAAAAATTAAGAAAGGGGGATTTTATGTGAAAAAAAGGTTGATAACACTGGCCACAGCCGCCCTTGTCTTTTTAATGACACCGCTCGCCACAATAGCATTGGAAATAGGCGGCGACGACCCAATTAGGCCGCATCCGACAAGCACCATTGTAATTGCCGAAGTCGAAGAAGGTTGTTAAACCGAAAAGCACCCCGCCCTTGGATTCTTGTCCATTGGCGGGGTGCTTTTGTGTCTAGCCTTACAGTATTACGGATGTTTGTATCGTAGTCATTTCCATGCGGTTCAAGTTATCCAGCGTACCGCGTGATGGTTCGTATACATCGTTGGCGATGAGCTTGTCCACCGCGGCGGCTATGTCTTGTGTCGGCAGGTTAGGATTCGGGTTGCTGATGCGCAGTGTGCGCCGCATACCCTTGTCCGTGTTCATTATGATTGAATAATGGGTCATGGTTTCACCTCCATTCTATCGCACTACTTCCAATGCAATATTCATGCGTGCGGTGCACGCGCAGTTGTTGTACAGGGTCTCGATGGCATCGACAAAGTTGCCCACGGTGGCAGCTTCTACATCGTGTGCCATGCCGAGGACGGAGCATATACGCTTCTTGTCATCATTCATGACGCGCATGCTTGCGGAGATTCGGTTAAGTGTTGTCATTTATTCACCTCCTTTCTATTCAATTGTATCTGTGGCGTTGCGGTGGGGGGGCCCCATTACTATATAAACCTAGTGGTGACTCATCGCAAATCCAAAGGATTTGCTAGGACTGGCCAGTCTTTTTGTTGAGTCGTAAGTCCGGTGGTAACGATTCGATCCTTAAGCATGTGTTGAACGGGATGCACGCAGGGACGTTTGCATACGTTTGGCATGAGAGCCGTGTTACATGTATGGATGTCTAGGATACGCCGATGACTTGGGGGGAGTATAACGCGGGGTGCCTGCCAAGTTCTAAGAAAAAGGCTAAGGTTTTTGCCACGGCAATAAAAAAGCCGCTGGATAGCGGCTCAAGCTTGAATATAATTTAAAATAACCCGCTGATTACGCCCCCATCGTTTAGGTCAATGGCCTGTGCGGCGGGGGTTTTGGGTAGGCCGGGCATGGTCATGATGTCGCCGGTGATGGCCACGACGAAACCCGCCCCGGCGGATAGGCGCACTTGCCGCACAGTTAGGGTAAAGTGGTCGGGTGCGCCCAATTTTTTGGCGTCGTCGCTGAAGGAGTATTGCGTCTTGGCCATGCATACGGGCAGGTGGCCGTAGCCGAATTTTTCTAGGTTGCGCAGGGTGCGCAGGGCTTCGGGGGTGAAGGTAGCGGCATCGGCGCGGTAGACTTTTTTGGCTACGGCTTCGATTTTGGCTTTGAGCTTGGTTGAAGTGTCGTAGGTAAATTGGAAGGCGGACGGGGTTTGCTCCGATGATTCTATGGCGGATAAGACGGCTTTGGCCAGGTCGGTGCCGCCTTCGCCGCCTTTGGCGTGGACTTCGGAGAGTTCGCAAGCCACGCCCGCTTGGGCGGCGGCTTTTTTGATTAGGTTAATTTCCGCTGGTGTATCGGTGGGGAATTTGTTGACCGCCACCACGCAGGGCAGGCCGTAGACGGTGGTGATATTAGCGATGTGGCGGCGTAAGTTGGACAGACCTGCTTCCAGCGCAGGTAAGTTTTCTTGGCTCAGAGCGGATTTTTCTGCGCCGCCGTGGTGTTTGAGCGCGCGGATGGTGGCCACGAGCACCACGGCAGACGGGGTCAATCCCATGCGGCGGCACTTGATGTTCAGGAATTTTTCTGCGCCCAAGTCCGCGCCGAAACCCGCCTCGGTTACAACGTAATCGCCCAATTTGATTGCGAGTGTGGTGGCCACTACAGTGTTGCAACCGTGGGCGATGTTGGCAAAGGGGCCGCCGTGTACCAGCGCGGGTGTGCCTTCCAGCGTTTGCACCAAGTTGGGGTCAAAGGCTTCCTTGAGCAACGCCGCCATCGCACCCTGCGCTTGTAAGTCGCCCGCGGTCACGGGTTGGCCGTCGTAGGTGTAGCCGATGACAATACGCGCAAGGTTGGCCTTCAAGGCCTCCAACGTTTCGGACAAGCAAAAAACGGCCATAACCTCCGACGCGGCGGTGATGTCAAAGCCGTCCTCGCGGGGGGTGCCGTTGGTTTTGCCACCCAAACCGCCCAGTATATTGCGGAGTTGGCGGTCATTCATGTCCATCGCACGCCGCCATGTGACTTGGCGGGGATCAATGTTGAGTGCGTTGCCTTGTTGAATATGATTGTCCACCAGCGCAGCCAGCAGGTTGTTGGCCGTAGTGATGGCGTGCAAATCGCCGGTGAAGTGCAGGTTAATGTCCTCCATGGGTACGATTTGCGCGTATCCGCCGCCCGCCGCACCGCCTTTGACGCCGAACACGGGGCCCAGCGAAGGCTCGCGCAGGCATATCATTGTGTTCTTGCCCAGTTTGGCTAGCGCATCACCCAAACCTACAGTGGTGGTGGTTTTGCCTTCGCCGGCGGGGGTGGGGCTGATGGCTGTCACGAGGATAACGCGCCCGTCGGTTTTGCCCAACGTACCGGTATAACGATGGTTAATTTTGGCCTTGTATCGGCCGTAGGGGGATACAATTTCTTCAGGTATGTTCAATTTGGCGGCGATGTCGCCGATAGGCTGCATCGGGGTGGATTGGGCAATATCAATGTCTGTACGCATGGGATTCATCCTTTGATTTGAAATTTTTGTCATTATAACCGAATACAGGCTAGCGCGTTAGCCACACGGTTACTTCATCGCGGTTGTGGAATAATTGCTGCACGCCTGCCACGCGGTATTTTTGCGCCAAGATGTCCAAAGCTTTTTTAATTTTGGCGGGGCCTTGACCGGTTTTGAGCTTGAAGGTCATGACGGCATGGCCGCCGGGTGCCAATAAAAAAGCCGCATCGCACATGATGCGGGCAGATTCGTACATCTCCATTTTCATGTCGTTGACGATGAAATTAAAAAATGGCGCGTTGGCGTTTTTTATTTTGGCGGCTTCGGCAAAGAAACGTTGTGCCGTGGCACATACATAGTGCAATTGCGGATGTTTTGCAAGCCGCGCGTCCAACGCGCCGGGGTCTACGGCGGTCACGTGCGCACCTGCGTCCAACAAAACGTTTGTCCAGCCGCCGGGTGCGGCGCCCAAGTCCAGTGCCCGGCCGCTTGCGGTTAGCCCAAACACTTCCAACGCTTCAGTCAATTTGTGCGCAGCACGCGAAAGCACCCCCTCGTTGGCATAATGTGCCGCGCCGCCATTCCAGCGCGAACGGTTATCCCCCGCAGCCGATACCCCCGCGTACAAGACGCCCTCCCCGGCTTCGTTCTTGTGGGCGAATAAACTTATGACCTTATCGGGATGTTTGACGTTTTTTACAAAACCACGCGCGGTCATGGCTGCTTCAATGGACGCAACGAGTTTATCCATAACGGCATATTGCGCATTGGGCCAACTGCCGCGCGTTTGCACAGAAAAAGAATGCACCCCATCGGCGGGTGCCGGTGGCGCAACCGCTATAATTTCATGGGTTAATAGCGCGGCGCAATCATCCGCTTCGCCCGCCAATATTGTCGCGATCACCACAGGGAATACATGACGCACAAAAATTAAAGGCGGCGCATCCGCTGCGAATTGCCCCCACCCCCCCGGCAGCGTCATGAGCCGCACGCCCGGCGCCAACTCACGCACGGGGCGGATGGCCGCGTCGTATTTTTGCAACTCGGCGATTGCGTATTGCGCACTTTCTGCACGTGCGGTGATGATCATAAGTGGAACAGATTGCATTCGAACCTCCCAAATACTATAATTTAAGAAAGAATACTTGAGGTGAAAATATTATGCCCACACCCCGCAGACGCCCCCCGGCGCGCTCGACAGCCCCGCGCCGCCGCCGCACCCGACGGCGCAATAACCGCTCGGCTTTCCGTACATTTTTCTTAGTATTGTTATTTTTGGCGGCGTTCGCGCTGCTATATACTTTTGCTGGGGATTTATTCGGCGGGGATGAAGCGGTGCAGCCCGTTTCCGGCGAGGTACTTGTTCATTTTATTGATGTTGGGCAGGGGCACGCTACGCTCGTGCAATCCCCCAACCATGCCGTGTTAATTGACGGCGGCGAGCCGCGTTATGGCACGCAGGTGGTTAATTATCTGCGCAATGCGGGGGTCACGCGGTTGGATTATGTCGTGGCTACACACCCGCACGCCGACCACATCGGCGGCCTCATCCATGTGTTGAACCAAATGGAAGTGGGCACGGTCATCATGCCCGACGCCACCAATGATACACTCACCTTCGAGCGGTTTATGGAGGCGATTATCAACCACGACCACAATGTACGCTTCGTGACCGCCGGCGACGCATTAAATGCGGGCGATATCCGCATGACCGTGCTAGGGCCCGTCCAGCGCGATACTCCTTGGCCGCGCAACCAACTCAATAATGCATCGGTTGTCCTGCGCATGCAGCACGGCGAAATGGCGTTTATGTTCACAGGTGATGTGGAGCGCGCCGGGGAGGAATCCATGCTGGCAAGCGGCCGCAACCTGCGTGCCGATGTACTGCACGTGAGCCACCACGGCTCCAACACGTCCACCATTCAAGCCTTTTTGGATGCGGTATCGCCCTCCATCGCGGTTATATCCTCGGGCGAGGGCAACACCCACGGACACCCCCACCCCGCCGTACTAACCCGGCTAGAAGCCGCCAACGTCCGCATCTTGCGCAACGACGAACGCGGCGATATCATATTAAAATCCACAGGATCGGAAATAATACTGCTACCATGACAAAATATGTCATCGACCGCTTTGAGGGCAGCCATGCCGTATGCATGGACGAAACCCTCATGCACACGCGCGACGTGCACCGTTCGGAGCTGCCGCGCGGCGCCAAAATCGGCGATACGTTATTCTACGAAGAAAATCGCTGGCATATCGACGCAGAACATACCGCCGCACGCGCCAAGCGGATTCAAATTATGTATGACAAAATCAAACAAAGGAGCGAAAGAAAATGACTTTTAAAACACAAGGCGTATGCTGCCGCGAGATTACCGTGGACGTACAAGACGGCATCATCAAGGAAATCGCGTTCTCGAATGGGTGCGACGGCAACTTGAAAGGTATTGCGCAGTTGGCCAAAGGGCGCAAAGCCGCGGATATTATTCCGCTGATGACAGGCATCAAGTGCGGCCCCAAGGCTACTTCGTGTCCGGATCAGTTGGCGGCGGCGCTACGTATGATGGAATAAAGAAAAGTAATTCGGCTTCCCACTGCCTCCATTTTTTAAGAATGGGGGCTATTTTTTTGCGATCGTTGAGCGCGTTGATGGATGCGGTGAGGTCATCGAACGTGGGGGTGGTTTCGTGGTTGAAGGCGATAGAGATTTGTGACAGCAGTTTGTTCATATCCGGTTCGGGTTCGTTATTTTGCATGAGCGCGTATACGAGCATTTCCAACGCGCGGTTTGGGTCATCCATGCGCAGGTAAAGTTGGATCAAGTGCGCAATGTCGGGCGTTAGAACGGCTTTTTGGAAGCACGCCATGCGCAATGACCGCATAAAAACCGCTTCCGCTTGTTCGTATTCACCCAATTCCATGTGCCGCTCGCCCGTTTCGCGCAGGCAGAAGGCGTATTCTTCGGTATAGATGCCGCCGTTGGTGCCTTCTATTAATGTGCGAATTTCGTCTTGCATGGCCAGGGCATCGCGGACGCGCCCTATATTGCTCAGCAATTCTGCATAGCAAGCGGCAACGCGTGTATAGGCAGGGTGATAACGCCCCACGTGCTTGCGGATTTCGCCCATGGCTTCTATGTATAGGCGTAATGCGGCATCGTTGTTTCCGCACAGATGTTGCAATTGCGCCAAGTAGAATACGGCTGCGGCGTATTCATCGCCCTGTGTTAACTCCATGGCCGTTTGCGCAAGGGAGACGGCTTTTTCGTATTCTTCGTTTTCTTGGTGCATAACCGCCATGCTGTGCAGGCTGTCGATGATGTCGTTGACATTACCGAAACCGCGGCGCAACTGGAGCGCATCGTTGTGCCATTGCAACGCAAAGTGCTTGTAATTTTTGTCGGTGGCGGCGTTGGCCAAGTTATACAGGCCATCGGCAAAGGACTCATCCGTGTCGTTGCCGTGGTGTTTTTGCACCGCTGCCAATTGCCAAAATAGGTGTGCGCTGCTTTCTTCCTGCCCCATTTCAAACAGCACAGCCGCCAAATTGTTTAAACAGCGGCTGTAGCCCGTGGGGTCGCCGTCGGCGAGGTCTGTATATAATTGCGCGCTTGATGTGTACAACGCCATGGCGCGGTCCACGTCACCCAATTCGTCATATACGCGTGCCAAGTTGTATAAATCATCGGCGTATGCGCGGGTTTGTGTGGTTTGGTTGTGTGCGTGTTCTTGCAACAGCGACTCGCCGTAGCGTGCCGCTTCTTCCAACTCCAGCGCGAAATATTTGTCCGCTGCGCGTTTGCGAAATTGCGCAATTTTGCTCATCGCTTGTCCAATCTGCGCGCAATCATTTGCCCTATGGCTTGTATGATCTGCACCAATATTACTAAAATTATAATCGTGTATACCAAGATATCCGTGCGGAAACGCGACACGCCGTACATATGCGCAATGTGCCCCAGCCCACCGCCGCCAATCATGCCCGCCATCGCAGAAAATGTGATGAGGTTAATAATCGTCAAGGTGAAGCCCGCAACCAGCCCCGGTGCACACTCCGGCAGCACCACACGCCAGATGATTTGCCGTGGGGTAGCACCCGCCGCTACCGCCGCTTCAATGATGCCGCGCCCCAATTCGTTCAATGCCGCCTCAATAACGCGTGACATGAACGGAATGGCCGCAATCGTCAGCGGCACAATGCTGGCCGTGCGGCCAATACTCGTACCCACAATCAAACGTGACAGCGGAAAAAGCAAGAGAATCAGCACCACAAACGGGATGCTACGCCCGATGTTAATCACCGCACCCAACAACCGGTTAAAACCGGGCAAGGCATAAATGCCGCCGCGCTGCGTTACATACAAAGTCATGCCCACCACAATGCCAAACAGCACCGCAAACAATGACGCGAAGCCCACCATGTACAACGTGTCAATGGTGGCTTGGGGCAGTGTGCGGGTCAAGTGCGTTAGGTATGCCTCCATGTTCATGAGGTATATCTCCGTGCCGTCACGCACGGTGGTGAGATAGTTGCCGGATAAATGACGTGCCAGCGCGTCCCATTCGCCGGAGAAGAGCAAGCGGAAGAAGCCGGGGTCGGTGGAGGAAGAGAGGAGCGAGAAGGGTTGGATGCTAGGCATGCGGCACGCCTCCTTCATAAGAACCGACAGTGTCTTTGCATGTGGCTGAGTCGATGGATTCGGTTGGATACGTAGCGTCGGTGGGGTTGGCAGTTTCCATGCCTTCGATGGCTTCGATTTCTACGCCGTTTTCGCGGAAGAAGGCCATGGCTTTTGCCAGCACCGCGTCGTCGCCCGTCATTTCTATGATCAGCGAGCCCACCATCGTGCCCGATACGGACTCGATGCTGCCCGACAAAATGCTCAATTCAATGTCAAAGTTGCGTATCACATCATGGATGAACGACCGCCGCGCCGCCGCGCCGATGAATACCGCACGAAATACCTGATGGCCGATTTTGTTTTCTTGCACGGCTTTGAACCAGCCTTCTTCGCTGTGGTCTTTGGCGAAGAAACGGCGCGCCGTTTCGGTTTGTGGGTGGGTCAACACGTCAATGACTTTGCCCTGCTCGATGATTTCGCCGCCCTCCATGACCGCTACATGGCTGCACAGGGTCTTGATTACGTCCATTTCATGCGTGATGACGATGATGGTCACACCCGTGTCGGCGTTGATTTTTTTGAGCAAGGTTAGAATCGAGCGCGTGGTGTCAGGGTCGAGAGCAGAAGTTGCTTCATCGCAGATGATAAGTTGCGGCTCGGCGGCCAAGGCACGGGCGATGCCGATACGTTGCTTTTGCCCGCCGGAGAGCGTGGCGGGGTAGGTTTTGACCTTGTCGGTCAGGCCTACGACTTCTAATAGATGCTCCACTCGGGCAGTGATTTCCTTCTGCGGCCACCCCGCTATGCGCAGTGGGAAGGCTACGTTCTCGAAAATCGTCGCGTTCATCAACAAATTAAAATGCTGGAACACCATGCCCATGTTGCGGCGGGCTTGGCGCAGGTTGGCGCCTTTGAGCCGGGTCAAGTCCACGCCGTTCAGCAAGATAGCACCCGCGTCGGCACGTTCCAAAACAGACACACACCGCGCCAACGAGGTTTTGCCCGCGCCCGACAACCCAATAAAACCGAAAATATCCCCCTTGCCAACCTGCACGTTTACGTCGCGCAGGGCAGCCAGGGGGCCGTTGGGGGTTGCGTATATTTTGCTTAGGTTCTTAATTTCAAGCACGTGGGTTACTCCACAATGAGCATGGTCATTGCCAATTCCATCATGTCGGTCAGTGATTTTTCGCGGGCTTCGGCGGGCATGGCTTGGTCAGTAAAAATGACATCGGATATGGTGCACATGCACAAGGCGTTTTTGCCTGCGCGGGCGGCATTCATGTATAGGCCTGCGGCTTCCATTTCTACGGCCAGTACGCCCATTCTTGCCCATTTTTTGAGCATTTCGGCATCGTCACCGTAGAAAATATCGGTCGTTAGGACATTGCCTACTTTGATGGGGATGTTGCATTGGTCGGCAGATTTTTGTGCCTTGCGCAGCAATTCATAGGAAGCGATGGCCGAAAAATCGCCGGGTAAGTTGTATTGGCGGGCAAAATCCGTGTCCGTACACGCGCCCATGCCCATGACGATATCGCCGATTTTCAAGCCCGACTCCGCGCCGATGGCGCCTGCAGAGCCAATGCGGATGATATTTTCTACGCCATAGAAATTGTACAACTCGTATGAATAAATCCCGATGGAAGGCACGCCCATGCCACTGCCCTGTACGGATACAGGCTTGCCTTTGTATGTGCCGGTATAACCCAACATACCGCGCACTTCGTTGACAAGGACGGGATTGTCCAGGTAATTTTCTGCGATAAATTTGGCGCGCAGGGGGTCGCCGGGCATGAATACGGTCTTGGCATAATCGCCCGCTTTGGCGGTGATGTGGGGGGTTGGAATTGGCATGAAAAGCACCCTTTCGTATGCAAATATATGTTTCCGATTGCATCGTATAATAATTGGTTGCGCGTTGTCAAACGATGCCCATAACACTGTCGGCACAGGGGAATCAACCGGTGGCAAATTGCCACCGGTTGGAAATGGTGAATTTCAGTTGGTTGCAAATTGCCACCATCTGAAATTGCGTGGTAAAATCGGCATGTACTGTAACAAGCCCGTGGTACGTGCGAATAATTTATATTTTGGAGGTATAAACGTGCTAAATCTTATAGAATGGCACTTCTCCGTTCAGGATGGAATGTATTTTGACAAACGCAATGAAACCCAATCACATATTGTTTTTTCAAGCAATATTGTTACGGATGGGTCTGTGAATTATGCTATTCTAAAAAACGGCATTAGTTTGAAAGACGAAATTGAAATCATAGAGCG
>Ga0123355_10000521_pt1 | contig 51290 bp, 60 predicted proteins | sample TergutEmb28metaG_3_FD_89872 | JGI IMG/M metagenome (GOLD analysis project Ga0123355, IMG submission 89872) | Embiratermes neotenicus P1 segment gut microbial communities from Petit-Saut dam, French Guiana - Emb289 P1 | ecosystem: Host-associated > Arthropoda: Insects > Digestive system > Gut ... | reverse complement strand
GGTATCGCGGCATTACATGCTAAATATCAAGGTAGTGCTCGCGGCGGCGCATCGACTATCATATCCAGAGCAAGTTCTCCGATATATGTAGACAAGCGGATACCTCGTCGATTTTCAGAAGGGGGGCCTATAAACCCTCATACAGGCGAACGAGAGTTTACGGTGGTTGCGGAATCTTTTGTCAACGCCAAAGGGGAAACGGTTAAAACCCAAACTCGCACAACCCGCATGGCAGAGACCTCAGATGCGCGCATATTATCCTCTGGTCAACATGTAGAAGAGATTTATGCCGGATTTGCCAATAACTTAAAGGCTTTAGCTAATAGTGCGCGTCGAGAGTCATTAGGAATAGTACCTACTTCTTATAGTCCTACGGCAAGACAAACTTATTCCGCTGAAGTGGCCAGATTAACTGCTGCTTTAAATGCCGCCAATAAGAATGCTCCTTTAGAGCGACAAGCGCAAATGATAGCGACAAGTATTGTAAATCGTAAACGACAAGAAAATCCTTCCTTGGATACCGATCGTGATGCTCTTACTAAAGTACGTAATCAGGCATTAGCCGAAGCTCGTGCTAGAACCGGAGCGGGTAAGGATAGAATTGTTATTTCAGAAAGAGAATGGGAGGCCATTCAAGCAGGGGCAATAAGTCCTACTCGATTGGCCGACATCTTAACGAATACTAATCTAGATCAAGTTAAGCAGCTTGCCACACCTAGACAGACCCCCCTCGCACAAGTTAATACAGGAAGAGCAAGGGCGATGTTAGCAGGAGGATTCACTCAAGCAGAGGTCGCAGCTCAATTAGGAATCTCTGTTTCGACTTTAATGGAGGCTTTGAAATAAGAGATGAAAGACGTTATGCTCACCACAAAAGATAATCCCTTCAATCCTTTTACTCATTTTGAGCAATGGCAAGCTTATGATGAAAATAAAGGATATAATACGTGTGCTTATCTAGGACGAATAGTGATGTCTTCCGATGAACTAAGCGAAGCAGATCAAATGTTAGCGATAGAATCGGCAATAGACGAGATAGTCGAGTATGATATACTAGGCCTTTATCAGAAAGTAATTTCCCCATCATAAAAAGACACACTAGTCTTTGATTCTACCTTGAGCCCCCCTATAACCCCCCCATCGATTTAAAACAGGGTCCTTACTATACAAGTCCTACTTTTAATGTGTCTTGTGTTAATAGGACAGTCTTTAAAATAGGGCCCTATTTTAAATCTTTATATCCTTTAGATCCTGCCTTTATTGAATGATGTTAATAGCTTGTCTATCGTAGTGAATGCGTATATGGACTCGATCTTTATGATGCACCTTATATTACATACCCCTTTTAAATATGGCGTATTTTATTGAATAAATCATTGTTTGAAAGCGTTTTTAGACTCGCTAGTTCTGGAAAGTAAAGTGTCGGCGTCTACGTCTACGTTTATGTTTGAGGTTATCCTGTCTACTCATGATATTTATTCCTTTGTAACATTCATATCTATATAATGGCATATATACCTTACATATTAATTATATATTTATATTGTCAGTCATCGAACACATGATTGATTGTTTACTCACGCCTATATGTGTTTTATTTTAACGCCTTTGAGTTTCGAGTAGAGTCATAAATTCTAACAAAAAAGATTTGTAATGCCTGATGTATCTTATTCTCTCCCACACATACATTACAATTTATAGATGCCTTCGTTTCAACGATTCTATAGATAATTAATTACAAATCTTTTTTTGTTAGAATTTGTAATTTCTAAAATAAGTAAATTTTAGTTTAAATGCTATAATTTCAATTTAATGATTTTTCGTTACAATTTAAAAAGAATCTATATCATTGTATAATGCTATAATTTCAATTTAATGATTTTTCGTTACAATTTAAAAAGAATCTATATCATTATACAATGATATAGATTTTTAGCTCGTATTACCACATCCAATCACTCGTTAATTGATAAATATTCAATTTCATACAATATCATTATTTGAAATTATAAACTTTTTATTTCTGTATTTGTTTTTTATTTCTGTATTTGTTTTTTATTTCTGTATTTGTTTTTTATTTCTGTATTTCTTTTTATTTCTGTATTTGTCCCTTGTAAAAAAGTATACAAAACATAATGAAAAACTATTTCATTATGCGCGCAGTTGCTTCCTCTAGACGTACTAGGGGCTATCACACCTATGTATATGGGGGCAGGGTCCGTAAAAACCCACCCCCCCTTGCATCGCCTCTCTTTTAAATTTTTCTCCGGGGGATAAAATTTAGAAAACATTTAGTTTTTGACTAGGGGTAAAGCCGACACTTTATCTTCGGGATTGGTGAGCCCGGAGCTCCTTTCAAGGACCCCTAGTCAAAAACTAAATGTTTTCAGACTGACGGAGAATCTGTCATTAAAGATTTATGTGAAAGGAGGCCTTAACTTATGGCGACCAAGACAAAAGTCTCGGATAAGTCGCTATCTAAGAGTAGGTCGCCTCCTGGAACCACTCCTGAAGCTCGATATAATCAACTTGTGGCCTTGGCGCTAGATACAGCAGAAGACCAATTACGAAATGGCACCGCAAGTTCACAGGTAATTACGCAATTGTTGAAGTACGGCACAGAACAGGCACGTTTGGAGCGTGAAATCATGATCGAGCAAAAGAAGTTAGTCCGCGCGAAAACCGAGAGTCTAGAATCGACAAAACACATAGACAAATTATATGCTGATGCCATTAGTGCGATGCGTAAATATTCTGGAGGCAGTAATGATGATTCCGAATGAGCGCTCGTACAAGGGGATAATGTTGCTCAATACATTCGACGAGCGATTTGAATATCTTCGCCTTAGTGGCGCTGTTGGTCGATCGACATTCGGTTTCGATCGACACCTCAATCAGTCATTATATCGGTCCCGCGAATGGAGAGATATTCGACATGCGGTAATAACCAGAGATGAAGGTTGCGATTTAGGAATGTTAGATAGGCCGATTTACGGGCGACTATCAATTCATCACATCAATCCAATTTCGATTAACGATATTAAACATGGCGCAGAAGCTGTGTTTGACATGGATAATTTGATATGCGTCGCCTTCGATACCCATAACGCAATCCATTACGGCGTCCAATTGCCACTATTGGATTTGCCAGCAGAACGATCGAGAGGAGATATGTTGCCATGGCGATAGGGTTAATGGATAGTATATTAGGGTCGACTAAAAATACTTTGGGCATCGAAGAAGAATATGAGCATTTTGATATGGTACTAATTACTCATATTAATTCTACGTTTTCCACGCTGAATCAACTGGGGATTGGACCCTCGGAAGGATTTATGATTAAAGATAGATTGTCGACTTGGGGACAGTTCTTAGGCGATAGAAAAGATCTCGAGATGGTGAAATCATACACCTATCTTCGAGTTCGGCTACTATGGGATCCTCCTCATACATCATATCTACTAAATTCACTACAGTCGCAATTGGATCAACTTGAGTGGCGACTAGAAGTACAAGGAGAATAAGAGGTGATAGAATAAATGGACGTACGAATCGATAATAGCTTCGAATCAGTCATCACTGGATCGTGGTCCAATCCCGGATCACAAATGTTTAATAAATTATTGGCCGCTCCAAATTATGCGGCACTGATTAAAGAAGCCTATCTAGTTTATCCTAATAGAATAGCCCCCGATTCTACTTATACAGGCAGTGGAGTGGGTTATCCTCATCATGTGATACGTGGTAATAAATTAGTCGTACATAAACGAGGCTTACAAGCTGCATATTCACGAGCACGCCAGCAAGGAATCTTTGGTGGTGAAGTTCGTAGACACATACTAAAGCACTATCGAGAATTGTCCTTACTTGAGGCTTCAAACATCGAAGTTTCGTACGAGGATCTAACAGAACTCCAACACGATCAATGGCACAGAGACCTTCTAGGTAGATTCGCTTCTCCGGGTTCGAGTGGCGGTCAGCGACTGAGTTCTTCAGAACATAGAGAATCCCGACAGTTAGCGAGACTCCCTATGCGAACGTTAAGTAATACTGAGTTGACTACGCTAAATAATAGGCTTAACTTAGAGTCGAGTACAAGAAGTGCTCGGCGAAATAATTCCGCTATTAAACGAGGAGAGACTATTGTAAAAACGGCACTGGGAGTAGGCACTACTATTGGCGCAGTGATTACTTTCGCCCAATCAAAGACGGGACAGCAGATTGCTGATGTTGTGGCGAAAGCAATCACACCTTCCACTATCGAATTATTCTAATATGGGACTATCAAACACCGCCACGCCAAAATATTATGGACAGTTTCGTGATGAAGTAATCCGTGGAAATATTCCGGTATGTAGGGAGATTTCGATGGAGATGAATCGAATAGATTCCCTCATAGAAAATGAGGGAATCTATTACGACGAAGATGCAGTCGAAGGCTTTATACTCTATTGCGAAGCCGAATTAACCCTCACCGATGGATCAGATCTCGTCCTTCTGGATTCATTTAAACTCTGGGCAGAGCAAGTATTTGGTTGGTATTATTTCATCGAGCGGTCCGTTTATGAACCGTCGACCAATGATCATCCTGGACAGTTTGTCCAGAAAATGATAAAAAAACGACTAATACACAAACAGTATTTAATCGTTGGTCGCGGCGCGGCTAAGTCGATGTATGGATCCTGTATTCAAAGTTTCTTCCTTAATGTGGATACCGATACGACCCATCAAATAACTACCGCGCCGACGATGAAACAAGCGGAGGAAATAATGTCGCCGCTTCGCACGTCTATAACGCGTGCAAGAGGCCCCCTCTTCAGATTCCTCACTGAGGGATCGCTACAGAATACGACTGGTTCCAGAGCAAATCGGTTAAAACTGGCATCCACTAAAAACGGCATTGAGAATTTTTTAACTGGATCAATTCTTCAGGTCCGACCAATGTCGATCGATAAACTCCAAGGACTTAGACCAAAGATTTCCACAGTTGACGAATGGTTATCGGGCGACGTTAGAGACGACGTCATAGGAGCAATCGAACAGGGAGCCTCTAAGTTAGACGATTATTTTATTTTAGCTATCTCGTCCGAAGGTACGGTTCGAAACACATCAGGCGATACAATTAAAATGGAACTGATGAAGATTCTTAAAGGGGAGTATATTAATCCTCATGTTTCTATCTGGTATTATCGACTCGACGAGACTAAAGAAGTAGATGACCCGGCGATGTGGATAAAGGCGAATCCGAATTTAGGTAAGACGGTACAATATGACGCCTATCAGCTTGATGTTGAGCGACTCGAAAATGCTCCCGCTACCAGAAACGACATCCTCGCTAAAAGATTTGGAATTCCCATGGAAGGATATACTTACTTTTTCACCTACGAGGAGACCCTTCCTCATAAGCGACAGGATTTCTGGTCATTACCATGTGCTCTTGGTGGCGATCTATCTCAGGGTGACGATTTCTGCGCCTTTACTTTTCTATTTCCACTTTCAAGGGGGGAATTTGGTGTAAAAACCAGATGTTATATTTCTTCTTTAACGTTGAGCAAGCTGCATAATGCTATGCGTATTAAATATGACGAATTTATTAGAGAAGGATCGCTTATTGTGCTAGAGGGCACGGTACTCGATATGATGGACGTTTATGAGGATCTCGATAAATATATCGAAGAGATCGGGTATGACGTTCGCTGTTTTGGCTTCGATCCTTATAACGCTAAAGAATTTATTTCCCGTTGGGAAACAGAAAATGGTCCGTTTGGCTTGATCAAAGTCATACAGGGAGTCAAGACCGAGTCGGTACCTTTAGGGGAGCTTAAGATTATGGCAGAAGAGCGTCTTCTCAGATTTGACGAACGTCTTATGACTTTTGCCATGGGGAATGCGATCGTGCTACAAGACACGAATGGCAATCGTAAATTATTAAAGAAGCGGCACGAACATAAGATTGATGCAGTTGCCGCATTAATGGACGCGTGGATCGCGTTTAAATTAAATAAAGACGCATTCGAATAGTATGGATATGTTGCAACACGATAACCGGTCGATACGCTATTAGCTTCGAATCCATCGCCTCGACTAGCTTCGACCATCAGAGTTACGATCTAAGTTATAGGAGTTATTTATGCCAAATCGAATACTCGGCACGCTTAAGCATGCGTGGAATATTTTCAAGACTAGGGACCCCACAATCCTATATCCACATTTACGACAATATAATCCGGGAGGATATGAGTCGTATATTCGTCATGATCGTCGCCCCGTCCGTGTAACCAATGAGCGATCAGTAGTTATATCGCTCTATAATAGAGTGGCAATGGACGTGGCGGCTATCGATATTCGTCATGTGCAGCTGGATGAAAATGATAAGTTCAAGTATATCCGAAAATCGGGTTTAAATGAATGTTTATCGGTCAGCGCCAACATCGATCAAACCGGCCGTGCTCTTGTACAAGACATGGCTATGTCGATGTTCGATGAAGGCGTGGTGGCAGTAGTGCCCGTTAAAACGGATATCGATATACGCGATACCGACTCGTATACCATTGTAGAATTGCGGGTCGCAAAGATAGTTGGATGGTATCCGCAGCAAGTAAGAGTTAACTGTTATGATGACGAAACCGGTACGCATAAAGAACTCCTTCTTGCTAAAAAGAATGTGGCGATCATCGAAAATCCGCTATATGCGGTAATGAATGAGCCGAATAGCACTCTAAAGCGATTACTTCGCAAACTATCCATCCTTGATGCGATAGATGAACAATCCGGTGCTGGTAAACTCGACATAATCATCCAACTGCCATATATCTTAAAGTCCGCTGCGAAACGCGAACTAGCCGATCGCCGTCGACAAGATATCGAGGATCAAATGCGAGACTCACAGTATGGCATCGCATATATCGATGGGACCGAGCGAATTACACAATTAAATCGCCCGGCCGAAAACAACCTCATGGCCCAGGTACAGTACCTAACGAGCACGCTTTATCGCCAGTTAGGACTGACCGAAGAGGTCTTTAATGGTACGGCGGACGAAAAAGTCATGTTGAATTATATGAGTAGAACTATCAAACCGTTACTCAATGCGATAACGGAAGAGTTCTATCGCAAGTTCTTGACAAAGACTGCCAGAACGCAGAAACAATCAATTATGTATTTCAGAGATGTGTTTGGTCTTGCGCCGGTAAATGAGATCGCGACTATCGCAGATCGCTTTACCAGAAATGAGATCCTATCGCCCAATGAAATACGTGGACTCATCGGATTTATACCATCTGAAGATCCAGCGGCCGACGAATTACGCAATAGAAATCTTAATCAAGCGAATCAAGAATCGGCCGAAAAACGCCCTTCCGAAGAAGATGAATAAGAAAGGAGCTCTTTATTTTATGAGCACAAAACCAGGTTTTGATTTTAGCGGTTACGCTACCAGAAATGGACTGCGATGTTCAGATGGTCGCACCATTGTAAAGGGTGCGTTTGCCCATCAGAATGGCGACACCGTACCATTAGTATGGCAGCATTCTAGCTCTACACCAGAGACCGTGATCGGTCAAGTACTACTAGAAGATCGTCCTGATGGGACGTATTGTCATGGAAAATTTAACAATTCAGATTATGGCCAAAGAAGTAAGGCTTTAGTCAAGCATGGCGATATTACGTCACTTTCGATTAAAGCAGGAAGTCTCGTTGAGAAAACAAAAAATGTGATTCATGGTAAAATTCATGAGGTCAGTCTAGTACTGGCTGGCGCTAATCCAGGCGCATTAATTGATGCGGTAACAATTATGCATGCCGATGGTATGGTAGAAATAGTTCCAGATACCGGTATCATTTACTCCGGTCAGCCATTAGTACACAGCGATGATGCTTTTTTATCCGATCCTCTGCCCCCTTCCTCGTCATTAAACGATTCGGCATTGATCGCGATAATGGCACGCTTGAATGACATGTCACAGTCTTCAAGTATGTCACACGCGCAAAAAGAACGTACAATAAAAGACGTCTTTGACGATCTCACAGAGGAGCAGAAACAAGTAGTATACTATATGATAGGCCAATCCACTGGAGTAGGCGAGGCAAAACATCTTGAAGATGGAGGATATATAATGAAACACAACGTATTCGATACGAATGAATCTGAAGCGTTTGGCGGATCATCGTCACACACTAAACAATTAACCCATAAAGAGTTCGGTGCGATTTTGTCCGCAGCTCGCGACAACAAAACTACTTCCCTGCGCGACACGTTCGTGGAACATGCCACAAATGAATACGGGCTCGAGCCGATCGATATTTTATTTCCCGAAGCTCGTAACGTTGATGGTGCTGGACCGCAGACATGGAAACGGCCTGACGACTGGGTAGCTGGAGTGTTGCGCGATATAAAAAAAACACCGTTTTCAAGAATAAAAACCGTAATTGCCGATTTGCATCATGACGACGCACGTGCGCGTGGTTATATTACCGGCAATAGGAAAAAAGAGGAAATAATTCCTCTAATGAAAAGGGTGACAACGCCGACCACCATTTATAAAAAACAAAAGTTAGATCGCGACGATATAATCGATATTACAGATTTCAATGTCGTAGCATGGCTACGACGTGAAATGCGAGAAATGCTCGATGAAGAACTAGCCAGGGCAATTCTTATCGGTGACGGACGCGATGTATCCGATCCTGATAAAATAAATGATCAAAACATCCGCCCGATTTATACTGATAATTCGGATATATTTGTGGTGGAACATCTCGTTTCTGGTGATGCTAATCATAGTACTATAATAGATGAGTTTGTACGGGCCAGGATTGCATATAGAGGGTCAGGCAAACCGACGCTTTACACATCCACAGCACTACTAACCGAAATGCTCTTGCTTAAAGATGGTCTCGGGCGTAAAATTTATATGAATGAGGCCGATTTAGCAGCCACACTTCGAGTCAGTAGTATTGTTGAGGTCGAAGTAATGAACGACATACAACGTGAAGTGGATGGAAGCACTAGAACTCTCCTTGGTATAGTAGTTAATCTCTCGGACTACACGATTGGTGCGGATCGTGGCGGTGAGATCGCAATGTTCGATGATTTCGATATCGACTTTAACCAGTACAAATATTTAATCGAAACCCGGTGTTCTGGTGCGCTGACCCGTCCAAAATCGGCAATAGTTGTCGAGCAGCTTCCAGACGAGCTGGCCGTAGGATAATTATGGCTAAAACACATGTCATTGTTGGATATGCTTCAATGACTTTAACCGCGCCTGGAGTTTGGTCAGAATCCATAGAGGATCGTCCATATACAGGCGATTTACTACAAACAATGAGTCGATGGCGCGATAATGCGGAGCAAGTAAATCCGAATTTATCCCTGCAAAATCGATTAAGTATTCTGGCCGATCCATTCGCCAATGATAATTTTCATAATATTCGGTATATTAAATGGGCAGGCGGAACGTGGGAAGTCACCGGGGTCGATGTTAATCGACCTCGACTAATTTTGACGATTGGCGGAGTATATAATGAACAGAAGATTTCTACTACAGCAACTTCTTGAGGAAGCGGTGGAATCTCCGTCTGGAGAAAAATCCTTCGTATATTTTCAGCCACCTATCGATGCCAGAATGCCCCCGCGCTGTATAGTATATAGTCGCGCAAGTGCTTCTACGGATCACGCCGACGATGAATTATATCGTTTTAGACAACGATATACGGTGATAGTCATAGATCCAGATCCCGATAGCACTTTACGCGACAAAATATTATCACTTCCACTTTGTAGATATTCCAGGCACTACGTCGTGAATAATTTAAATCACGACGTATATGATTTATATTATTAAGGAGGCCTCTATGCCATATCAATTAATAGTGCAAGATCCAAAGTCGATGAAGGAAGGTCAGGTTTTCAAGGCCGATACTCCTGCAGAACTTGGCATGCTTGTGGGCGAAGCAATTCGCCCGATCCCAAAATATGACGATGTTGATGTCCTAATAAGTTTTAACCTTGTTGGACCAACGTCTCGTCGAGTATATCATCCTACGACGTCAGCTGCTTCGGCGGCTATATCAGAAGTGGAGGACTAAATTATGAGTAGACTTACATGGAACGAAGCCGGCTCTCGACATTATGAGACTGGTACTAGAAATGGCGTCCTATATCTTCGCGACGCAGACGGTGCATATGCTCGTGGTGTGAGTTGGAACGGTTTAACAGGAGTGACGCAAAGTCCTTCTGGCGCCGACCCATCTCCGATTTACGCGGATGACATCAAGTACCTCGTGCTACTTAGCCTTGAGGAGTTTGGGGCAACGGTAACGGCGTATACATATCCGGACGAATTCAAGGAATGCGACGGTACAATAGAAATTGCACCGGGCGTATATGCCGGACAACAAGCACGTAAAACTTTTGGATTATCGTACCGTACAGTACTCGGCAACGATATAGAGTTAGATAACTACGGATATAAGCTTCATCTCATTTATGGGGCGGTCGCATCTCCATCGGAGAAGGCGTATAGTACCATAAACGATAGCCCAGAAGCTATCGAATTCTCATGGGAGTTGACAACCACCCCAGTGGACATCATTCATCCCGCCTTCCCAGAAATTCGACCGACGTCGCTATTAACATTTGACTCAACCAAAGTCGACCCGGCGTTGATGCGGGAGTTAGAGGATATCCTGTACGGCACGGCGTCAACAGAGGCATACTTGCCGTTACCAGAAGAAGTTCTTACATTGCTTGGTTCGTCGGCACCTGCGGCAGGTTAAGCAGGCCACAATATTTTAAATTCATCTTGGAAGGAGAATGTCACTATGTATAAACGCACAATAACCTATGAAAATTTCGAGGGACAAGAAATCAAAGAAGATTTCTATTTTAATCTCTCGAAGGCGGAAATGATGGAAATGGAGCTAAAAGAAGCAGGGGGCATGTCGCGAAAGTTACAGACTATTGTCGATTCGAAAGATTCCCCCGCCATCATCGCCATGTTCAAAGAACTAATAATGTTGTCATATGGCGAGAAATCGCCAGATGGGCGACGATTTATTAAGTCGCCAGAATTATCAAAAGAATTTTCGGAAACAAATGCATATTCAGATTTCTATATGTTACTGGCCATGGACGCAGAAGTGGCGACAGAATTTATAAATTCGATAATCCCACAAATGCCCGATAATAAGTCGCGCATACCAGCACCTGCGTAAACAGATAAATGTTGGAGATAACACTGACAGCGAGAGAATGGTTTAATGATGATACTGGGGAGTTTATAACTATTCCGAGACAACGTCTTCGATTAAACCATTCTCTCGTTTCCATTTCAAAATGGGAGTCTAAATGGAAAAAACCATTTTTTTCAAAAGAAGACAAAACTCCCGAGCAGTTCCGAGATTACATTGAGTGTATGTCACTCACCCCAAACATAAGGAGCGAGGCATACATGAGTTTGACGGCTGAGAATGTAGATGAAATAACCGCCTATATGAAGGATTCTATGACCGCTACTTGGTTTGCCGAAGAAGAATCTAAAAAAGGCGATAAAGATGTCGTAACTTCGGAGCTACTTTATTGGATGATGACAGCAAATCAAATACCAATCGAATGCCAACGATGGCACATTAATCGATTACTTACTTTGATCAGAGTATGTGGCATCAAGAATGCTCCTCCTGATAAAAAGAAAAAAGGAATGACTTCTGATGCCATAAGTAAACGAGCAACTTTGAATGCTGCTCGTCGTAAACGACATAAATCGAAAGGATGAGTATAATGGATTCTTATAAGATAGAAGAAATGATCTATGAAGTCGACGAACTTTCGTTAATCGGCGAAGAAGGCGAGATCCCTCAATCGGTATATGATCATTTTATAGAAACTTGCGGAGGACTTGAAGATGGCGAAGAATAATCCGACTAGACGTGGAAGTCCCATGGCATCGTTCGAGAAAATATCTCCAAATAGACATGTTCCAAGAAATCGCCCGGTTAGAAGATTAACGCCACATCATGTGGCAGGAAATCTTACTGCCGAGCGCACGCTCGGACTGCAAAATTTCATTAGAAGCGATGTTCCAAACCGAGTCAGCGCGACATATGCAATTGGGTCTAATGGAAATATTGGTTTGGGCTTGGAAGAAACCAATAGACCATGGACCAGTTCCTCGGAAATCAACGATAATGAAGCGATCACATTTGAGATCGCTAATCATGGCGGAGCTCCTGATTGGCCTATGAGTGATGCGGCACTTAACGCATGGTTAGATCTAGCAGTCGAGATCTGTAAGTTTTATGGCTATACAAGTGTCATGTATAAGCCTCGTCCAGCGGGAATAGCGAATGGGACAGCGACCGAAGCTTGGATAGCTTCTTGGAACGCGCCAAAAACAGCGATGTTGATCACGTTACATCAATGGTATGCTGCTACAGCATGTCCTGGACCATTCTTTGTGCGCAATCTACCTTGGTTGACAGAAGAGATTAATAGTCGTTTAAGTGGTAAAAAACCAATACGATTCTCAAAAGATATTGCGTTAGGGACGTCTGTGCTCAGACCTATAGTTCCTACGATTCCTTCTCCTGGTGTTCCTGTGCCTTTTGATTCGTACATAGTACGACCAACTGTCGCTGCGCTTAATGTGCGCTCAGGACCAGGAACTAACACCTCAATTTTGCAAGTGTTGCGAACTCCTCCAGGAATTGCTGTGACGATAGTACAAGAAACCAATGGTCCAGGCGCAAATCGTTGGGGTAGATTGAAATCCAAGGTCGGTTGGATCGCGCTAGATCATACACAACGAGTCTAACTTTATAATACCCAAAAAATACATTCAAAATGGGAGTAAAGTTTTCATCTACAGGGGACTTTGACATAACAAAAGCATTTTTTGAGCGTGCGATAAAATTAAGTCCCGAGCAAATTCTCCATGAGCATGGACGAAAGGGCGTCGAAAAATTACGTGACGCTACTCCTCAGCGCTCTGGCATAACCGCTGACGCTTGGGATTATACAGTCACTAGCGAGCAAGGCTCGATAACACTCACCTTTACAAACGAATCAACAAATCACGGATTTCATATAGCAATGGGTATTCAACACGGCCATGTCACTGGTACTGGCGGCTGGGTTCCCGCACAGGATTATATCAATCCTGCTATTGAGCCAGTACTTGACGAAATCGTTGAAAGTATGTGGAGGGAGCTCACTAAATGAGTAGAACAGTCGATAATCGTGTCGTGCATATGCAATTCAACAATAAGCAGTTTGAGAGTGGCATATCGCAATCAAAAAAATCATTAGCCAATCTTAATCAGGCACTCGCTATGGCAGGCGCCGAGAAGGGTCTACAAAAAGTAGATAGCAATGTGGCCCAAATAAAAGTAGGTTTTAGTAACCTCGAACGGGTCGCCATAGCGGCTATCGGCAACATCACGAATCGATTGATGGATTGGGGACTATCGACCGCCCATCAAATGATCTTTGGTAATATTATTGAAGGATTTCGCGGCTATGAACATATTATGGAGCGAACCAGAGTAATATATGCAAATGCCGGCGCAATGCATGGTAGTACCATGCAAGACGTCAATGCGTCAATCAAAGTTCTAGAGGAATATGCGGCAGTTTCTGTTTCGACGGTAACTGGTCTAGTCGACGCATTAAAGACTATGACTCAAGCTAGAATTCCACTGGAAGAATCAACACAGGCAATAATGGGCCTTGCTAATGCAGGGGCCTATTTGGGCGCCAGCACGAGCGATGTCGAGCGTGCTATGTTATACTATTCTCGAACAATGTATCGAGGAATAGGTAGCCTTGTACAATGGGATATGATTTATTCTCGCATCGGTGGCGTCGCATTGGTAGATACCATTGTCGAAGCGGCTTATGCGGTTGGCGATCTTGATGCCGCGCATCGTGACATGGTCCTTAATGGTGAAGTCGCTTTTAGGGATATGATCGATCAGTCTCAGGAATTTGGCAAACGAATTTCTGGCGACGCCATGCGATTAGCCGCACAGATGCTGTACGCCAATGAACAAATGGCCGAGGCCGCGACTAGAGTACAGACCCTTTCTCGTTTGAGAGAGCAAATGACTAATGTGGTTGCTAAAGGCTGGATTGAATCATGGCGTCTAGTTATTGGCGACGTAGAACAGTCCGCTCGGCTATTTACGCAAATATCTGATTGGTGGACTAGTATAATAGGACCAATGCAAGATGGTAGAAATGCCATGCTCGCTACATGGTCCGAGCTTGGTGGCCGTGAAGACATAATCGAAGGTATGCGAGCGGTCCTAAGTCAATTAGGTCAAGTTATACGCACAGTCACCGATGCATTTAGACTAATATTTCCTCCCATGACTGGCGAAATATTAGCCGATTTATCCGCCAGATTTCGCCAATGGGCGGAGTCGATATCTATATCCGAACATACATTAGATAGATTACAACGAACTTTTGCCGGCGTGTTCGCCTTATTCAACATACTCGGACGATCTTTGAGTTCTATATTTAGAGTTTTCGGAATGTTAGTGGGACATCTATTCCCAGTAGCCAATGGTTTTTTATCAGTTACTGCAACTATTGGTGATTTCCTAGTAGCTCTAAATGAAGGAACGTTGTCCACTGAGAACTTTGAGAGAGTTCTAAATTTCATCCGCAATCTTTTACAAGATATTGCGGATGGCGCCACTTGGGCGGTGCAAAGAATTTCTATGGCATTTAATGCCTTTGAAAATATAAACTTAAGACCGTTTAACGCGTTTACCGATGCGGTAGAGGGACGATTTAGACCGCTAACCGCGGTTGCGCGTGGATTCCAAACAGTAATTAATGGGATAGTAAGAGCAGTTCAATTTCTTTTGCCAATACTGGCACCATTAATACAAGTATTCGGTAACGCCATTCGTGATATTGGCGACATTATCCGTCGATCGATGGCTAATTTACAATTTAGTGATATTTTCGATTTGATAAGTTCTGCCGCGATAGCAGCAATATTTGTTACCATCCATCAGATAATGACAAGACTTCGTAATACCATGGGCGCATTCTCCGGTATCGGTACAAATATTACAGGCGTATTGGATGGGGTTCGCCGTTCTCTTGGCGAATATCAAAGATATTTACAGTCGAAGACGTTGATGAATATCGCCATCGCCATCGGTATATTGGCTGCAGCTCTATGGGTATTATCGCGAATACCGGCGGATCAGTTAACTATATCTTTAGTGGCGATTGCTGGTCTATTCGCATCGCTCATAGGTTCTATGGAGTTAATGGGTAAAAGTAAAGGTGGCGGCATTGGTAAAGTTGTACAACTTTATATTCTTGCCGGTGCTATATTAGTTTTAGCCGTTGCATTACGTGCGATCGCATCATTAGAAATGGATCAGATGATGCGGGGGATACTAGGATTATACTTATTATCCGGTATGTTGGTGGCCATTGCTAAAGCATTATCGTCAGGAGCACCTAAAATGGTGCGCGGCGGCATAGGTATGATAGCTTTTGCTGGCGCATTGATGATGTTGACTAGCGCAGTACGTCGTCTCGGTGATATGGAATGGGAGGCGATGTTCCGTGGTCTTACTGGCATAGGTATTATGCTTGGTATGATTGTCGGATTTACATATTTACTCGGTAGTCCTAAGCGAATAATATCTACCGGTTTAGGTATGATAGCCTTGGCTGGTGCCATGAATATCTTTGCTATGGCGGTGGCAGCATTCGCAGCTATGGACTGGTCGACATTAGCGAGAGGTCTTACGGGAATGGGCGGGGCCTTACTTTTAGTTGTGATCGCTTTAAATTTTTTACCTAAGGGTATGATAAATAAGGCGACCGGCTTAGTTGTTCTTGGTGCAGCCATGCACATTTTTGCACGAGCATTAATGCATTTCGCTGCCATGGATTGGGGCACACTGGTTCGTGGTTTAGCTGGTATGGGCGGCGCATTGACCATCATTACACTGGCCTTAAATCTTATGCCGAAGGGCATGATAAATAAAGCGACAGGCTTAGCATTGGTTGGCGCAGCATTACACATTTTTGCACGTGCTCTCGCTAACTTTGCGGGTATGACTTGGCAAGAAATAGCTAGGGGCCTAGTTGCATTAGCCGGATCCATGCTGATACTTGCAGTGGCGATGAATGTGATGCGAGGCACCACTGGTGCCGCAGCAGCCATGCTGCTAATGTCGACCGCATTAGCCATATTTATTCCTATGCTGCGACTACTTGGTGGAATGTCATGGGAAGAAATAGCTAAAGGTCTGATAGCTTTAGCTGGGGCATTCGCGGTAGTTGGATTGGCCGGTAAGTTACTTGGTCCTTTAGTGCCGGCAATACTTGGTCTTGCCTTAAGTATAACACTACTAGGTGTCGGATTAGTATTAATAGGTACGGGCTTATTAGCGTTCGCGGCAGGACTCACTGCATTAGCAGCAGGAGCGAGTGTTTTTGCCGGCGCATTAGTCGTTATTATAACGGCTATTTTAGCCCTCGTTCCTTATATAGTTCGTATCGCGCACGACTTACTCAAAGGCATCCTTGATATGTTCCGTGATATTATACCGTATCTGATCAATACGGTTGTAGTGTTGGTAGTTGCAGTGGTCGATGCTTTAGTATTGCTAGTACCGGTAATTTTAGAAGGACTAGCATCTATACTTGAGGCCGTACAGACAAATATCAGACCAATAGTATATCAATTGGTTGCGATATTAATGTACGTCATCATCGCCGCATTATATGCACTTGGCGAAAGAATACCAGAAATAGTTGATGCCGGGGCTGCGGTAGTTCGCGGAATACTTAATTCGGTATTCGATGTTACCGGTAGCGGCAATGTCTGGGGCTTTACCGCCGCAATTGGAGCATTAATAGCATCTTTTGTCGCGCTAGCCGCAGTTAAAAAATATGCTGGTAAAGCGCTTATCACTTTAGGCGGAATGGCACTTATGCTGGCGGTAGTATCGGCGATGTTGATACTACTCAATACAATGGGCGTTGAAGCAGTCATCGGCATAGCCGCATCTATATCGGTACTTATATTATCTCTCTCCGGAGCAATGATAATATTAGGACTAGTCAATCCCAAAGGCGCGTTAAGCGCTGTGGCCGCCTTAGCGATATTTGTCGGTGGACTAGCTGCGTTACTGACTTTACTTGGTAGTCTGGCACAAATACCAGGGTTTAATTGGATCATCAATGAAGGTATAGATTTACTCATTAAACTCGGCGAAGGTTTAGGAAACTTCTTAGGCGCAATCGTTGGTGGTATAATGGGCGGTATATCCGATGCTCTTCCCCGCATGGGAGAAGCTCTCGGCTCGTTTATGGAGAGCGCCACTCCCTTCTTCGATAATATCGGGAAGGTAGATGCTCGCGCAGTAGCAGGCGTTGCCGCATTAGCCGCGATTATGATCGCATTAACCGCGGCCGATATTCTTGATAGTCTTACTTCATGGTTTACGGGCGATGGATCGGCTATGGCGCGATTCGGAAAAGAAATCGCAAATCTTGCTCCGTATATTAAAGCCTTTTATGAAGAGGTTAAAGGAATAGATGGTAGCGCGGTACAAGCTGCTGCCGATGCCGCCAATACCTTGGCGCAATTTGCACAGAATCTACCTGCCGAAGGCGGGTTATGGCAAAACATTGCCGGCACGAGAGATCTTTCTAGCTTTACAGAAGAAATACTCGAACTTGCTCCGGCCTTAGTTGCTTTCTCTGAAAAAGTAGCCGGACTTAATTCTTCTTCCGTACAAGCGGCTGCAATTGCTGCTAAAACCTTAGCCGAACTCGCTCATAATCTACCAAGACAAGATGGAATAGCGCAGGTATTTGCCGGTAGTAGGAGTATAGCAGGATTCGCTGAAGAGATTTCGATTTTGGGGCCTTATTTAAAGGCGTTCGCTGAATCGGTACAAGGCTTGTCAGGAGAGGATATAAGCAACGCCGCCACGGCAGCAAAGTGTTTGGCGCGCTTAGCTCATAATCTACCAAGACAAGATGGAATAGCGCAAGTGTTCGCTGGTAGTAGAAGTATAGCAGGATTCGCTGAAGAGATCGCACTCTTGGGCCCACATATTACTACCTTTGCTACATCTGTAGCAGGCTTAGATATGAGTTACGTATCGGCGTCAGCAGCGGCGGCAAAATGTCTTGCGCGTCTCGCACATAATCTTCCTCGACAAGAGGGTGTCGCACAAGTCTTTGCTGGGCGTAAAAGTCTTTCTGACTTTGGTAAAGAAGCAGCGGAATTGGGCCCATATCTTAAAGCCTATGCAAATTCCGTCGAAGGCATAGACTATTCGATAGTTGAAAATTCAGCAAATGCTGCTATGGCTCTTTCCGCCTTAGCGTCGAATCTCTCTAGAGAGGGAGGAGTCGCACAATTCTTCAGAGGTAATCAGGATCTAGGCTCTTTTGGTAGACAAGCAGCTCAATTTGGTGCTGGTTTACAAGAATATTACGAGAGTATTAGAGGGATTACTATTTCCACGCTTAATAGGGCTGTAGATAGTATCGGCGCACTTGTCGAGGTCGCCAAAGGCATAGCAGGAATAAACATGACTGCTGTAGGAAATTTCTCCACCAATCTTACCCGTTTAGCAAACGATGGTATAATAAAATTCACGGCAGCATTCGATGATTCTCACACCACAGTAATGCGCAGCATTGATGCATGGCTGTATGTGATTTCCCATACACTCAATCAAAATGGGAGTTATATCCCAGGGACAATGAGCACAATCATCGATGACATAATTCGTGTGCTCCCGTCCGCACATAACGAGCTTCGAAAAGAGACGTTCAATCTTATAAATGTTATTCGCGATAGAATTCGCAATAGCAATACGCTTCTTCGTAATGAGATGCGTGTAGTTGGGCGCAATATTATAGAAGGATTAGTATATGGCTTCGGAGATCGAGAATCCTTTCTAAATAATGCGATACGCAATTTATCTAATAATATCGTTAGAGAGTTTCAAACTAATCTAGAGATACATTCTCCGGCTAGAGTGCCAAAATATGAAGTGGGTTATCCCATCGTCGACGGTATTGCTGATGGCTTAGATGAAAACAAATCTGCCGAAGATGCGGCACGTAATCTGGCCCAGCGTATCATGGAGGCCTTTCGTGAAAAATTAGGTTCGATTGACATTCGAACCACAATGTACGATCTTCATAGAGATCTATGGGAAGCTCTTTACGGTGATACGGCCACGGAAGACGAACGCGTTATACGCCAGCAAGAACATCTTATGGCTACGGCGCATGCGCAGCAAGAGCGTATTTTATTGGCGATTCAACGCTATAACGAAATGGTAGCGACTCTTGGGGCATCGTCCACCGAAGCAAGAGAAGCTTATAACGATGTGCGTCGCGAGCAACTCACACACATTAGAACTTTAAATGAATTGGATCAAACAATTCTAGATCATACAGAGTCGCACACAGAGCGACTTGAGCAGGCTAGACAGGAACAGTCTGCGGCACGATCGCGATTTATTCAATTTGTAAGTTCGGAACAAGCAGATATTCTACGTTCTCGTATGGGATATTCCGACGAAGACGTACGCGATTGGGCGATGGAACGGGCAGGATTCGATCCCGATTTTGTGGTCGAATCTATGATCGAGCCCATAAATGCGGCTACGATTGCTGGGTTGGTTGAAACTGGTAGAGCCATGGTATCGGGATTCCAACGTACTACTGAGGAATCTATGATCCAACTTAAACCAACTTTTGAAGCTGTTGGTGAGTCCTATGCGCAAGCAATAGGTACCGGATTTATTGAGACTGTGCAGAGCGAAACGGCTACGCAAGTAGTAGAAGAGTTTCGGCATGCCACAGATGCGATAAATGAGGGCGTCACATTAACATTCTTTAATACTGGCGCCACCTACGCAGATGCTATTGGTGATGGTTTTGTTAGTAATGTAGATAGTATATACTATCAAATCGTAGCGAGCGTTGATTCATTAATTGATCGTATACAACATAGTAAAATCTTTACAGAATTTAAAGATATGTTGTATTTGTTTGGCGGAGATAGCGCTATAAAGATAGGTGATGGTTTCTATTATGAAACTGAATATGCTTCGCATCGCATTATCGAAGCGCTAGTTGTATTAGCACAACAAGTAGAGAATGCGGTCGCCAGTATTATGAAAAATATTGCGCGAGTCATAGATGCCGCATCTCTTATTGGCGTAGGTCCACTAGGCCCAACACCAGTCATCGTAGCCGGAGAAGGTGTCGGTGGCTATGCATCGCTTGCCGATATGCTTGTCGCCGGTAGAGAATACACGCCATTCGGGGAACGCATAGTGGACGCCATAGCTCGACAAGAATCCGCCGAGCGCGCCTTCGTTGAAATGGCGCGTGAGCATGGCAATACTTATAATACGTTTAACCAAACAAACGTCTCGCCAAAAGCGTTGTCGAGAACAGAGATCTATAGACAAACGGAGAATCAAATGGCGCAACTGCGCGACATCTAAAAGAGGGGGTATCTGGATGGCGTTTCCATATCAAAAGATAAACTGGGTGCGAATTACTAATCCAGACGGTCAGTCTCATAAGATGATTCTGACCAACCCCGAGCGATCCGGAGGCCTTGCTATATTTAGAATAGAAGGCCTCGGTCCAGCGAATGCCACCATCAATACCACCGATTTAGCAGTGGGCGATGGAGCCTTCTTTAATTCGGCTAGAATACAAAAACGAAATATCACATTGACGATTAAGCCTATGTTTGCTCCGACAGTAGAAGACGCAAGACTTTTAGTTTATCGTTTTTTTCCAACCGGTAGACGAATAAAGTTAGAGTTTCAAACGCGGAATCGACTCGTCGAGACATATGGATTTGTCGAAACTAATACACCTGAGATTTTTTCTAAGCAACAAACGATTCAAATCTCAGTAGTATGCCCCGATCCATTCTTTTATGCATTGGGAATGGGACATAGCGTATTTACCGGCGTTCAGCCTATGTTCGAATTCCCCTTTTCGAATGAAAGTCTCACAGAAGACTTACTCATCATGGGCGATATAGTGTTCGATAATAGAGCGGATGTTTTATATGAAGGTGACGCCGATACAGGCATTACAATTACAGTGACAATGCTAGGTCCCCTTTTAGGAGGAACTATACAAATATTCAATGTCCTGACACAAGAGACAATGACGATTAATGCGTCACGCGTCACAGCTATTACAGGACAGCAACTAGCCCTCAATGATCAAATAATCATCACTACAACTCGAGGGCGACGTGGAGTTCAACTTTTACGTCAAGGAATATTTTATAATATTATAGGCGCGCTCGATAGAGGTGCTAATTGGTTTCAACTTACTCCAGGAGATAATGTTTTCACGTTCGACACAAGCAACGAGGCGGACGCCTTAATTATGCGATTCGACTATCAGATCGCATTTAGAGGGATTTAACTATGCGATATGAACATCAAGAAGTCATGTATGGTTGGATCCTAGATGAGCATAGAAATAATCTATCGATAATGGATATTTTCGAATCCTTTATCTGGACAGAACGATATAGAGGTGCTGGCGATTTTGAACTATATATGCCTGTAAACCCTGCACTGTTAACATATTTACAGGCGAATAATTATTTGGCAATCGACTGGTCAGAACGAATGATGATCCTCGAGGCGATCGAGGTGAAGACTGACGTAATGATAGAAGATGATGAGTCTGCAAAACTTATAGTCAGAGGAAGATCTCTCGAATCTATATTAGATAGACGCGTCATTTGGAATCATACGATTTTGACTGGAAACTTTCAAAATGGGATACATAAATTACTATTAGAAAACATTATAGCTCCCGAAGACGATTCACGAATAATACCTAACTTTATTTTCCGGGAGAGTATCGACCCAGCAATTACATCTCTTGAAATCGACGCTCAATTCTTAGGCGAAGACTTATATACAGTAATAAATAGTCTCTGTGCGGTAGAAGAAGTCGGTTGGCGAATTTTACCAGATGGCGCAACCGGATATATTTTTGAATTATATAAAGGCGTCGATCGACATTATGATCAGTATGATAATAATTTTATTATCTTTAGTCCTGAATATGACAATCTTTTAACGAGCAATTACATTGAGTCTAAAAAGACATTTAAGAATGTCGCACGAGTCGGCGGCGAAGGCCAATATGCAGATAGAGTTTTAGCTTCTGTCGGCACGGCCACGGGATTAAATCGTAGAGAAACTTTCGTTAATGCGACCGATGTGTCGCGCAATATAACAGACGACGAAGGTAATCGTATAGAGATTCCTATGGAAGAATATATAGACCATATCGTCTATCGCGGCAAGCAACATTTGTCTACAACTCGAATTACTAAAGCGTTTGAAGGCGACGTCGATGCGACACGCCAATTCATTTTTGGGAGAGATTTTCGTATGGGGGATCGCGTCCAAGTAATGAACGAATTCGGCATTAGTGAGGCTGCTAGAGTCACTGAACTTATAAGATCGATGGACGGCACAGGTTTTCATACGATTCCAACTTTCACCTTCGCTGAAGAAATGGAATTCGATATCTAAAAAATACCCCAGGGGAGTATTTCCTGAAAACAAAGGAGAATTAATCATGGCATTTACATTTGGTTTTTATAATTCTGTTGGGGGCGATAGACGTTATAATGCGGAGCATTTCCAAAATGTTTTTGACGGTTTGATACGAGATGGCGTATATGCGGCGGTTGAGAATATTTTTGCTACGCGCCCGGGCGATGGACTACAAGTAGTTGTGGATACTGGTCGCGCGTGGTTAAGTAAAACCTGGAACCATAATAGTGCTCCATTTCCAATTAATATTACTCCGCCCGATGTCACGTTACCACGTATCGATACGGTATGTATTGAGGTAAATCACGAAGAAAATGTTCGGGGGAACAGAATACGAGTAATACAAGGCATCCCTGCATCTACGCCTCAGCCGCCGACTCTTGTCCGATCTGAATTAGTTAACCAGTGGCCATTGGCTGACATCACCGTACGACCAAATGCCTCGGCATTTACAGCGCTAGATATTAACATTTTAGTCGGTACCCCAAGAATGCCATTTGTTACCGGCATTATACAGACTCACACAATAGAGAGTTTATGGGACCAGTGGCAGGCACATTTTGACGTATGGTTCGAAGAATCGCAGTTCGCGTTTAATGTATGGTTCGCCGAAGTTATGGCTATCATGGGCGACGATGTGGCAACTATGCTGCTAAATAGAATACAAACATTAGAAGGGCGACAAACGCCTATACTCCTTGGTGGATCGGCCAACGTGTATACCGGCAGCACAACATTTCCGTTATCCGCGTATGTCGATGGACTGCGATTTCCTGTGCGAGCGGGTACAAGTAATACGGTTCGGGACATCACTATAAATATTAATGGCGTACGCCCAGTGCCCATTAGGAGTCATTGGGGATCTGGGGGTAGTGGGATGGATCCAAGACCCGAAGTCGGTGAATTCGCGGCTGGTGGTGTATATTGGTTGGAATTTAACGCTGGAGTCGACGCTTTTATAATAATGGGAACTAATCGGTGGTCTGCCACAAACATAGAAGCGACAACATTTCCGCCCACAATACTTTCGAACAATGGCTTGACGCCTAGGGATTGGAGTCCGGCTAGACTTCACGAATTGGTTACTCATCGATTAAATATTGAGCGCGCGGCACATAGTATACGCATTCAATCACTAACATATATCGGTACGGACGAAATGAGTCGCACATTAACATTCGCTTTCTATCCGTCAGTAATAATCATTCGTCCCGTACAAGAACCATTATCCCACATAGGTACATGGCTGAGTCGGGATACATTAATCGCTACCAGACCTGCCTCGCGTTACTTAATAGCAGAGCGCGGATTCGATACTGTCGGTAGCATAGATTGGTCCACTGCATTTCCAGATTTACCGCCAAACTCAATGCGATTTACTCCGCGAACGGTATTGCCCGTAATTGGGGGTCCGAGTTTACCTGATAGGAATGTATATAATACAGCAGGACAAGCTTATTGTGCTATAGCATTCAATTTTACAGGCACCTAAGGAGAAAAAAATATGTTAGATACTAATGAAATACTAATCATTAATATTGCACGCGCCCAAAATGGCGCATATGAAGGAGTATCATGGTTAAAAGATTATGAACTCCCAGTAGGATGGATAGAAGTTCCAAAAGAACTAGAAGACGTGGCGCTTTTATATTTACCTTGGATAGAGATAACTATTAAAAATGATACATTAATCGCCGTCCAAAAAAACCCAACCCCTCCAAAAATTTTAGTGGACGATCCGCCTCCGGATATTAGCGAGCAAATAAAGTTATATATATCCGAACAAGTAAATGCTTTTATATCCAGGTAAGTAGATATTTAATACAGAGCAGGAAGAAGTGTAATTTTATGCCTAGTGAAATAATATATACAACTTCCGAACTCAGCACACAGACACTAGTGTTAATCGTGTTTGGCGTGATCATGGGTTCGGGCGGATTTTGGATGTTGTTGCACAAAATCATGGAACGATGGGATTGGAAGACCAAACTTCTCATAGGAAGTGCGCACGATCGCATTTCCTATCTTTGCGAATCCTATATAAAAAAGGGATACATAACAAAAGACGAATTGGTTAATTTACAAAATAACCTTATCGTTCCATATAAAAAATTGGGCGGTAATGGCGGTGTGAAAGCTTTGGTGACTATAGTGATGCAATTACCGGTACGTGACCATTTGTTATATACGAAGGAGGAATCATAATGGAATTAGTCACGGCGGCATGTATAATCAGTGGTATTACACAACTAATCAAAAAACTACTATATAAATATGACGTATCTCCGCAAATATTATGCAGTATACTATCATTAATATATAGCATTTCCATGACGATACTTTCGGATTCGTCAATGACGGTAAGTGATGTCGGCTGGTTAGCTGTTGTATTAGCATTAACTGCTAATGGATGCCATCAAACTGCCAAAACTTGCTATAAAACAGCATTAATGTATATCAAAAAGAATCTATCATGATCTACGCATTATCGATCATATTGGCGATCGCGGTTATTATTATCGCGTCGTTTTTAATTCGTTGGCGAGAAAAACAACAACACGATTTTGAAAAGTTATTTGACTTATTTGTATACGATAAAGAAGTGGCGGCTAATGATTTCGAGCGCGTTAGCGGTCGAATTTTAGCCGATGATTCATTGTCACACCTTATTATAAGGGTTGACAAGGCATTGGGGTATATATCAACCAAACATGCGGTCAATAAACCAATACGAAAGGAAAAATTGAAAAGTGTTAAATATAAAAAGAGTATTACAAATCACTAGTCTTTTGTTTGGTATGATTACACTATTCAGTTTTATCGCATGGCATCTTGGTTTTGAAGGTTTTATTATTATCGGATATATATCCACTCCCGACTGGATCTCCTATAGCATCGCCTATATATTACTTTTGTTAAATATTTGTCTTTTTATCGGGTTTGTATTGAATATTTACAACTGGAAAGTGTTATATGGCGCCATACCATTGGTGTTGATGAGTGCGATCGGGTCTATATGGTTACCGGCATTTTTATTTACTGGACCATTGCCAGCCGTAGTAATGGTCGGCTATATTGCTGTTAAAAAATTAGGAAAATGGGCCTATTTCAGACTCGGTATACATATTACCGTAGTATTAATGTTTCAATTATTATGCTCGATCACTAGAGGCGTCGATTTATGTGTATACGCATCGTTTTATCAAGCGATTCGATTATCAATAGATAACGCCCTTCTATTTTTACTTTTATATTTGATCGGAGGTGTATATGCGCATGGGCACAGGTTGGAGTATGTGGTTTTTCCCCGACGAATCCGAAATGAACGGACTCGCGATGAAAGCTGTAAAGTTAAAGCGCAAACTTCAGAATCTTTTCTCGGTATAAATAGATTCGAAAAGTGGATAATGAAGTCTGTTATTTTAGTCGTACAAATCTTACAGTGGATGTTTATCCTGTGGGTCGCGAACCTAGATAATTTATTTTTTGACGCACTTATTATAACGACTTCATTCATCTGCCATGGAATGATCATCTCTCAACGCAAACATCTAAAACCGATTATATTATGCACATTAACAGCGGCTGCCATGTTTTATGTTGCTGCTCGCTTTACAATACCTTTCTATATTTCTCAATTTTTCCCAGTTCTGATAGGCCTAATGCTGGTTTATACCATGTATAGGGTTTCATTATATTTTGAACAGGTGGTAGAACGTAAACTTTTAGAGGACATCGAACGCCTTCGTATTATCGAACAAAAACTAGATCGACTTTATGATTATTATAATGACGATCTAGTTTAGTTAATATATTAATTGGAGAGGGTGATGCGTCGACATAATACTTTAAAGTCAGTGATAGTTCCACTTCTAGTGAGTTCTGTCGAGACTACATAGTAGTAAAGGATGGTGAGTAGAGACAAAAGATAATCCCCGCTCAGGATCAAAATCTAACTTAAGGAAGGAGTGACGAAATTGCAATCACCTTATGGTGGGTACGGACGTTCCCCGATGCAGGCAGCACCTAATGCTCGATATGTATACGATAGAGAATTTGGGTGGATTGCGATTCCCGATCCATTTATACAGTCTTCGGATGAGAATAAATCGGAAGGCTTCTTACCAGAAAAGATTGAGACAGAAAAAAAAGCTTCATCAGTTCCCGTCTTTGTCGTCGGTTCAAAAAATGAGATCGATCTCAATCATATGCCCGACACCTCTGGTAAAACCCAAATCTTTGTACAAAAGGAAACGAATGGCGAGGTATTATATTTACACTGTAGACAGCTTAATTTAAAAACCGCCATTACGAATTTTCAGACATATAAATTAGTAACAGAAGTCGATGATCCAAGCGTTGGTATCGCTATGCCGCTCGAATTGAAAAGCAATGAAACATCGGTTCCGAGCAACCAACAAGCGGAATCTTCAGGGTTACCGGACGGAATTATGTCGCTCCTTTTAGACACCATCACCAATCTTAACAACAAGCTTGATAATATTGATGGCGGAATCAAAGGGCTAGCAGATTCGATCCTGAAAAATACTGCTAAAGGAGGAAAGCCTAAAGATGATAAATTTGCAAACCATAGTGAAGCTACTACTTAATAAGTTTATGGGCGGCACCGGCCTTCTAGATAAACTTTTAGAAATGGGTGCCTCGGGTAGTGGTCCAGATGCAATCATGGGGTTTCTCGAACAGCAGCGTCCAGACGTTAAAGAACACGCGATATGGAACGAACTAAAAGGGAAATCATCAACCGAGATAGAGCAGTATGCTAAAAATCTTGTGAATTCCCTCGGACTCAATAAGACAACGTAATCTGAAAGGAGATTATATTATGTTTGCAGATATTGGCGGCGTACCAGCCGTTATAACCAAATCAGAAGGTCATGATAAATCATTTGGTTGGGGTTGGATTTTTGCCCTAGTTATTATATTCTTAGCGCTTGTATTTCTTTGGGGTCGTAACGATCGACATCAAACACAACATACAAATGCTATGGATGCGTTTATGCCACTCGCGGCGGCCAAAATGATGGATACGGGCCATAAACCATACTCGTACGACTATAATCATCAAGAACATTGGGATATTTCACGCGATCAACTTCGCGATTACGGAACACTCAAATCGGAGATTGTCGAAAATAAATGGGTCCTTACGCGAGAAATGGATCAAAATCAATTCCGCACAATGGATCAGATGTCTGCCGTAAAGGCAGAAGTTGCTGCATCGGAACGTCGAGTCATCGAGAAGATCGAACAAGATCGCTATGATCGTGTTAAAGATGAACGCGATGCAGCAAGGCTAGAGGCGTCTAACCTACGTTATCATTGGCGCCCATGGGATCATTCTATTGGGGTTCCGGCCTAATTTATTTTGGCGTTAGTTTACGCGTCCGGGGCGTAAATTAACCACCCCATCAGGGGTAGCGCCGAATACAAGGTCCCGGGATATTAGCATGCAGCCGAATGTTCGGCCTCTCCAGATGGGTATATATTATTTAATTTACTCAAAAGGAGACTTATTATGCATCATTTAGCACTTCGAAACCCTGGGTACGGATATTATCCGAGAATAGTAGAAAGACCTCGCTGTGGATGTGGCGGTCATGGTCATTGTATTTGTAATACTAATTTTTACAGATTTCCTAGACCCGAACCAAAAAAAATGCGTCGACTTGACACGACGCAAATCGTGATCCATACCGACAAATTTATCGGCGAAAGTCACTTTGATCGCGGACCATGCTGCGAACCGGTACCAGTTGGAGTGAGTGAAAGTATACAATCATTTATACTAAAATGCGCCACTGACTGTTTAGAACCAGACACGTACTACACACTAGATATTAATCATCCGCTACCGGATGAGATCTTCGTGGATCCGACCTTTATTCAGGTCGAGAAGTGCGGTCTGTTTCAGGATCCTGTGAAACTTGTACGGACGGAAACGATCTTCCCGATGACAATGTTTGATGGTTTTCCGAAAGGTGTGCCGGCCGACCCAGCGTTTCCAGATCAAAACATTATTCCAGTTGGTATAGACGAAGAAGAAATCGAACATGCCCAGGGACCGCTTGTGTTGCCCAGTAACCGCAAATTTAAGAGAAATGAAGAGACTCGATTGATCCCGGTCGAGCTCGATCTTCATGGCAACACGGCATTCGGAGACAATTTCGTCAAAGGCATCGGCCCACATCCGAAAACGCTTACGCTGTTCTACACGAATCGCGCAACATTTTCATTGTGCCGTAGTTGGAGACGTCGCACAGACTATTAGTCATAATAAAGGGGTGGGTGCAATAGTACCTGCCCCGCCTTTAAGTAATATTTTTCTAAGAAGGAGGCCATATCATATGCACAAAATAGCACAATTTTTATGCGATCTCACAGAATATATCGAATGTAAAGTTAGTGAAAAGCCGATAGCACAAATGACGGCTAAAGAAAAAGACTATATTTCGGAATGTATGAGTCTAGAACTAAAAACTTTAGCTGTTTTAGCGGGTAAAAACGCTTATGATACACATTCTCAAATACCATCGGAGATGCATAATCACAACGGAATGTCTTCGACACATGATATGAATTTATAGGAAGGGCGTTATATCTATGCGAAACGATATTACAACTCTTCAGCCCGTATTACAACGCGCACTTAATTTACTAGCAACCGCATCAAGTTGGCAACGTGGTGCGGCTAAACGAGCACATATAGTAGGGTTACAAGGAGAAAAACGTCGTTTGCGATACTTATATCGTGAAGCTAGCTATATTACCGATTGGCTTGAACATAAAATTTATGACGTATTCGAGTTGGATCTTATTGCGCAGCAGGGTACCGCTGACACAAGTGTAATGCAGTGCGTTAAATCTTCCATGGATACTATTATTAAAAAATTGTGGACTATTTATGAGGCAAGTCATCAAGTAGCGAACGAATTAGTAAATCTGAAGTATCGAAATTTGGCGCAGCCAATTTATACTTATGCAGGCAGATTATTCGATATTATTGCCGAGTTACAAAGGGCCGTAAAGGAGTACGAACGTGCCGAGTTCGAATATCACCATATTTCAAGATATCAAGTAGGATATTACAATATACATGACGAATATGAGGATAAAGAAGAGGCGCAAGGCTTCGAGTTATAAATATTATACGTTTTAAAGAGGCGATAGTTTTACATCGCCTCTAAATTTTTACATGATCGGAGATGACAGCGAAGTGAGAGAACAAAATAGAGCAGCTGGACTAGGAGTATTCGTAACTCCAGATAATAAATACTTCGATATAGCCAGCGGTTCGTTTATAAATAAATCCCAAATTAAACCTAATATGACGGCAATAAACGCCATATTTATCGATAAAGATGGTAATGAATTTAATATTCTTGATCATATAGGCGGTTCTGGCGGACCAGGTGGTAGCGGCCCACAAGGACCTCCAGGACCAATCGGACCGCAAGGTCCAGCTGGCGCGAATGGTCCTCAGGGCATTCAAGGCGAAACCGGTCCTCAGGGCATTCAAGGCGAAACCGGTCCTCCAGGTCCTCAGGGCATTCAAGGCGAAACCGGTCCTCCAGGTCCTCAAGGAGTACAAGGCTATCAAGGACCACAAGGAGAGCCGGGTCTTACCGGCACACAAGGTGACATAGGACCACAAGGTATTCAGGGCATACAAGGCGACATCGGTCCTCAGGGTCCTGAAGGACCACAAGGCATTCAGGGCATTCAAGGCGAAACCGGTCCTCAGGGCATTCAAGGCATACAAGGAATCCAAGGCGAGCAAGGTCATGATGGATCTCAAGGCATACAAGGACCAATCGGTCCGCAAGGACCACAAGGGGTAGCTGGTGCGGACGGCGCTGGTATAGAAATTGCCGGTGATGTATTAACATACGCAGAGCTAGCAGCTATCGCATCAACTCTTGGAGCGGGAGACGCCGGTCGTGCATGGATGAATAGGGCCGACGGTCTTCTCTATATTTGGTCAGGTTCGGTATTCCCTGCCTCTGGCGAAGGAACCGAGTTCCGTGGTCCTCAAGGCGACATCGGTCCTGAAGGACCACAAGGCATTCAGGGTATACAAGGCGAAATGGGACCGCAGGGTCTTGAAGGACCACAAGGCATTCAGGGTATACAAGGCGAAATGGGACCGCAGGGTCTTGAAGGGGCACAAGGTATTCAGGGTATACAAGGCGACATCGGTCCGGTAGGACCACAGGGAGAACAGGGTATACAAGGCCCAATAGGTCCTCAAGGCGACATCGGTCCAGAAGGACCGCAAGGCGTCCAGGGTGTACAAGGTTCTAAGGGCGATATAGGCGAACAAGGACCACAAGGACCACAAGGTGTAGCTGGTACGGACGGTCAAGATGGGACACAAGGACTACAGGGCGTACAAGGCGAAACCGGTCCTCAGGGCATTCAAGGCGAAACCGGTCCTCCAGGTCCTCAGGGCATTCAAGGCGAAACCGGTCCTCCAGGTCCTCAGGGCATTCAAGGCGAAACCGGTCCTCCAGGTCCTCAGGGCATAGATGGTCGCGCTATAATACGACCATTTAATTTATTAGTTAATGCTTGGACAACCAGTTCCCACGACACGTTCGATTGGGAATTACGGGTTCAGATAGAAAATATTGAGCATAACGATGTCATTAATTTTAATTTTACACTGCAATCGTTACTAATTGCAACGTCGGCTGGAATTCCGGCTGCTTGTATAATCGACGGCGATGCAGTAGTTCTATACGCTAATACAAGACCTACTTCAGCTCTAACTGGCGTATATACTATACTAAGGGATGGTGCATAGTATGGCTATCGCAACTACGAATTCTACTCATAAAAGTTCAACCGCCACGTCAAAAATAATAATGCGACCTGAAGAATTACCGCTAGGCCAAATCGTACATATTTATGACACTGTACGACAAGCGTATAGACCGTTCATAGTTATACGCCATGGTGCCCCTACCGCCCAATATGTAGGTTGGGAAAATAGCGTATTTCTACGACAATTTTTAGCGTTCGATTTAATCGTACAAAATACCGCATTGTATATGGACAGTCCGATAGATATTTTGTTTCAAGGTCCATTTTTACAAGCATTGCCAGAATGGTTGAATGATCGTCTGGTGGAAGGCAGAGTGCCTTTTGCTACGGGACTTAGTGTGCTTACTCGTCAACATACCGAGAACGGCTTGCTGCGAAAAGCGTTTGCTATGACTATACACGAACTCGGAGTTTCGTCCGCAGCAAATACGTTTGAAATCGGCGCGAATTTCGGATTTTTCGCTAGTAATGCAGATCGGATAGTTGGTAATTCGACACAACCGCGACAACTCGGAACTGGAATTGTGCAGCATGTACGGACGCCCAATATCACCGGCAATGCGTTGGTTGGTGTACAAGCTACTGGAGGGATAGGGCCGAGTCATGCCCTCGGCACGAATGCCGCAGCTATACCGACGATTGCATTACCTTATATATCAGATATCGGTATTGACGAGAATAACATACTGGTTCACGAGATATAAATACACAAAAAATAGTAACTTTTACAAGGGTTACTATTTTTTTGTGTAATAATTACATGCATTCTAATGAATACTATATTTAAAGGAAAGGGGGAAGGGCAAATGAAAAACTTGCTCATTAAATGGAAAAACAAACGACAAGCGGAAAACTTGATGGATGAGCTATTAACTCAGATGTTACAGAAAGCAACGTCGACGGAAGACGTTGAACAGGCGATCGCGTTAATGATGAAGAAAGAACTTCTTGATAAGGATAAAAAGAAGCTCGATCCGAACGTCATGGCGACGATCCTTGGTCAAGTTGGATTGACCTTGCTAATTCTCAATTACGAGAAAATCGGCGTCATAACATCAAAAGCATTTACGTTTATTGGAAAAAGATTTTAGGAGCGGGGCACGTTCAAACGTGCCTTTTCCTTTTTTGCGCAATAAAAACATGGCCTCTAATAGAAATTAATATGGAATATCTTGATGAATTGATGTGAGAAGTATATACTTCTCACATTTTTTTATAAATAAAAAAAATAAAGGAGATTCGAAAAGTGAACAAGAACGTTATTTCGTCATATTTGACGACCGGTGAAATGGGGCTTGTGAATACTCACGATCACAAAAGGATATCATTAACTGCAACTGCGTATTCATCAATCAGTAAGTTCACAAACGGCTATGCAATAGTCGAAACGGAGGCGGGTAACTTTAATTTCATACGCACAGATGGTTCGATTCTGTTACACCAATCTGTACGCAAAGCGTTGCCATTCTCAGAGAACGGTCTAGCAGCGGTTAAAATTCATAGGAGAGGCCGCGAACTATGGACGTTCGTAAGTAAATATGGAGATTACATCTTCGACGCCGCCTGGCTTGATGTTTGCTCATACAACGAACATGGAGTTGCGTGGGTAAAGCACCACGCAGACGAGAAGGGATGGTATCCGATCACAACTAATGGTGAACGGATCGGCAACGAACTGTTCGCTTATGTGCCACGGTCAAATAGAATCTCTACGACCGTTGGAGGCGATGAATGTCGGGTGAAAGTCGACGAGTATGGGGTCATTGTCGAACGCGCAAAACCGAAACCGGCATGCGAATGCGGCACAATCATAGACTGGCAATTCCATGACGATGAACCTATAAAAAGGCGGTCGCATCACGAATGTTGCAAAAAAGCTAGAAAGCTTAAACCGGGCCATATACCGATCCCTGTAGCATTATACGATGGGTATATGGGATTCGTCGATGAACATCAACAATTGATGTTCAATAAGCGATTTGTCTACGCCGAAGAATTTGTAAACGGCTTTGCCGTTGTAAAGTTGTCCGAGGGTGACTACAATTATATTTCGCAGAAAGGAGAACTGATATTTCTGGGCGACACGAAAATATACGAAGCGTGGCCGTTCTCAAAGGACGGATTAGCGAAAATCGAGGTGTATAACGAATTTCTAGAACGGCGACGCGCAATAACGTATATGACCACGGAGGGCGAAGTTGCCTTCGACGTCGTTTGGAAATTAGGTACAGAATTTATCGACGGTCGTGCATGGGTGCGTGATTTTAAAGATCGCGATTGGCTTATTGATACCTCTGGCAAAATAATGTCAAAAGCATATAGCCTCGATATTAATTCTATACGCCCTGGCAGAAATACAATAGAAGGTGTCATTTTTGACACGGATCGTAAGGTGTTGGTCCACTTGTCGACCGGTGAATCGCTAGATATATGAGTATTAAATCTACAATATTACAACATCTACCCTTAATCCTCACCGGTCTAGGGACTATGGGAGTAATCGCTACGGCCTATAGTGCGATTTGCGATCATAAAAACGCTAGAAACTGGTATGATTATGAATTCGAAGGCGATGTTCCAGAGAATCGTCTTCAAATGGCAAAACTGACTTGGAAGTTCTATATAAGAACGTACGTGATTGCCGGTCTCACGATTACTTGTATCGTGGGGGCAAATCACATAGGGACTAAGCGCCAATTAGCCATAGCGTCGCTATATTCTTTAACTGATTTAGCATTTAAAGAGTATAGACAAAAAAACGTCGAAACGATCGGCCAAAGAAAGGAAAAAGGGGTGTATGAAGAAGCGCTTGGCAAACGCATTAACTCTCGCCCCGTGGGCTCGTCTGAAATAATACTAACCGGTAAAGGAGAGGCGCTCTTTTATGATAGCATTAGCGGCCGATACTTTAAGTCGAATATCGAACATATTCGGCGAACGGTAAATACGCTAAATACGCAAATAATAAATCAATCCTTTGTCGCCCTGGATGAATTATATTATGAGATTGGTTTAAAACCGACTAAAATAAGTAATGACGTCGGTTGGAATCTAGATACTGGTCTGATCGAATTGTCCTTTGGTACATGTCTTACGGATAGTGGAGAGGCGTGTATTGTATTGGATTACGCGGTTACACCGCGACATTTGTAGGATAGGAGTAGTATATGATTATGAACAAAGACTCGATATCCACCGCTATATGTAATATGTGTGAAAATATAGGCCGCTGTCAACACGAAGAAGGATACCGTAATATATTATATCTCACTGGCAGGGAGGGACGAAATCCAATCTTCAATATAAAAATATTTCTAGAATGCACCAAATATAAAGGACCTGAGGTTCGAATTGTAGTCAGTGATGCAAAAATTACATAGACTCTAATGAAGACTAAAAAAATTATAGGAGGCATTAAAATGAATGAAACTAAAACGAGCTTATTCGGAACGGTAAAGGGGTTCGTAAAGCGCCATAAAGTTAAAATTCTAGTAATAGGATCGGTTCTAGTCATAGGAGGCATCGCATATGCGGTAACCAAATATGGCGTGGACGGAGAGCCAATTTTAGAAGTTATAACCGAAGGCGGCAACGATACCCTAGAGGCGTTATCGAAAACCGGAGAAGTAATAGCGACTTTAACAACTTAATTAGTCTGCAGAGAAGACCTATGGAAACATAGGTCTTTTCATTTTCAAATTTACAATCGAGTTATGGAGGGATGTCCGATGAACCGTGGATATTGCGGCGATAAAATCGAGTACGATGGCACAAAATATTCTATGTTAGTGCAATCACAAGAAGGGATAAGACGCGCTTCGTGTCGTTATTCGATTTGTGAAGGGTGTCATGATGGAGGGACGAAATGAATAAAAATGATCATGAAGCAGAAAGAGCTTATGGTATCATGTTGATACTTATAGGCATAGCGGTCGGTCTATTATTAGTACTCATTTTGTCCCCTCCGGCCGAGGCCAGCCATACAATCATACACCCCCATTTAGTAGGGAGACCAAATTCGCGTTTTGTACCGGAATATCATGTATACGTCGGTATAAATGCCGAGCATCCAAGGTGGTTCACCTGTACCGGTACGGGTGAACCACGATGTCGTATTAATGGAAATGCTAGAGTGGGATATATTGATCGATTCGAACAAACGTTTACGTCAAGTTTACAGCGGCATCTCGTCGAGCAGGCGAGGATCAATGAGGTGCCTATACGACTGGCATACGCCTTAATATGGCAAGAAAGCGGATTTAGACCAAGCGCCATAGCTAGAGAGTCTAACGGCACAAGAAGCTATGGTTTGATGCAGATCAACAATAGCAATTTCGGAACTATTCGCTCGGCTTTTAGTACATATACAGCAGAGCGAGGCCGACCGCTCGATTTCCGTTGTCCGTATGACAACATCACGGCTGGTTTGTTTTGGTTACGCGGAGCATTAGATAGCCAAAACGGCGACTGGCATCGCGCCTTGATGGTCTATAATCAAGGCGGTGGTTCCGCTAGTCGTTCATTTAGTCGTGGTTCGACAACTAGCAGCTTCTCACGCAGAATAGTGGCGATGACTGACATGTTGTATGTACAGAAGCGAGTAATGTGGGAGGGATAATCGATGGGCTTATTTTGCATGTGCTGCGGTTCGCAAATGGATATGGCGCTAGTGTAATATCGCATGGATATGGGAGCAGAAACCGTCTTATGGAACTAGCGGTATTAGCGTTTGATAAAGAGGGCGAATACTCATTATGTTACGATGTCCCGATTACAACCGACGTCGTAGGCGATTGTACAAAGCGGGATATCGTACAACTTTTACTCCGGATACGTAATCTGAAAGGAGATATTATCTAATGAATAGTAAAAATTTTGAAAAAATATTCAACCATCAACATAAACGATGCAAAGAGGTTCTGATTAATAAGGCCTCTGAATACGCAACCGAAGATAGGCTACACAACTTTAAAGTCGCAGCCGCGCTAGAGGGTACAACACCAGTCAACGCACTCGGAGGTATGCTCGCTAAACACACAGTTAGCTTATTCGACATGTGTCGGGGTACGGCTGAAAATAAACAATATCCCCTCGCGATGTGGGAAGAAAAGATTACAGACCATCTCAATTATTTATATCTATTAAGAGCGTTAATAGAAGATACAAATGCGATTGAATGGCCGTCGGCGCAATAAAAACATGGCCTCTTATAGAATACTATAAAAATTTATTGGAGGCATTATGAAAATTCGAGATAAGGTTATATTCGGAGCTAAAATAACGGCGATGATTGCGACGTCGGTCGGGGTTGGTTATGTAGTGAAGCAGTTGGTGAAACACAATCTTCCTGAGCTAACAACCACTTTTGGTAAGGTGGCATGTGAGGTCGGGAAGTGGGGTCTTGCTGGCGTCGCTTCCGGAATAGCCGCAGATCGAATGAGCAAGAACTTTGAACTGCTGGAAAAGCTCTCGAGTATGCTAGGCACATTTGAAAGTCTTATTAATGAAGAGGAGATCGATAAAGGATTTATAGAAGTATTTGAAAACAATGATGACGCAACAGTACATTATTAAATCTAATATAGTTGGAAGTGGGATCGTCCACTTCCCTTTTTTGAGGGGGTATATCTAAAAAATATGGCGCGATATATTTTTCAACATGCTAAGACGTGTTACGCATGCCCATTATACACTGGAAATCGATTTCGTTTTAGACACATACAAACGGACCTTAAGGTGCTAGCGTCCAACAAAAAGGGTAGATTCAGTTGTCAAGACAAAGAGCGATTCCCTACGCGTAGTTGTGAGTTGGCGATAGAACTCTGGTTAAACGAGGAGGTATAATGAAAAAGATCATATCAGAAATATTTTTGTCTCTGCTAGTAAACAAAAAGGCAGAGGTGGTAGTGCCGAAATTAAATTTCGACGTTAGTATACCCGGAGCGGACCATCTAATTCGCATGGATATCACAGCTGAAAATGTCGTGATAAAAATCGATGAGGATAAAGGAATCGCTCGTCGGTACTAGAAAGGAAGGTCATCTAATGAATAAACATTTAGGGATCATAATGGCGCTAGTTATAGGCGCCTATATTGGATATTTGCGAACCGAACTTGCCCATCATCGAGAGCGAGAAAGGAGGGCTCCATAGTGAAGATGTTAGGACATATATTCATGACCATAATCACCGGTGGGTTATGGCTTATATATTTATTTATTAGACATGTGACACGGAGGTAAAAACGTGTGAGTAAAAACCGAACGAATAACAACCCTTTGGCAGCGCAGTATCCGTCTAATAGTAAAAAGTCTAAGCGAGAGACGGATGAAGTATCCGTCGAACCAAGAGCCGTACAAAAAATCGTCCAGGGTAAAGTCAGTAGACGAAAAGTTGGCTTTGGACAGAAGGCGGCGGATGCATTTCTCGAGAGTGATGGCGAAACGGTGGGGAGCTATATTCTCACAGAGGTCATCATTCCCGAGATAAAAAATTTATTATTCGCGATTATCGGCGGAGGAGCAGAAATGTTTCTATTTGGCGGTCGCGCGCCGCGAAGTCGTTCGCGTAATTCTGGAGGAGGATATGTAAGTTATGACTCCATGCATCGTTCCCGTGATGATAAACGGGATTCTAACAGAAGTCGTGATATCTCCCGAGAGGGACGATCGCGACATCGATTTGACGAGATTGTCCTTGAATCCCGGAGAGAAGCTGAGGACGTCTTATCCCATCTCACAGATCTCATTAGAGAATACGACCAAGTCACGATCGCCGACTTTTATGATTTACTCGGCATCTCTGGGACTTCGTCGGACTATAAATATGGATGGGATGATCTACGCTCAGCAAGCGTATCAAGAGTTCGTGGGGGATATATAGTATCCCTCCCGAAACCTATAATAATAGATTAAAAGGAAATAAACCATGATACAAATATACAAACTATACGATCCGCCAAAAAACGATTTTGAGAGAGAGCGAAATCGACGTTCGATGGCGGCGACGCTTCACCATTGTGCCGAATGGATTACCCATAACATCCATACATCAGTATTGAGTCCGGATATCCTATCGGATAATAAAAACTTAGAGGCCCTTATCGAAGTGATATATGCGACTAAAGACGATAATGTGTTAGTCGACAGCTTTGACATAGCTGCGTTGGTCGATAGCTTTAACATACCTATAAAAATTAGTCGCCTGGTAGATGATCTACTTGACGATATCGAGCTTGTCGACTGGCCGGAGACAATTTGTCCGTGTGCTCAATGCGATTTAGATGGTATTTGTAAGTATAGTATTTGTGCACGTGCTGCATGGGATAAGATGAACGCGGAGCAGCAAGCGGTTTTTTCTTGTATGTTACACGATCGCGGTGACCGCATCAAAAAGATATCCTGGGATTTTAGAGCGACGTGCGTAAAATGCAGTAAAAGAATAAATCTAGACGATTATATGAGGTGTATCTCGTGGGATGGATGGGTTATATCACAAAGAGGCGCTCATCTATGTGCAGATTGCTTCCTAAGCCGATCCGTCCGTCTGGAAAAAATAAAGCGAGATTTTTCTCAACGAAATGGAGGAGAAAGCAATGAGTAATAAACAAAATGCTATATGGTTAGAGTTTCTAAAAAACGATACAAAACGATATAGGTGTAGTCTCTGCGAATCTGATACCAGTAATTGTATCGTCGGTCATGTCAATGACAAATCGTCAGGTATAGTTTTCTGCTCGTCATGTTTTACCGGTATTATGACGCTGGCGATCATGGACAAGAACGGGGAATAGTTATTATGTATATTTATCCGTCAAGAAAACCATATCGTACATGCGCGTTCTGCGGATCGAATCTCGATTTCGACGAATCATGCGATTGCGCCGAAAAAGATATTATACATCATGATGCGCGCCATAACATTGTAAAGGAAGGTAGGATTAAAAAAGAAGATGGGAATTGAAGTCGGTTATCCGAGTACATACTTACATCCTCGGACATGTGCGGCATGCGGGTCGCGAGTGCATAATTTAATACCAATTACATATGGCGAGTTCCCATGTGTAGTATCGCGCCTAGAGCTATGTCTAGTGTGTACAGAAAGACAACTTTTACCCGAGCTGACAAGACATATAAATCAGATACATAAGGAGAGATTAGAATGCAAGTAATTACTAATATTTTATCAACCCTAGGTCGCACAGGACTCGTCCTGCAAAAACATGCCCCTACGATAGCAGTCGTGGCGGGCACGGCTGGATTACTTGGCGCCGGAGTAACCGCGGCTATCGCCACAAGAAAACTTGATGACGTAGTTGACGAACATCAAGATCGATTGTTGGCCGTCTCAGATACCAAATTCCATGACGAGAAAGAGCGCCAAAAAGCACTCACAAAGCAGTATTTTACTTTTGGCATAGAATTAGCCAAGCTCTATGGTCCGTCTGTGAGTTTGGCCGCATTATCCATTTTCCTCATAGGAAATGGATACAAGATAATGCATGGTCGCAATGTTGCTATGGCGGCGGCATACAAGGCCCTTGAACGGGGGTTTACTGCATATCGCCAACGCGTAGTCGAGGAGCACGGCGAAGAACACGACTATCAATATCGTCACGGCCTCAAAAAGGAAGAAATCGTCGAGATGGTAGCCGACGAAAAAGGTAAAGAAAAGGCGGTTAAAAAAGAAGTTTATACGCCAGTTACCGACGACTTCGATCAACCATCGATCTATGCTCGATGGTTCGACGAGACTTGTTCTCAATGGTCGTCGAACCAGGAATATAATCACATGTTTCTTTTGGCACAGCAGAAGTATGCGAATAATCTTCTCATTGCCCGAGGGCATGTATTCCTAAACGATGTATACGATTTACTGGGGATTCCGCGTTCATCGGAAGCCTCCGTTGTTGGGTGGACACACGATGGAGAAGGCGATGGCCATATTGACTTCGGAATTTTTAACGGATTAGCGATCAAAAACCGAGAGTTTGTAAATGGTCATATTAATAGATTGCTTCTCGATTTCAATGTGGACGGCTTGATTTACGATCAGATATGATAGCGGACTTGAGTTTATGGGGTCCGGTCTCAAGTGCCGCGACATCTACGATTATCCGGACCTATACTATTGATAATGGAGAACTTTCATGGAAACTGCGGTGTCAAGACTGTCAGAATATCGCCAACGCGTAGTCGAGGAGCACGGCGAAGAACACGACTATCAATATCGTCACGGCCTCAAAAAGGAAGAAATCGTCGAGATGGCGACCGAAAGATGCTCTATTATGGAGGCTTCTTTTGGAAATAACGATGATGGGATTTGCTAAGTTGTGTGATGATTGCTTCGCTCGTACAGACAACGGCAGAAGTTATCGTCACATGAAGAGGCAAAACACTCACCATAAGGCATGTCCGCTTTGTGGTGATCTGGGAACCGAGGTGATATTATTGGATCGTGAAATGATTATGAAGGGACATTATAACTCTTTGTCTCAAATCTTTTATAAAGAATCCGATAATATTTTTTATACAATAGACGGGCAAAAAATTGTCGAATTATTTAAGATGATTCGACCAATTGACTTATATCTATTTAAAATAGATCCCGGTCATTGTATGTTTCCTCATATCACAGAGCATGGTGTACTGATAGAGATATTAACGGAGGATTAAGGGGGGGGGGCAAATGAAGTTTTTTTTAATAACATGTGTAAAATGCGATGCTGAACTCACAGATACTATGAGTTTTATCTGTCCAAAATGCGGACATTTTAATTAAACAAGGAGATCTCACCAATGTTAAAAGAAATATTATTAGTCGGTGGCGGAGCTGGCATCGGATATCTAATAGCCAGACATGTATATAACAACGCCATCAGGGTGCTCGAGGAGGAACTTGAGCAGGCATTTGAAGAGATAAATGATTTTATACACGATACAGCGGAAGATGTAGATGCGGTAAACGAGAAGTTTACTGAGCGGAAAACATCAAAGAGTTCCATTGTTCCGGTTTCGCCCGATGAGGGAAAAAAGCATATCGTAGATTATACGCAGTATGCTAACGCGGCTAAAGATGCTTTGTTGCAGTCGGCTAAAATACAAAATTTACAGACCGTCCATACACGACAAGAGATGGTCGCGGGCGATATCGCCTGTGCATTTTGTGGGGGATTCGATTGTGATTGTAAACTAAGCGCTGGTACGGACGGATCGGCTCACGTACCATATTTAATCGACATCGATGACTGGCAAGACGACTCCGGTGAATATGAAAAGGTGTCGCTATATTACTATCAAACTGATGGTATATTAGCCACCGAAGGAGACGAAAATATCACCGATAATAGCTTAAAGATTATCGGTGAGGATGCTATCCGGTTACTCACCGAGGGCATGAGTTATATATGGGTGAGGGATGATGGCTTGGAAAAAGATTATGAAATCGCCGGATTGACGGGTTCATATATCGATGCAATTGTACGACCCTCGATGTCACCTAGTGAAGCTTATAAAGAAAGGACATTAAATGAAAAAGAAGAATAGATATCTCGACTTTCTAAAAAAGATCGTCGGGAGAGAAGAACAATATGGTCTCTTGATCGATCGTTTATATGAAATAGAGTTCTATTCAGTTCTTCCAATGGATAATAACCGTCTTATGGACGGTCGAGTCCTACGTGACGAATATTTAATGAATGAGAGGTCCCTACATGGGGCTTCTCATTTGCCGGATTTTCCATGTACGGTGCTAGAAATGATGATTGGAGTCGCTAGAAGACTTGAATTTGAGGTTTACGGCGGTCCATTTGATAGACCGATTGGTGAATGGTTCTGGGAATTGGTTAAAAACCTAGAATTAGAGTGGTGTGACAACGAAAGTATCGAATATGACGGATATAATCTAATAGATTTCGCCATAAATCAACTTGTTTCGAGAGAATATAAGGCAAATGGCGGCGGTGGATTATTCCCATTACGACGCAAAGTGCCTCACGGAGAGGGTGCCGGGGACCAAAAACGAGTAGAAATCTGGTACCAGATGAATTCTTGGATTATGGAGAATTTTAGTTTGGACAGACGCGTCAAATAAATGACGCAGTGTGTCAAGTGGTTTTGACGCAAACGTCAAATAATTTGGGGTGAATGACGTGCAAAAAGCCCTATTTACCAGTGTATTTGAGATATTTGTGTCATTATGTCATTATTTTCTTTATAGTATAGTAAAAGTAAAAATATATAATATATAGAGAAGTTTTCTTCTGTGAAATTTCTTTGTAAAAACTTTTGAAAACGTAGTGACTTTTGACGCATTTGACATTTTTGACGCATCAGGGACATTGCGTCACTTTTTTGACGCATTTTAGGAAACTATGGTAGAAAGGAGGTATTTTGTGGATTTTTATCAAATAATCGAAAAGACCAAGACAAAGAAGGATAATGAGGGCTTCGATGAGATAGCGTCCGTAAGATTACGTCCGAGTTTTAAAGTGAAGTATAGTAAAGACATAATGGTGCGCGGTAATTCGTTTTATGCCATATGGGACGAAGAGCGCGGATTATGGTCCACCGATGAATTCGATGTCGCGCGATTAATAGATGCCGATATGAACAGAAGACGAAAATCGTATACTGAGGCGGTATTGATCGATGCGATGGAAGATTTTGCTTCGAGGTCATGGATAGATTATCGGGCGTTTCTTAGACAGATGCCAGATAGTTTTCAACCACTAGATGATAATCTAACCTTTGTGAATACGGAAGTAAAAAAGACCGATTATGTGAGTAGACGATTACCGTATCCACTAGAAGAAGGATCATGTCCGGCGTATGAAGAATTAATGACTACTTTATACGAACCAGACGAATTAAATAAGTTAGAATGGGCCGTGGGCGCAATCGTAGCCGGCGAAGCAAAAAACATTCAAAAATTTGTGGTATTATACGGTGAAGCGGGCAGTGGTAAATCGACATTTCTTAATATTTTAGAGAAATTGTTTGAAGGATATTATACGATGTTTGAGGCGAAAGCGCTAACAAGCTCGTCAAATGCGTTTTCAACCGAAGTATTTCGTAATAATCCTTTGGTCGCTATTCAGCATGATGGCGACTTATCCAGGATTGAGGATAACTCTAAGTTAAATTCGATCGTGGCCCACGAACTTATGACAATGAATGAAAAGTATAAGGCAGCTTATACAGCCCGTACTAATTGTTTTCTTTTTATGGGCACAAATAAACCTGTTCGGATTACCGATTCAAAATCGGGAGTCATTCGGCGATTAATTGACGTAACACCGAGCGGGAGATTAGTACCAGTTAAAAAGTATCATATTTTAATAAATCAAATAAACTTCGAGCTCGGCGCAATCGCATGGCGATGTTTACAGGCATATTTACGATTGGGTAAAAATTATTATAGTGGATATCGTCCTTTGACGATGATGTATCAAACGGATACATTCTTTAACTTTGTTGAAGCTAATTATCATACGTTTAAAGAACAAGACGGCGTTGCACTTGTACAAGCTTACGCAATGTATAAAACATATTGTGAGGAAGCACTAATTGAATATCGACTGCCACGGCATAAATTTCGTGACGAGTTAAAATCATATTTTGAAGATTTTAAAGAACGAAGCCGTGTGGACGGTCGGGAGGTAAGAAGTTATTATATTGGGTTTAAAATGGTAAAGTTTGTTGCCGAAGAAATGATAGAAGAAAAGCCATTATCTTTGGTGATAGAACAAGAAGAATCAAATTTTGACAAGTTATTTGCTGATTGTCCAGCACAGTATGCTAATGATGAAGGTACGCCGATAGCGCGTTGGGACGAGGTGAAAACAAATCTGGCAAATATTAATCCTCGAAGGCTTCATTACGTTAAGCCGCCAGAGGATCATATAGTCATAGATTTTGATTTAACAGATGGTGATGGTAATAAATCGTTAATGTTGAATTTAGAAGCGGCGAGTAAATGGCCTGTCACTTATGCAGAGTATAGTAAAAGTGGCACCGGTATACATCTTCATTATGTATATGATGGAGATACAAACAGACTTAGTCGAGTGTATTCGGAAGGTATAGAAATAAAAGTCTTTACTGGTAAAGCATCGCTTCGACGAAAACTCACTATGTGTAACAATGCCCCAATACTCACGATCAATAGTGGACTGCCATTGAAAGGAGAAAAGATGATTAATGTTGATGTGGTTAATGATGAAAAACATCTTCGAGCATTAATAACCAAAGCTTTAAAAAAAGAGATTCATCCAGGCACCAAATCTAACGTTGACTTTATGCAAAAAATATTAGACGATGCATATAATACCGGCGTACGATATGATGTGACAGATTTACGACCAAAAATCCTCGCCTTTGCAAATAATTCTTCAAATCAATCGGAAACAGCAATAAAGATTGTCAATAAGATGCATTTTGCATCGGAAGTAATTAGTGAACCGATGGAATCGGAGTTTGATGAATTGTTATTCTATGACGTCGAGGTTTTTCCTAATCTATTAGTAGTTGTGTGGAAGACTACAGATAAACCAGCCGTTACAATGATTAATCCTTCGTCAGAAGATATTGGGCGACTGTTACAGTTTAAATTGGTTGGATTTAACTGTAGAAGATATGATAATCATATTTTATATGCCCGATACATTGGTTACGATCTCGCTCAAATTTACGATCTTAGTCAGAAGATAGTTAATGGTAGTAAGAATTGCTTCTTTGGTGAAGCATATAATTTATCATATACGGATATCTATGACTTTTCTTCCGTCAAGCAAGGATTAAAGAAATGGGAAATAGAACTTGGCATCCATCATCAAGAACTTGGGTTGCCGTGGGACGAACCTGTGCCCGAAGAAAAGTGGCAACTTGTTGCTGACTATTGTATAAATGATGTGGTGGCTACGGAAGCGGTTTTCTATGCCAGAGAAGCGGATTTCACAGCTAGACAAATTTTATCGGATTTAAGTGGGTTGTCAGTAAACGATACAACTCAGAATCATATTGCGCGATTTTTGTTTGGAACCGATCCACGACCACAAGAAAAATTTGTGTATACGGATTTAAGCACGCTCTTTCCCGGGTACACTCATGACCGTGGTAAAAGTATATATCGCGACATAGAGGTCGGCGAGGGAGGCTTTGTGCATGCGATGCCCGGCATGTATACTCATGTATATGAATATGACATCGCCTCACAGCATCCGACAAGTTTAGTAGAATTGAATTTATTCGGTCCATATACCGAAAAGTTTAAGAAGGTTCTTGACGGACGTATAGGAATCAAACATGACGATCTAGAACTTGTAGCGACAATTTTAGACGGCGTTTTTGCTAAATATATTAGTGATGATACTGGCATGAAAAAGTTAGCATATGCGTTAAAGATAGTTCTTAATTCTGTGTATGGCTATACAAAACAAAATTTTGATAGCAAGTTCACAGTGCCGGGCAATAAAGACAATATAGTTGCTAAACGCGGCGCGCTATTTATGATCGAACTAATGCATCAAGTAACAGAGAGAGGAGGTAAAGTAATACACATTAAAACCGATTCAATTAAAATTGTTAATCCGACCGAAGAACTTAAGCAATTTATTTTTGAGTTTGGTAAAAAGTACGGCTATACGTTTGAGCATGAAAAAACGTATAGTAAGTTTTGTTTGTTGAACGACGCGGTATATGTCGGTAAAGAAAAGAACAAATGGTATGCCATAGGAACGCAAATGATACATCCTTATGTATTTAAGACATTATTTAAGGATGGATATGTGACTGGTCGTGGAATCCCATGCTTTGGACCAATAAATTTCAAAGATCTATGTGAGACAAAGACGGTCACTACTGCTCTGTATTTAGATATGAACGAGGATTTGCCCGAGGGCGAACATTCATATCGTTTAATTGGAAAAGTTGGTTCATTCTGTCCAATTTATCCTAATCATGGCGGCGGCATACTACTTAGAGAGAAAGACGGTAAATATAATGCCGCTACCGGTAGTAAAGGTTACCGATGGTTAGAAGAAGCGATGGTAAAAACTTTAGAGAAGGAAAACTCGATTGATTTTGGGTATTTTAATGCTTTAGTCGACGACGCCATAGCAGCATTGAAAAAGTTCGGCGATGTTGAATGGTTTTTAGCAATGGAAGACGATAATGTGCCACCATGGTGTGCGCATGGTTGTCCTCCTGGATGTATTAAAGATTGTGGAAATTGTAAATTAATAGGGTCCGGTGAGGGCCTCACTTTGACAGTTTAAGGAGAATCATCATGGTTACAAATAATATTATAATAGAAAATGCACGTATCATATTTAGGAATTTTTCGGGCAAAGAAGGTAAATATAACCCGAAAGATACAAAGAACTTTTGTGTAGTACTTGATCACGAGACGGCATCAAGTTTAAAGTCGGACGGATGGAATATAAGAGAACTCAAGCCGCGGGATGAACAGGATGATTCCCAGGCTTATTTGCCAGTAGCGGTATCCTTCGATTCCCGTTTTCCCCCAAAAGTAATAATGGTTACAAGTAGAGGTAAAACTGCTCTTGATGACGACACTATAAAAATGCTTGATTGGGCAGATATAGATAATCTCGATTTGATTATCAGACCGTATAATTGGGAAACCAATGGCGGTAAAGGAGTAAAAGCATACCTTAAGTCGATGTACGTCACAATTACTGAGGATGAGTTTGAACAAAAATACATGGATGCACCAGAGAATGATGTAGTTTCCATTGGTGAAGATTTATGTGCAAATTGCGGGATGAACTGTGGATCAAAAGGCGCATGTCGTCATGACACGTAGTTTGTTACAACATCAACAAGAGGTCATAGATAAACTGTCGTCAGGTAAGATCTTGGTAGGTGGGGTTGGTTCTGGTAAGTCTAGAACCGCCCTTTATTACTATTATTATAATGAGCGTATCGACAATAGATTAAAAAAACTTTATATTATCACTACAGCTAAAAAGCGAGATGATAAAGAGTGGTTAAAAGAATGCGCGATATTCGATTTACTGAATACGGATATCGTAGTGGACTCGTGGAATAATATCGGTAAATATATAAGGATTAAAGATGCATTTTTCATTTTTGACGAGCAACGATTAGTTGGTAGCGGCGCTTGGGTGAAATCGTTTCATGAGATCGTTAAGACTAATACTTGGTTACTTCTCAGCGCAACACCTGGTGATACATGGATGGATTATATCCCGGTCTTCATCGCAAATAAACTCTATAAGAACCGGACCGAGTTTATTCGTCGACATGTGGTATGGAACACCTTCACTAAATATCCTAAGATAGATCGATATATTGAGGTTGGTCGACTTATGAAGTGTAGACAAGAGGTTACTGTTATGATGAAGTATCGGATCCGTACAAAACATCATATAAAGTATGTGCCCGTATCATATGATATGGACTTATATCGTATGGCCGCCATAGAGCGATGGCATGTATATAAACAAGAACCTATCAAAGATGTTGGCGAATTATGTCATGTACTACGGCGTATAGTTAATAGTGATCCGAGACGAACCTATACAATAGAATGCCTTATGCGAAAACATCCTCGGTTAATAATTTTTTATAATTTTAATTACGAGAGAGATATGTTAATAGAGCTAGCAGAAAGAACTCGAACACCACTTGGCGAATGGAACGGTCATAAACATCAAGAAATACCAGACACCGAAAAGTGGTTATATATCGTACAATATATGGCTGGCGCGGAAGGCTGGGAATGCATTACAACTGATGCGATGATTTTTTATTCCCAACATTATTCTTATAAAATTCGCACTCAAGCGGCTGGGCGAATCGATCGACTTAATACTCCATTTAACGATTTGTATTATTATCATCTAATATCAAGCTCATCGATCGATCGCGATATTAGAAAAGCATTCGATAATAAGCAAAGCTTTAATGAAAATATTTATACATTTTCCTAAAAATCAGTCTGCAATAAAAACACGGCCTCTAATAGAGGAGAAGAGAATGGCTCTTCTCTTTTTTTTTTTAAAGGAGGCCGTCGTGACTGAAAGAGTATTTCAGGCGAAATTAATAAAAGAGATTAAAGCTTTATTTCCAAGTTGCATCGTATTAAAAAATGATGAGGGCTATTTACAGGGAATACCGGATTTATTAATTTTGTACAAAAACACATGGGCGGCACTTGAAGTAAAACGAAATATTACTGCACGTCGACAACCTAATCAGAAGTATTATGTCGACACGTTAGATAATATGTCGTTTGCATCATTTGTTTGTCCTGAAAACAAGGAGGACATTTTGGATGAACTTCAACTCGCATTCTCACCTTCGAGGCGAGCACGCATTTCTTGCCCCTAGCGGATCGCATTGGGTTAATTACACTCCGGAAAAACTAACTGACCGATACGTTAAACATCGAGCCAGTTTTCGAGGTACGCGACTTCATGAATTGGCGCACGAATTAATTGAGTTGAAGGAGCGACTCCCTCGGACAAAGCGTACATTAAATATGTACGTGAACGATGCTATCGGCTATCGCATGATAACAGAACAACCGTTATATTATTCCGATAATTGTTTTGGTACTGCAGATGCCATTTCTTTTAAAAAGAATTTTCTTCGGATACATGATTATAAATCTGGAGAAACTCCGGCGTCGATGAGACAATTGATGGTGTACATGGCAATATTCTGTTTGGAATATGATTATCAGCCTGATGAAATCGAAGCTGAACTACGTATTTACCAATCTGATGAAATAATAATACATAATCCTTTGCCGGAAGAAATCTTTTCTATAATGAACAAAATAGTAGAATCTGACAAGCATATTGAAAGATTAAAGGCGGAGGGCGTAACATGAGCGAAAATGTATTAGCGCATATCGGTCAACCTAGACGTTCTGGTCGCTATCCCTGGGGGTCTGGTAAAAACCCTTTTCAACGTTCGATAGGGTGGCGCGGGCATGTAGAACTATTACGAGTTTCTGGTATGTCCGAAAGAGATATAGCTAGGGCCGAAGGGATATCGATAAATCAATATCGAGCTAGAAATTCTATCTCTAAAGATGAAATCATTCTTGGCGAAACGGCAGAGGCCGTTCGTCTTCAAGCTCGTGGTATGTCTAGCCGAGCGATAGCAGATAGAATGGGGATTCCAGAATCAACGGTGCGACTTCGTCTAAATCCTGTTAACGCTGAGCGGGCAAAGATAACAAATGCGACTATGACCATGCTAAAAGACCAAGTAGATCAAAAACGATTCATCGACGTCGGTAAAGGTGTCGCTAATCAATTAAATATGTCGCCAACTCGATTGGATACTGCCGTATCTCTTTTAACAGAGAGTCATGGCTATAAATTACATTCGATAAAAGTACCTCAAGTTGGAATACCTGGACAATTTACGATTGTTAAAGCTTTAGGTGCGCCGGATACGGAATGGCGAGAATTAATCAATGATGTCAGTCTTGTCAAACCAATAACAGCTATATCCGAAGACTTTGGTCGCAATTTCTCCGATCTTGGTATTAGGCCGATTGAGATGTTGGATTCCGCCCGGATTCAAGTACGCTATGGAGAAGCCGGAAAGTCTAAAGACGGCGTCATTGAAATACGTAGAGGCGTGTCAGATCTTGATATGGGTAAATCTCGATATGCACAAGTCCGTATCGGCGTTGATGGCACGCATTATATGAAGGGCATGGCCATTTATAGTGATAATTTACCAAGCGGAGTAGATGTGATTTATAATAGTGCCAGAATAGACACTGGTAATAAATTGGATGCCATGAAGCCTTTACAACGTACCGCAACGGGAGCGATTGATCAAGACAATCCTTTTGGCGCATCCATCGGTCGACAAAGTGGCGCTATAAATATTATCGGATCTTCTAGCATGCCCAGCGAAGAGGGAGCTTGGCAAGAATGGTCAAACGTGTTGTCCTCCCAATTCTTATCAAAACAACCGGCCGCATTAGTACAACAGCAGATAGATATAACCGTCGGTCGTAAACGGGCCGAATTTGAAGAAATTCAAGCTTTGACAAATCCCGTGGTTCGTAAACAGCTTTTGATGGCATTTGCCGATAGTGCGGATTCGGCTGCCGGCCATCTAGCTGCCGCTGGACTACCTCGACAAGCCACAAAAGTATTGTTACCAGTCCCGTCGCTAAAAAATAATGAAGTTTATGCACCCAGCTTTAATGATGGCGAAAGGGTGGTTTTAATTCGCTATCCACATGCAGGAACCTTTGAAATACCACAAGTGGTAGTAAATAATAAGTCAAGAGAAGGTCGATCTATTATGGGTTCAGATCCGGCGGATGCGATTGGTATAAATCCAATCGTAGCCCGACAATTGTCGGGAGCAGACTTTGATGGGGATACGGTTTTGGTCATCCCTAACAATAGCGGTAAAGTACGGACCTCGGCTGCACTACGATCGTTGGCACAATTCGATCCAATAGAATCGTATAAAATTTCCGAAGGATCGAATATACGCCCAATAACGCCCTCAAATAAACAAAAACAAATGGGCGTCGTATCCAATCTGATTACAGACATGACTATTAAGGGTGCTGACTTAGACGAAATAGCAAGAGCGGTTAGACATTCTATGGTTGTAATTGATGCCGAAAAACATAATTTGGACTATAGACAATCAGCAAGAGACAATGGTATCGCGGCATTACATGCTAAATATCAAGGTAGTGCTCGCGGCGGCGCATCGACTATCATATCCAGAGCAAGTTCTCCGATATATGTAGACAAGCGGATACCTCGTCGATTTTCAGAAGGG
>Ga0123355_10000520_pt1 | contig 51364 bp, 33 predicted proteins | sample TergutEmb28metaG_3_FD_89872 | JGI IMG/M metagenome (GOLD analysis project Ga0123355, IMG submission 89872) | Embiratermes neotenicus P1 segment gut microbial communities from Petit-Saut dam, French Guiana - Emb289 P1 | ecosystem: Host-associated > Arthropoda: Insects > Digestive system > Gut ... | reverse complement strand
TCCTGTATGCAAGGTGGACGAGAATAGGCGGAGGAGAAGGAGTAGACGGGCTGGGGGTGTGGTGGTGGTTTGCCATAGGCGCAGGCGGCGGTGTGATTGTTTGGATTGCTTTGTGGTTTGCCGTTTGTTTTTAAGAAGAAGCGGAATAGACAAAAGAGTGCTAATTAGTGTGCCTTGACGATACAACAGTGCTTTGTATAGAGTCTAGATTAGTTGAAATAATTTTTCAAGTCAATACACCCTAGTGGGGGTTATTCGTATTTTATAGTTATATATCCAAGGAGGAAATATTTATGTGGTTAATAATATTATATTTAACATTAGGAGTTGTTGCCGGAATTGTGGCGGCATTACTCATTACGATGTTGCTTAGGGCTTTGTTTAAAAATAAAGAGCAGCAACCCATACTGGCTCGTGAGGAGGCAGCTGCTACGATGGCGCCTGTTTCTGTATTTGTGCCTGCGGCAGAGCCTGAGGAGGTGCAACTATTCTTGTTATCGCGTCAGGATGTTTTGGATCACATCGAAGCTATGCAAAAAGATACTGAAAGATTTTTGCTTTCTCCTACTCTTAAAGAGCGGGAAACTGAAAATCTGCCGGACTATATTAAGTGTGGTGAAATATGCTTTAGTATAGTGTTTGAGCGCAACGATTGCGTACATAACATTGCTGTTAGGCTGGATATGGAGATGGCTAAAATTCACGGCGAATTGCATCCGGTAGAACATGCCACCTATCTATCCGGAGATGATTGGTACAATCTAAGTATTGACCAAAGTTATAAATGCAAGCGTGAAGTATACAATATATTGGACGCGTCGTATGACTATGTGTTTAAACTGCAAAGTCTTTTAACCGAGGAGCAGGCAAAGGCTGAGGCGTTAGTAATAGAGCAGGAGTTTAATGATAATGCTGCTGAGGTTGAAAAGGCTGCGGCAGTAGCTGAAATGAACTATATAAAAGCGCTTGAGAAATTTAAAGCGGATTATTATACAGGCTTTGTCATTACAAGAAGAGAGATACTGTCTGACACTAAAGCTATAGGAAACGACAACATAACTATAGTAGAAAAAGATGAGCCGCAAATGCCAGTCAGTTTAAAATATAAAACTAAAACCTATGCGATTTTATACGGAACAGATAGGGGTGTGATGATGGTGGTTAAACTAAGCGATACATTTGCCGATAAGCTGGCGGTAAAACTGCCTGAGATAAGAAGAGCAAAATTTCCGGCAGGCGCTAATTGGTATTATGTGCCGGTGGACGGAGCTTTTGACGGAAAAGAGGCGGTGTATACTGTACTTAATGCATCATATAGATATGTTTTGGTTAAGTACGGCACTAAAGAGCAGATTGAGGCGGCGCCAAAGTTGATTTACACAGACTTTGCAGATCACAAAACAGAGGATGATGCTGACTATTTAAAGAACTTAGAAGACTTTAAAGCCAATCATTATAGCGATTTGACCCGCAGGGGGATTATGGAGTACACCCGCAGTTTGAATAACCCTGAGATTACGATTGTAGACCGCCCGATGGAACCGCAGCTTCCGGTAAGCCTTAAATATCAAGGCAAGACATATGCTATGCTTTATGGGACTGAAAACGGCGTGATTTTGACAATAAAGCTGGACAGCAGTTATGTCAAAGAATTGACTGAAATACATTCCGGCATTACTAAGTCTAAGTTCCCTGCAGGGGCTAATTGGTTTTCTATTCCGCTAGGCAAAACATTTACTACCACTGAATCAATTCGTTCTATATTGGATAATGCTATTAATTTTTTAGAGCAATACAAAATCAAAAAGCAAAAAGAAGCAGAAGTCAAGCAAAAAGAAAAGGAAGAAAAGGCTAGGATAAAAGAGCAAGCAAGACTGGCAAAACCCGTAGCGCCCGCAAAATCAAAAACTGCAAAATCCACTAAATCAGAAAAGCCTGCAGAGTCCGTAAATCCGGAGTAGTAAAATTTTTGTGGAATTTTTTGAGAGGTAGTCAACTATGCAGAATGTTTACACGATTAAAGATAGAGGCACGCAAGTGATGGATTTTGGCGCTTTTACGCTTAAAAACGGTGTTACTGAAGAGCAGCTTTTTGATGTCCATGCAATGGTTTATAAAGAATTTTTCTCTAAATGCAAAGGTTTTATCGACAACAAGCTGTTATTTGATGGTACTAAGTACTATGATTTGACGATTTATGCAAGTGTAAAGGATGCCCGTGCCGCCGCCGATGCCTTTGCGGTAAGTTTTGTGCCGGAGCTTTATAGCAAGATAATAAATCCTCCGACAGAAGAGGAAGTGCCGTTTTTTCACATCCTTAAAAGCTATTAATTTTTATAAAAAGTCCTTGCCGAATTCAGACGGCAAGGACTTTTTTTAGAGGCATATTGTTATGAGTAAATACTGTACAAAAAATGAATGGGATATACAGGCAATGTTGGGTTTGTATAGTCTTGGTATATCAAATATTTATGAGGTAAAGGATACATCACGGGACGAGCGTGATAAACGGTTTGCTATATTTGCCGAATGCAAAAAGCGAGGGAAGATGGTTGTTAAGGCGGCAAAAAATTCTTTTTCTACACCAAGGCGAGTTGAGGGGTGGGCGGAATTAACAGAGCATTATAATAAGTTGGATATTTATGCTCCGCGATTTTTGAAGGGGGTCGGCGGACAATACGGCGCGGTGTTTAATGGGTACTGTATATGGGCGGAAGAGTTTTCAAAATTTTCAAATAATTCTATTTTGGATGAGATGAATTCTGAGGCAAAATTAAAAGCGCTCGGCAGGGTTGCAAGCAATCCTGCGCCGCTTTTGCCGTGGTCTAGCCCGTACAGTATGTTTGATAAATTTTGTATACATGATAAGGCGCCGGAAATATATGATAACGGATTGAACATAATGCGGAAAATTAGAACAGAATATCCTAAGTATGCAAAGCGAGCTGTTTTGATAATGAAGGAGTATGAGAGTCGCAGGGCAGAGTTTGAGCCGATATATAAGGGTTTGCCTAAAGCATCCTTTCAAGCTGATTTGAATGAGAGTAACATATTATATGACGGCGAAAAGTTTGCAGGAGTAATGGATTTTAATTTGTCGGGGACTGATGCGATTTTAGCTTACGCATTTTATGAGAGTCATTATATTGTTGAGGATGATGAGGTGAAGGGGATAAAGCAAGGTCAAAACTATTTAGACCATATTGAAGAGCGTACCAGGCGAAACCTTGGATTTATAGCAAGTGTGTATCGTTTTAGTGATGCCGAGCGGTCAGCGTTCAGGACATTTTATAATCTGGCTGTGCCTTTTTGGAATTATAATTTTGAGGTCTATAGAGAGTGGTTAAAAGAAGACGGTGAAAGGGCAGTCTCTCACATTTTAGACTATATAGAGTGTCATATGACTCGTGATGATATTGGTGACTGGCTGTAAGGTAAGTATTATGCGTTTTAGAGTGTGTCAAAAAGAGTATTATATCACGCACAAGATACTTTTTATTCAAAAAACAAATTAAATTTCATTTTTATTTGTCGGTTATAAGCTGCAAATTGTATTGGTATTCATTGACATACGGGTTTTGTTGTGGTATAATGTTGTCATGTTGTTTGGGGATTATCATACGCATACAAGGTTTAGCCATGGCAAGGGGACTGTAATGGGGAATTGTCAAAGGGCTTTTGAGGTGGGTTTAAAGGAAATTGCCATTACTGACCACTCTTTTTTGCATTTGGGTCATCCTATAAGAAAAAGAAAAGCAGAAAAGTTTATGAGTGAGGTAAAGGCGGCGAGAGAGGTCTTTTCTGACCTAAAGGTGATTGCAGGATTGGAATGTAATTTACTGGACAATAGCGGGGGTATTGACTTGTGGGAGCAAGGTTATAAATGTGAGCTTATTGTGTTAGGTTATCATAAGTTTGTCAGGCCTGCCAGTCTGGGTCAGTTTTTTTCTTTTAATGCACCGCTATTTATAAGGGGCGCAAGGGTTGGGGTTAAAAGAAAAATCAAGACTACGGATGCTTTTATCAAGGCTATGGAAAGATTTCCCGTGGCAATTTTGTCGCATCCTCTAGTCGGAGTGGGGGTAGACATGAAAGCTTTGAGTGAGGCGGCGGCACATTTCGGCGTATATATTGAGCTAAACGGGCGACGGATTGCCTTAACGAGGGCGGATATAGATGTTGCATTAACTAACGATGCAAATTTTATTATCAATTCGGATGCGCATTGTTCTAGCAGGGTTGGGGATATTGATAAACCGCTGGCTTTTGCTGAAAGTATGTCCATACCGATGGATAGAGTGGCTAATTGGGATAAGTTGCCGAAGTTTAGGCACAGACAGATGTAGTATATGTGATATAGTACTATAAAGTGATATGTTATGTCAGATAGAATGCTGTAATTTTCGAGGAGGTAAAATTGAACATTGCAACAGACATAAAAAATGAGATTAAGTCGGAGCTGGAATCTAGGTGTTGTAGGGATGCGGTTGAGAATGCGGGAACCGGTTTGTTTGAGTGTTGCAAAAAGGCAGTGGTTATTCATTGTTTTATAACAGGCGGGTCGCTTACTGTTTATGAAAAGGGCGGTTATAGTTTGGAATTTAATGCGGGGGAGTTTAAGAATGTTTTATTAGGGGTGTTTTCTGAAATCAGTATTAGGGTTGGTGAGGGTAAAAGGGGACTTTACATGAAGGGCAGGGATGCGATTTGTGATTGTTTGGCGTTGATGGGAGCAAATAAGGCGGTGCTTAGGTTGAATGATTTGATTGCGGAGAGGGATTATAAGCGGGAGATTGCAAGAAAGGTTAATTGTGATGATGCTAATGCGGATAGGATTGTAGCGGCGAGTGTGGTGCAGTGTGAGGTTATTGAGGAGTTGATGAAACGGGGGGTGATTAAGGATGAGAGATTGCTTGAGGTGGCGATAGTGCGGTTAAATTTTAGAGAGGATAGCTATGAGGAGCTAAGTGAGAAGCTGGGGATTAGCAAGAGTACGGTTAGGTATCGGCTGGGAAAGTTGATGGGGATGACGGAGGATTTGTAATGAAAAAAAGGTCAAATAAAAAAATGCTTAAAGTTATTATTGAGAAGTACTGTGTTAAAACATCGGGCTTGAAAGGAGTATTAAAATCAAAATATAAAGCGGATATGATTGTTAATAATAACGATTTAATTTTGGCGGTTAGAGAATTTAATGCTGTGGGTTGTTTTGTTATAGATATATCTTGGTGGAAGCACAGAAAAATAAATGATGTTTGTGATGGAATTTCAATGGGAGGATATGCTGATATAAGTAATGAGGATTATTATTGGGCAGAAACAATTTTAGAATATAAAGAATTTGAGATTGTAGATTTGCAGAAGAATTTACAAGAAGTCATTGAATATTATAACAAGCAAAATATAGAGCCGAATATTTTTCCTGCCATAACATTAGACATAGGTTTTTATGAAAATGGAGTGCGTAAGAAGCAATTTCGTTAGTAGCCACATTACTACTATAAACTACATACACAAAGAGAGGGTTAAAAAAATCATGAGTGATAAAAAAGAGTTTGCGCATTTACATTTGCATACTAATTTTAGTATGCTGGACGGTGCGGTCAAGATTAGGGATTTGTTTAAGCGGTGTGATGAATTGGGAATTACATCCGTTGCGATTACGGATCATGGAAATATGTGCGGGGCTTTAGAGTTTGCAAAAGAGGCTGCGCGGTTTTCAAGCGGGAACGACAAAGAGGATTTGTTTGAGTTTATTAAGGCTAAAAAAGAGTTTAAGGTAAAGCCGATTATCGGGTGTGAGGTGTATGTGTGCGATGACATGAAGTTGAAAAATGCCGAAAATAAGGGATATTATCATTTGGTGCTTTTGGCTAAGAACGAGGTTGGATATAAGAATTTGATTAGGCTGGTGAGCTTTGGGTTTATTGAAGGGCTTTATTATAAGCCGAGAATTGATTTGGCGCTATTATCTAAGCATAAAGAGGGGTTGGTTTGCTTGTCTGGGTGTTATGGAGGGCATATTCCGCAAGCGCTTGACAAAGGGGATTTGAAAGGGGCGAATGAATGGGCTGCGCGGTATAAAAAGATGTTTGGGGATGATTTTTATATAGAGCTTCAAGATCATAGGATGGTAGAGCAAAGAAGGATATTGCCGCTGCTTAGGGATATTGCGTGTGTGCATGGTATAAAAATGGTGGCAACAAACGATGTGCATTATCTCAATAAAGAGGACGCTCTTATGCAGAAGGTTTTGCAAAATGTTGCGTTTCAAAAAACTATGTCATGGGATGATGATGTGTTCAGCCGGGACGGGTTGGTAGATAGCCGTGAGGGTCAGACGGGAGGCGGAGATTTTTTTCCTACTGATGAGTTTTATTTAAAAAGCGGTGAAGAGATGGCGAGAGTTTTTAAGGGGTATGATGGGGCGGTTGAGAATTCCTTAGAGATAGCCAATAAGTGTAAATGCGATTTTTTTGTCAAAAAACCATTGCTTCCTAATTATGCGCCTCCTAATAAAATTGAGCCGTATGAGTATCTGAAAGCGCTTACTAATGAAGGGTTAGAAAAGAAATATGGCAAAATTACGCCGGCTATTAGGGCTAGGGTGGATTTTGAATTAGAAACAATAAATCGCCTGGGTTTTGTAGAGTACTTTTTGATAGTGTGGGACTTTATTGCGTATGCCGAAAAAAACGGGGTGTCGGTAGGTCCGGGACGAGGATCCGGCGTAGGCAGTATTGTGGCCTATGCGGTGGGTATAACAAAGGTTGACCCTGTTAAGTACGGTCTGATTTTTGAGAGGTTTTTAAATCCTGAGAGGGTGTCGAGTCCTGATTTTGACATCGATTTTTGTGTGGACGGGCGCGAGAAGGTTATTAATTATGTTGTAGATAAATACGGAGCTGAGAATGTTTCGCAGATTATAACTTTTTCTACAATGGCAGCAAAGGCGGCGATTAAGGATGTGGGAAGAGTGTTTGACAGACCGTATTCTGAATTGGACAGGATTACAAAAGCGATGCCAAAGTTGATGTTGAAGGGGAAAATAGGACATATAATCGGCACGCTCAACAACGAGTCCGGTGATAAAGAGATTCCGCCGGCTATTCCTGAGTTGGCAGAATTATATAAAACTGATGACGGGGCAAAAAGAATCATAGATATGGCGATGAAGATTGAAGGGATGCCTAGACAGACGGGTATTCATGCGGCGGGGGTTATCATTTGTAAAGATGAGATTTATAAGCATATACCGATGGCGAAGAATGGGGACGGGGTGGTTACTACGCAATTTAACATGAACGAGTGTGAGGAGTTGGGGTTGTTAAAAATGGACTTTTTGGGGCTGACCACGCTGACGGATATATCTGAATGTTTGGATTTAATTGAGAGAGGCGACGGCAAAAAAATAGATTTTTATAACATGGAATACAATGATAAAGAGGTGTTTAAGTTGTTTGGCGAAGGAGATACGCACGCTGTTTTTCAGTTTGAGAGCGGGGGTATGAAGCGGTTTATGAGAGAGCTGAAGCCAAGCAGTTTAGAGGACATAATCGCAGGCGTGGCTTTATATCGGCCGGGGCCGATGGATTATATCGGGGACTATGTAGCCAACAAGAAAAATCCTGAGAAAGTGCGGTATGATCATAAGCTAATGAAGCCCATACTTGAGGTTACATACGGGATTATGGTGTACCAAGAGCAAGTTATGGATGCGGTGAGGTCTTTGGCGGGGTATAGTTTGGGGCGTGCGGATGAGATTAGGCGAATGATGGGAAAAAAGAAGTTTGAGGCGATGCAAAAGGAGAGGCAGGTTTTTGTGTATGGGTCTAAAGACGGGAGTGTAATAGGGTGTGTGAAAAATGGGGTGGACGAAAAGACTGCAAATAAAATTTATGACGATATGTGCAAGTTTGCAAGCTATGCGTTTAATAAGTCACACGCGGCGGCGTATGCGTTTTTGGCATATCAGACGGCATATTTAAAGTGTTATCACACGGCGGAATTTATTTGCGCAGTGCTTAATAACAGGATTGGCAATTCGGATGAAGTGGCAAATTATTTAAGGTATCTAAAGGATAAGGGAATTAAGGTGCTGCCACCTTGTATTAATAAGTCAGGAGCGTATTTCAGTGTAGAAGATGCGGTGAATATACAAACTGCTGAGCACAAATCACAAACATCCGACCGTCAAAAGGCGGTGCGTATAGGGCTTGCGGCATTAAAAGGTGTAGGCAGTAATATCGTTGAGTTGATTTCAAAAGAGCGTGAAAGAGGCGGTAGTTTCAAAGATTTTGAGAATTTTGCAGAGCGGATGAGCGGCGTACACGGTGAGACGGGGCGGGGCATATTAAATAAGAGGTTGTTAGAGAGTTTGATTTTTGCCGGAGCATTTGATGCATTTTCAGTTAATAGAAATCAATTAAATATGTCATTTGACAAAATTGTGGACAGATTTAAAAAAGCCGCGGCGGATAAGGATAGCGGGCAGGTGTCGTTTTTTGAGGCTTTTGCTGACTTAAAGGAGGTGGGGAGATTTGAATATCCTAAGGTTGGTGAATTTGAGCTTGGATATAAATTAATGATGGAAAAAGATGTGGCTGGGGCATATTTGTCTGCGCATCCGCTTGATGAATTTGAGGGGAGGCTACGGAATTTTGAGTGGAATAGCGCCGCGATTAAGAAGGCTTTTGAAGACGGAGAAGAGATTGGCAGTGTAGAGCTTGGGGGGATGCTGATTGCTGCGGATGTAAGAGTGGCAAAGTCGGGCAGGGAGTATGGGGTGGGGAGGATAGAGGATTTATACGGGAGTATTGAGTTATTATTGATGGGCGGCGCTTTGGGTAAATACAGAAAGGCTTGGATAAAGGATAATTTAGTGAGTATCAAAGGCAAGGTCAATATTAGGGACGATGGGTATGTGATTTGGGTGGATAGTATTGAAGGTTGGGAGAGGGAGGGGGTTGAGAGAGTTAAGAGAGTTGTGGTGCGATTTGAGGATGAAATGAGTGCCAGAAACGGAATTGAGAGTGTTAGGGAGGTTTTAGGCGGTTATGAGGGGATAGATGAAGTTTTTGTAAACTACGGTGAAGGTGACAAAAGGGTCGGGGTGAAGGTCATGGCGTGTGATTTATTAAAGAATGAGTTGGCGGGATGTGATGGCGTGGCGGAGGTGGATATTAAGTAACTTTTAAACACAGTGCATAATACAAAAAAGGGCAAACTGAGGTTTGCCCTTTTTTGTTATTTATGCAGCAAATAGCAGTAGTATGCGTGATAGAATATTTAAAATAGTGATAGTATATGTGATAGATGGTAAGAGTTAAGGAGATATATAACAGTAGAGATTGATAGTATGTTGCTTTTATAATCATGTCGGAGGATGTGATAGAGTGTTTCAATCAGTCGTTTTTGTGCTTTCTGAAGCCGCTTACTGTTGATGTGCAGCAGAACGGAAGCGGACAGACAGGGCAGAGTCGTATATGTATCGCTAAGGTTGTTGCTGTTATTTGACTGTCGATACAATTTCAAGCAAAGTATTCACAGCGGGGTATTACAAAAGTGACTAGGCAAGGTTATCTGGTATATATTTTACTTTACAATCCGCCTATCAACTAACCCAAGGCATCACAATAATGTTTCACAAATCCATAAAACCCTGCAAAATGATTTGACGGGTTTGATTAAAAACTATATAATGTCTAGGAAAACTATTTTGGAGGAAAATTATCAATGAAAAAAATGACTATCGATGGCAATTATGCGGCGTCGTATGTATCGTATGCGTTCAGCGAAGTGGCAGCCATCTACCCGATTACTCCGTCGTCAAACATGGCAGAGTATGCTGACGAATGGGCAGCCGAGGGTGTAAAAAACATCTTTGGACAGCCGTTGAAGCTGGCCGAAATGCAATCTGAAGCAGGTGCTGCCGGTGCTGTTCACGGCTCTTTGTGCGCAGGTGCATTGTCAACCACTTACACTGCGTCTCAAGGTCTCTTACTCATGATTCCCAATATGTACAAAATTGCAGGCGAGTTGCTGCCTACGGTTTTTCATGTAAGCGCAAGGGCAGTAGCCGCACACGCTTTATCAATTTTCGGCGATCATCAGGATGTCATGGCGGTAAGACAAACAGGCTTTGCAATGCTCTCGTCTAACTCTGTTCAAGAGGCTATGGATTTAGCCTTAGTCGCCCATTTGACGACTTTAAGAGCAAAAGTGCCTTTTTTACACTTCTTTGACGGTTTTAGAACTTCTCATGAGGTGAGTAAAATAGACGCGGTTAGTTATGAACAAATCAAAACGCTGGTAGACAAATTAGGAATTGACAAGGATATTGCAGAATTTAAGGCAAAATGTATGAATCCTGACCATCCTATCACTAAAGGTACTGCGCAAAACCCGGATATTTATTTCCAAAACAGAGAGGCGGCAAATAAATATTATGATGCTGTTCCTAATATAACTAAGCAAATGATGGCGGAGGTTTCTAAGCTAACAGGCAGAAAATATGAATTATTTCAATACTACGGACCGCAAGATGCTGAGCATGTAATCGTAATGATGGGTTCGGGTGTTGAGGCTGCGGAGGAGACTGTTGACTATTATAAAACGCTGGAAAATGCGCCTAAAGTCGGTTTATTAAAAGTGCGTTTATACAGACCGTTCTCGTCAGTTGATTTTGTAAACGCTATTCCTAAGTCTGTTAAAAGAATCGCAGTGTTAGACAGAACAAAAGAGGCAGGGTCTTTAGGCGAGCCGTTATACCTAGATGTTGTGGCAGCATTAAAAGAGCAGGGCAGAGAAATTGATGTAGTGGGCGGCAGATATGGCTTAGGTTCAAAAGAGTTTAATCCGTCAATGGTTCATGCCGTTTATAAAAATTTGGCAGTTGCAAAACCTAAAAATAAATTTACAATCGGTATTAATGATGATATAACAAAAACTTCATTGCCTTATGATGAGTTTATAAGCGCATCACCGAAAGGTACTACCCGCTGCAAATTCTACGGTTTAGGATCGGACGGAACAGTGGGCGCAAACAAAAACTCTATTAAAATTATCGGTGATCATACAAATATGTTTGTTCAAGCATACTTTGTTTATGATTCTAAAAAAAGCGGCGGTTTCACTATCTCTCACTTGCGTTTTGGTGATAATCCTATTAAATCAAGTTATCTTATCGACGAATCAGATTTCTCTGCTTGCCATAATCAATCATATGTAACCCGTTATGATATGACTTCGGATATCAAAGAGGGCGGTGTGTTTTTATTAAACTGCCAATGGGATTTAGCTCAATTAGAAAAAGAGCTGCCTGCTAAAGTAAAGCAAGACATTGCTAAGAAAAAATTAAAATTCTATACTATAGACGCGCTAAAAATTGCTCAAGCAACAGGTATGGGTACAATAATTAACTCAGTTATGCAGGCGGCATTCTTTAAACTGGCAAACATTATTCCTTATGACGATGCTCAAAAATATATGTATGCGGCGATTGAGGATACCTATGGCAGAAAAGGCGAGGCTATCGTAAGCAAAAATAAAGCAAGTATAGATAAAGCAATTGAAGGTTTAGTTCAAGTTAAATATCCGGCAAGCTGGGCAAATGCATCTGCGGGCGCAACGATTGTTTGCAACTCTAAAGATAAATACTATACCGACTTTATTCAGCCTATCCTAAATCAAGAAGGTAATAAACTGCCTGTTTCAAGTTTTAACCCTGACGGTATGGTGCCGACAAGCACTACTCTTTATGAAAAAAGAGGAACGGCGTCAGCACTGCCTTTATGGGTAAAAGAAAATTGTATCCAATGTAATCAATGCGCGCTTGTTTGTCCTCATGGTTGTATACGCCCTGTATTATGTGACGCAAAAGAGGCGGTGGCGGCTCCTAAATCGTTTGAAACTATTCCTGCGACTGGATTAGACGGCTTAAATTATAGAATGCAGTTGTCTCCGCTTGATTGTATGGGTTGCGCACAATGTGCGAATACTTGCCCTACAAAAGAGAAATCGCTTGTTATGAAGCCGTTTGCTGAGGTTGTTAAGCCGGATGAAGCTAATTGGAAATATGCTTTGAAAGTGCCTCAAAAGGATGTATCGCATAAGTTTAAGAAGACATCTATTAAAGGAAGTCAATTTTTAAGACCGCTATTTGAGTTTTCGGGCGCTTGCACGGGTTGCGGCGAAACGCCTTATATTAAGTTGGTTACGCAGTTGTTTGGTGATAGAATGATTGTTGCTAATGCTACCGGCTGCAGTTCAATCTTTGGCGGTGCGGCTCCTACCACTCCTTATTGTAAAGACGATAACGGCAGAGGACCTGCTTGGGCTAATTCATTGTTTGAGGATAATGCTGAGTTTGGTTTTGGTTTTGAACTGGCATATGTTGTAAGAAGAAACAAATTGGCGTCGGATATGGAAAAGGCTTTAGAGGTTGGAGTTGATGCTAAGCTGGCTGGACTTTTTGCAGATTGGATTAAAAACAGACTTGAGGCTGAAGAGACTAAAAGATTGCACGCTGAAATAATGGCAATTTTGCCTAATGCGGTCAAAGAGGCTAAAGGTGAGGCTAAGACGGTATTGAAAGATATTTTGGCTCAAGAGGATGTTATTATCAAAAAATCTGTATGGATTATTGGCGGAGATGGCTGGGCTTATGACATTGGTTACGGCGGTCTTGACCATGTGCTTGCGAGCGGAGAGGATGTAAACCTATTGGTGCTGGATACTGAAGTTTACTCTAATACCGGCGGACAAACTTCTAAGGCTACTCCTACGGGTTCAGTTGCGAAATTCTCTGCGACGGGCAAAAGAACCAGAAAGAAGGATTTAGGGCTTATGGCGATGGCATACGGCGATGTTTATGTGGGGCAAATTGCTATGGGTGCTAATATGCAGCAAACTATCAGTGTTATTTCAGAAGCGGAGGCGTATAAAGGACCAAGCGTGATTATAGCTTATGCTACTTGCCGTGACCATATCATTGATATGTCTAACGGGCAGTTGCAAACTAAAAGGGCGGTAGAAAGCGGTTATTGGTCATTGTACAGATATAATCCTATGTTGGTTGAAGAGGGCAAAAATCCGTTCATTTTAGAATCTAAAGAGCCTACGCTGGATTATGTCGAGTTTATCAAGAGTGAAGGAAGATATCAAACTCTATTGAAGTCGCACCCTGAATTAGCTGAGGAATTGTTTAAAAGAGCTGCTAAAGAAGCAAAAGAGAGGTTGGAAATTTATCAGCATATGGGAAGCAGGAAATAAGGTTTAGGAATCAAGAGCTAGGAGAGTTGACAGTTAGACGAAAAATAAAAAGCCATCCGATTTTTGGGTGGCTTTTTTTATAGTATAGGAAAAATGGTTTGTGTTTGAGAATAAACTAACTCAAAAAACCCCGCCCACAGCAAGGGCGGGTCGGGGCGAAGCCCCTTTTTTTATAGTATAAGAGAAGTTATTAAATTGAAGTGAATAAACTAGCTCAAAAAAACCCCGCCAATGTAAGGCGGGGTCTCAGGGCGTAGCCCATATTTTATATTAAATTATGTCTTCTCTAATCCTCCTTATCTTTTGATTTTTAATCAGTAGGAGAATTATTGATGTCCTCTACATCAAAAAATTGAGATAAGGTCATTTTAAAAGTGTCGCACAAGCGTTTGACCGTCAAAAGATTGGGCAGTTTTGTGTTTTTGGTCTGCACAATGTCATAAAGGGTAGCAGGGGGCATTCCCGACTTTATAGCAAGGCGGGAAATTGTTAGACCGCTCTCATTAGCAAGTTGCGTAATCCTGCCTATGACGGCTTGTTTGAAGCTGACTATTTCTTGAGAGGTATAATCTTTAGCAAATTCTGCCAAAGAAATGCTCTGTTGACCTTTTATGCTTTCATCTATAGTGAAGTTTTTTTCATTTGAATTCATACATAAACAGTATATGCTAAAGTGTTCAAAAATACTTTAGAAAAAGATTATAGAAGTTGTTGTATGGGTGTAGAGAGAACCTGATGATATTTAAAGATAGAATTTTTGGGGTGTTAATGTTTGTGATTTGAATTATTGTGAACCTGCGGGGAACCGACCGCCCTCTGTCGCCTGTGTTGCTGATATAGTCGCATCTTTCGGGTGTTAGAGGGCGAGTTGCTTTTAGAGGTTCATATTTTACTCATCACGATTATTTAACACCCCCGAATTTTAAGCCAAACTATTCTACCGTTACGGCTTTTGCTAAATTCCTGGGCATATCAATATCGCACTCTTTGGTTTTGGCAATATGGTATGAGAGCAGTTGGCAGTGGACGGCGGCAAGGAGGGGTGCGATAATGCCGTCTTTGATTTCAATTTTATAGTCAGAGGCGCTTAGAATTTGACTAAAAGGTGAGATAGCTAAAACTTTTGCTCCGCGGGCTTGCACTTCCTTGATGGAGGACAGCATTTTATTTTCAGTTTTTTTATTTGTGGTGATTGCTATCACTAAGGACCCTTTTTCTATGAGGGCTATTGTGCCGTGTTTAAGCTCGCCGGCGGCATAAGCTTGTGCGTGAATGTAGCTGATTTCTTTCAGTTTTAGTGCGCCCTCTTGAGCTATTCCGAAATCAATACCCCGTCCTATAAAAAATGCATGGTTTATATTGCTGAAGTTTGCTGCCAGTTTCTTAATATTTACTTCATTTTCAAGCACTTTTTGTATATTTACGGGTAGATTTTTTAACTCTTCATATATATTATGCGTGATAGAGTGTATGCTTTTGTTAGTGTTATGCGTGATAGGTTTTTTATATTTGCGTTTTTTTAATTCAATTCCCAACATAAAAAGCGTAACAACTTGGGTTAGATACCCTTTGGTAGTTGCCACTGCGATTTCAGGACCTGCTTTTGTTAAAAGGGAAGCATCAGCAATTCTTGTCAACGCACTGCCCTCCACATTTACGATTGCTAAAATTTTATCGTGTTTTTTAGCTTCTGTTGCTGCGCCTATAGTATCGGCAGTTTCTCCGCTTTGGCTTAGGGCAATGGTAAGTGTTTTGTTTTTTGACGGATTTTTTATAATCGTAGAATACCTATACTCACTTGCCATTTCAACATTAACAGGGATTTTTGTCAACCCTTCAATAAAGTGTTTAGCAGCAAACCCTGCGTTATAAGATGACCCGCAGGCCAGTATGTTTATGCGGGTGACCTTGTCTAATACGGTTAAGTTTTTTAGTTGCCCTTCTAAATATTCTATAGTTTTATTTATTGCTTCCGGCTGGTCAAAAATCTCTTTAATCATATAATGTTCATGCTTACCAAGCTCTATATCACTTTCTGTGAATTTTGCCTCTAATATTTCTTTTTCTACTCTATTTAAATCATAATCCACAATCGCGCTTTCATCCTTTGTGACAATGGCTATCTCATTTTCATTCGGTTCTATGAAATCTTTGGTCAAAGATCTTAGTGCAAACATATCTGATGCCAAAATTCCGCAGTTTTTATTAAGTCCCACCAAAAGGGGATTGTTTTTTCTAAAGGCTAAAATCATTTCCGGAAAATCGTCGCAAAGCAAGGCGACAGCGTATGCTCCTTTTAATTGTGCGGTTGTTTTTTGAATAGCCTCAAAAGGATTGCCTTTATAAAAATATTCTAAAAGGTGAGCTATTACTTCTGAGTCTGTGTCGCTGGCAAACTCATAGCCTTGCTCTATCAAAAACTCCTTTAATTGTTGATAATTGTCAATTATGCCGTTGTGGACAATTGCAAATTTTTTATTTGCAGAATAGTGAGGGTGGGCATTTTGGGTGTTGGCATCCCCGTGTGTTGCCCATCTCGTATGTCCGATGCCTGCTTTGCCAAGCAGGACGCTTTCATTGAAAAAAATAGCCTCTTCAAGTTTGTCTATCTTGCCCGCCGCTTTTGTGATGTGGATTTCATTGTTATGTAAAACCGCTATACCCGCCGAGTCATAACCTCGGTAGTTGAGTTTTTTTAAGCCGTTAATCAAAGTGCCGATGGCAGTGTCATCACCTATATATCCTATTATTCCGCACATGGTTTTAGCCTCCTTTGTTTAGGAAGTACTGAATAAATGCCCGTCAAAAATTAAATCAAAATTTAAGGTAAGATTTATACAGTTTTCCTTGAAAGTGTATTCATGCCATGATATGCCGAAGGATTAGGAAGGGTTACAGGTTAAAAACGGGTTAATATAGAAAAACTTTTTTCATTGAAAAAAAGAAAATAAAAATCTCACACATTGTCTTTTTGTTTCATACGCTGTAGGGAGTGTTGGTTTAGTACATATTTTACACGACTTTTTTTCAGGAGAATTATGAAAAAATATTTCGGGACAGACGGAATAAGGGGTCGATATGGTGACAAGTTGACAGAAGAGGTTGCTTTTTTATTGGGGGCGGTGCTTGGCAAGCGTTTTGCCGGACCTTGTGTGGTGGGACGGGATACCAGAGTGAGCGGACTTAGTTTATTCAAAGCCTTAGAGGCGGGATTAATTTCGTCTAAATCCTATGCGGTTGATGCGGGGGTGCTTCCTACGCCTGCCGTATCTTTGCTCGTAAAAGAAGAAGGTTTTGAGTTTGGTGTAATGATTACAGCATCGCACAATGCTCCTATTTATAATGGTTTAAAAGTATTTGGTCCGGGTGGGATTAAGCTTGGTGAAAAGGATGAAATAGAGATTGAGGCGGCGATGTACAATGAAGAAGTAAAGAAAAATTTAGATGTTGGTATCAGAGTGACAGACGATAATAAAGAGCTATTAACCGTTGCTTGCCAATCACTAACCGCTGCAAAAGCAAGAGAGATTTATATAAATGAATTGGTAAATTCATTGAATGATGAGAGACTCTACGGCATGAAAATTTTGCTTGATGCAGGCAATGGTGCGGCGGGGACTGTGGCTAAAGAAGTATTTGAGAGATTGGGTGCAAGTGCGACCTCTATCAATGACGACGGCAACGGTGTGTTGATAAATGTCGGGTGCGGTTCGGAGAGTATTGAAGGATTGGCAAAAAAAATGGAGGGGTTTGATTTGGGGTTTGGATTTGACGGAGATGCAGACAGGGTTGCGGTGGTTGTAGGAGACAGAGTAGTTGACGGAGATTCATTGCTTTATTCATTATCTAAGGGTGCGGATTTAAAAGACGGGGTGGTTGTGGGCACGGTCATGGCTAATTCTGTGTTGGAAAAAAGGCTTTCAGCAGACGGAAAACGACTGGTTAGGACGGCGGTGGGTGATAAATATATTTTGGATTTAATGATGAGGGAGGGTTATTCACTTGGCGGCGAGCAGAGCGGGCATTACATTTTTTATCCTGAGAGAAAAACCGGCGACGGTATATTGACGGCTTTAAAGGTGTGTGTAGCTTTTAAGCGGGGGGAGCTGGAGTTTTTAGAGCTGCTACCGCAAAGGACAGTGTCACTTTTTGCGGATAGGAGTGTACTGAAGGAGCCGAAATTAAGAGAGCTTATTGAAAAGAGCAATAAAAGGGTGGTGAATTTGTTGGTAAGAATGAGCGGGACTGAGCCTAAGATTAGGATTAGTGCAGAGGACGGAGATGTGAGGATGGTGGATGAGGTGCTTGGTGAGTTTGAGGAGTTGATTGAAGAGTTTAGGTCAATGCACAATTCGTGATAAAGTGAGCACTTTTTATCAAACGAGCATTTATTGCAAGCGAAAAGTTTTCTTTTCATTTGCAATAAAATGTGCCCGCGTCAAAGGTATCATACGCCGCTGTTCTGCTGCGGAACACATCACCAAAGGCGACGCGGGGTTCAGGGCTTTGCTCTAGGGCAATTAAATTTAACAGGTTTGCGGCAAATTGCGAAATGCAGTCTAAGGAGGAAAATTTGAAAATCGGTATTATATTTGGCGGAAAATCGTGCGAGCATGATATTAGTATTATTACGGGCATTATGACTATAAATGCGGCGGGCGAGAGACACGCTGCCGTACCTATTTATATTGACGGAAACGGTGACTGGTGGACGGGCAAGGATTTTGTGTCTACTAAGGTTTTTGCTGACGGATCTTATAAAAAAAGGGCGCAAAAAATATATTTGCGGCCAAATTCTAGGTGCGTTTATTCTGAAAAAGGCAAGAAATTGCATAAGTTGGATGCGGTAATTATTTGTACGCACGGACGCAACGGAGAGGACGGATGTTTGGCAGGGCTTTTGGAGCTGTCGGGTATTCCCTATGCGGGAAGCGGTGTGTTGGCTAGTGCGGTTGGGATGGATAAGATTACTCAAAAGCGCATTTTTAAGAATGCCGGTCTTAGTGTAGTTAATTTTATGAGTGTAGAGAAGGGGGAATTAGAGAAAAATTTGTTTGAAGTGGTGGAGAGGGTTGAGAAATTAAGGTTTCCGTTGATATTAAAGCCGTCTAATTTAGGGTCCAGTATCGGGATAGTTAAGGTCAAGGATTTTCAGGAATTGTTTGAGGGTTTAAAAGAAGCGTTTAATTGGGATGACAGGGTTTTATTAGAAGAGGCTTTAGAGGATTTTATAGAATTAAATTGTGCGGTGTTGGGAGGGGGTGACAAGGACTTGCTGGTTAGTGAGGTTGAAGAGCCGGTTAGCGACGGGTTTTTGGATTATAGCCAAAAATACGAGTTGTTTTCAGGGAGTAAAGGTGAAGCACCGGAGGCATCAAAGGGATGTATGGGACGGTATTTGCCTGCCAGGATTGACGGGAATTTGAAAACAGAGGTTTATGAGACTGCCAAAAGGGTGTTTAGACTATTGGGGTGCGGCGGAGTGGCGAGGGTGGACTTTTTGTATAAGGACGGAGTATTGTATGTCAATGAAATTAATACTGTGCCGGGGTCGTTGTCGTGTTATTTGTTTGAGTTTGGGGGCTTGAGTTTTTCGGCGATGGCGGATAGGTTGATTAAGAATGCAATAGAAGAATTTGAGAAAAAGGGGAAGCTGAGGCTAAGATTTGACAGTAATGTACTAAGGGGAAACATAGAAGCAAGAGGCAGTAAAAGATAAAATGCAAGATAAAAAATGTGTTGATAAAGTCAGGGCTTGTCTTTTTTTGCATAAAGATAGTATTATGTGTGATAGAGGCTGCATTTATTGGGGATAAAAGTAAAATTCTATAAAAATATTCAACAAAAACTTAAAAATAAAACGAACATTTTTTGAGTTGTTGACATACTGTTGTCAACAATATGGTGCTAATATGAGGATGTGAAACTAAAAGGGGGAAGAAAATTTGAAGCAAAAAAACATGAAAGAGTGGATTAAACTACTTATTATGGCGGGGTCAAAGGCAATAGGACTCTATAAATCTTATGAGCGGCGTATAGAAAAAGAGGCTTTGTGTATGGATAAGCCTTGTGTTGAGACGGTGGATATTATGTATGATTTGATAGAGAGAAAGCGGCGGATTATTAATTTGGCTGTGCTTAACAGAGAACTAAAAAAAGGATTGACTGAGGATGAATTGAAGATTATCAAAACGGACGGGCAGTGTTTAGAGATGCGGTTTTTAAGGAATTCTATTTTAAGGCGCGTGGACAAGGCATATTTGAAGGCAGAGAGAATTATAAATAATATGGGTTTTGATGCGGTGAAGCTGGGGCGTGAGTATCCCGGGTATGATAGGAATATTAGAAGATTATTTACATAACAATGTATCTTGTCTCTTTATAATATGTTTTTTAATACGCAAAAATTTATTGAAAATCCCTATCTTTCTTTCCGCGGCTAAATAACGCAAAGACTACTATTACAGCCGGGATGCTCAAAGCTATAATATATATCCACTCAAGGTTCTCTCTGGGGGCTTGATAGCCATTGCCGTTTTGGTTGTTGCCAGGCGGGTCGGGGACTCTTTCTATAATGTTGGCAGGGATGGAATCTACTGCTCCTTGAGCTGAATAGACATAGCCGAACCGGTGTGTTGTGCCGTCTAAAAAGCGTACAAAATACCAGCGGTCTCCATGCGTTTGGATAAGAGCTTCACCTGATTTTTGTCCGAAAAAGAATGCTTGTGAATTGTGCGGAATGGTTGTGATTATGTTTGCGGCGGAGTGGGGGGTGCGGCGGATGTTTACGGGATGGGTGTCATTTTGGGCGGTGAAGAAGGTGTTTGTATGAAACAGTGTGACGGGCTGAAAATCTATGCGGGTAATATGAGAACGGGAGATTATGCCGACAAGGTCAAGATAGGTGACACGGTAGTGGTCTGAAAAGTCTGTTTCATTAGTGATGATTACAAAAAAGGTGGGGGGCAAGGTAGTGATTTTATTCAGGTCTTCGTCAAGAAGGATTGCGTTTTGATTGAGTTTGCCGTATCGTGAGTGGGCCTGGGTTGCGGCGGCGGCAAATATATGAGGGACACCCTGCAACCCGTTGTGCGGTGCGAATGACAAAATCAGCATTATGATTAGTAATGATGTGATTAAGAATAATTTAGTTTTTGGGAATATTTTTTTCATGAAAGTTTATTAGACCTGTTCGAACAGGTCTATTGTGTAGATTTGTTTTTTATTTATTCTTCTTTTTTTAAAAAAGTTGAGTGAAAAAGACAAAGGGAGAGAGGGTCTGCGGTCCACTCTCCCCCTTTTGAAACCCTCTCTCCTAAATGCGTGTGAAGCGGCAGAGAATAGGAAAGTTTGTTTCACAAATGATAGATGGTTGCAATATAATGATATTTTACTTTTATTAGCTGAGGAGCGTCAAGCAAGCCTGCACATTTGACTTGACCGACAAGGCTATCAATACAGGTGTAATACCCCCCAAGCTCTTATGCGGAACCACGCCGAAGGCGTGGGAGACCATGGCTCTGCCTTGGAGTATCATACTCTTTATTTCTCCCCCAAAATTTATCCTAAAAAGGAGGATTATGTCCGAATATGACAGATAAGGAATTGATTAAAAAAATCAGACTACTAGAGAAAAAAATTGAGATAAAACATAAGAAAAATGCTATTGAAAGATATAACAAGGGAGACATAGTCCACCGCAAGCAAATGGAGTTTCATAAATGTCAAAGGCGCAACCGCTGGATTTTCGGAGGCAACAGAAGCGGCAAAACTGAGTGCGGGGCGGTTGAGGTTGTTTGGCGGCTTAGGGGAATTCATCCTTATAGGCAAAACAAAGACAATATTTTTGGTTGGATAGTTTCGCCCACTTTTCAAGTGTCAAGAGATGTGGCGCAAAGCAAAATTCTGCAATATCTAAACCCTGATTGGATAGCAGATGTTGTTATGCAGCAGGGTAAGTCTTCAAATCTTAGCGGCGGAGTAATAGATTACATTTTGGTCAAAAATGTTTTTGGCGGCGTGTCTAAACTAGGTTTTAAGTCTAGTGAGCAAGGGCGGATAAAGTTTCAAGGGGCGAGTTTAGATTTTGTGTGGTTTGATGAAGAGCCGCCCAAGGATATTTATGACGAGTGCCGCATGAGGGTGTTTGATAAAAAGGGTGATATTTTTGGAACTATGACACCGCTGTTAGGATTGACTTTTGCTTATAATAAGATATTCTTAAACGAAACCGGTGATGACCAAATTTGGCACATATTTATGGAGTGGGCTGACAATCCTTATTTGGATAAGGATGAGGTCATGACTTTGTCGTCCAGCTTGAGCGACGATATTTTGGAGAGTAGACGCTATGGTAGATTTATTAACAATCAAGGCTTGGTTTATTCAGAATTTGATCAACAAATTCATGTGATTGAGCCGTTTAATGTGCCAAAAGAGTGGTATGATAATTTGAGCATTGACCCGGGGCTTAATAATCCGCTGTCATGTCATTGGTATGCAGTGGACGGAGACGGCAATGTGTATGTGGTGGCAGAGCATTATGAGAAGGGTCAAACGGTGGATTATCATGCTAAGGTAATTAAGAGAACTTGTGATGAATTGGGTTGGCATAAGGATAGTTTCGGGCGTGTGGGGGCGCTTATAGACAGTGCGGCGAGTCAAAGGACACTGGCGGCGGAGAAGAGCGTAGTAGAGCTTTTTTTGGATGAGGGGATTCAAGTAAATCCAAAGGTGGATAAAAATTTGTTTAGCGGGATTTCTAGAGTTAAGCAGTATTTGAAGGGGAGTATGAATAAACATAGCGGACACGGCGGCTTATACATTTTCAAAAATTGTGTGAACTTGATTAGGGAGATAAAGAGCTATTGGTGGGGAGAAGGGGATACTCCTAAGAAAAAGGATGATCATGCGCTGGATGAACTTAGGTATTATATAATGTCTAGACCAGAGAGTTTTAAGCCTCAAATTAAATTGAGTGTTATTCAAAAGGACAAGAGGAAATTGGAGAGGGAGTTAATGAGGAAGAGAAGAAATGGAGGGGCATAGCGGTTTCAGTTGTGCGGATAGGCGGATAGCAGGGGGAGCGGGGTGCGGGGCGGCGGGCGAGGCGCCGCTCCCGAAAGGGAGCGGCTGATAGTAATAAAGGAAAGCTTGCGGATGCAAGCTTTCCTTTATTACTATCAGTGGCGTGCTGAGGGCAGAAAAAACGAATAAATTCGTTTTTTCGCCCGGCACGCCATGCCTCGCCCGCTTAATTATTGTCGCATCTGTACTTGATTTCCGTATGTTTGACATTATCCCTAGTGCAAATTATCGTTTATAAATTAGGAGAAAAGCGATTATAATGGACAAACAAAAACTAAAAGAAGTGCTGATAAAAAAGGCTTGCGGGTATGAAACTGAAGAGGTTGTGGACGAGTATGCCTTAGAAAACGGACGACCCGTTTTATTAAAGCAAAAGATAAACAAAAAAACGATTGCCCCCGATTTAGCTGCAATCAAATTATTGATAGAACAAACCGGTGATGAGTACGAGGAGCTATCGGAAGAGGAACTTATTAAAGAGCGGGACAGGCTGATAGGGTTGCTTGATAAGAGTGCTGGCGGGAATAGTGGCTAAAACTATTTGTCATCGTGAGCCAAAGGCGAAGAATCCAGTGCAGTAGAATTGAGTCGCTCTTCGGCTGAAAAGTGAGATCCTTACAGGATGACAAACTAGGTTTGGGTCGTCAAATTCAATATTCCTCTGATCCTACTAATTGTCCGACAGTTATTTCAAAATAGTTTGCTATTCTAATGATTATGTCAATATCGGGTTCTCTCTCACCATTGATATAACGACTAATAGTTTGTTGTCTAACATTTAATTTTTTTGCTAACTCTTTTTGAGAAGTTGAGTTTTCTTTCATCAAGGAAGCCAAATTTTCAGAAAATTTATTCATTATAAAAATATACACCAAAATGGAGTTATTTTTGTTGACACACACCTATTAGGTGTGCTACTATTTTTATACACCGATATGGTGTTGTGGAGAATAGCATGAAATCACAAAAATGTAAATACTGTGCATATTATACGGCTTATTATAAAAAGCATATTATTGGATTTGAAAGAACAAATGTTGGTCATTGCTTAAAGTTTAGAAAATTGCAAACCCAACTTGAGACTTGTGAAAATTTTAAGTGCGGTGAGAAAAAAGAGCAAAGACAGCAAGAAAGAATATTTGTTTCTTTAGAGCAGGCATTAAAATCTGTCAATGATATTGGTCAGATATTAAAAGAAAAATATTTGGACAGTTAGATTTTGCTTGAGTTTTTATTTTATTACTTATATAATTAGCACATGAAAAAGATTTGTAGCTTGAAAGATAAATTTGAGATTGCGATAAATCCTGCGGTTAGTGATGTTCTGGATGCTGCTAGTGCCGCTGATGTTTTTGTGGTGGAAGATTATCCTAAGACGGGAGTAAATTTTGTAGATATCTCATCTATATTTTTGCAGCCCAAGGTTTTTAAGAATCAGATTGAGGCGATGAAAAGGTTGATTTTAACCACTCTGTCTCAAGCCGCCAACTACCAATATGACTACATATTAGGCATCGAGTCAAGAGGCTTTTTATATGCGTCTGTGCTGTCTTATGAATTAGGTATTCCGCTTGTGCTTGTTAGAAAAAAGGGTAAGCTGCCTAGAAATACGGTTAGTGCCGGTTATGAAAAGGAATACGGGACTGATTATTTAGAGATTACGACAGATGACATTGCTCCAAACTCTAGCGTGTTGATTGTTGACGATGTGCTGGCAACAGGCGGCACTCTTGAGGCGGTGGCGAGATTATTAAAATCGGAGTTTAAGGTAAAACAAGTGAGTGCGTTGGTTGCGTATTTGCTTGATGGGTTGGTGAAGGAGAGTTTGTTTGAGGTAATGGATGAGGTGATGATGCTATCGTCATTGCGAGCGTAGCGAAGCCAATCCAGCATTAAATAATGATTTCTTTATTTTTTCTGGATTGCTTCGTCGACACTTCGTGCCTCCTCGCAATGATGAATATTCAATCCTTAATAAAAAACTTAAATCCACAATAATTCTGAAATCATAATTAAATAAAGGAGACTTATTACATATGAAAAAAGTTGGCATTATTTGTGCATTAAACCAAGAAATGGCACCGTTTCTTAATGTTATAAAAAAGCAGACTGTTGTTAAAAAAGCCAGGCTGGATTTTATTGAGGGTGAGATGGACGGAGTACCTGTCGTTGCCGTTGTGTGCGGTATAGGCAAGGTCAATGCGGCGATAGCTGTGCAAGGCATGATAGAGTATTTTTCGCCGGATTGCATAATCATGTCGGGTACGGCGGGAGGTATGGACAATGCGCTCAAAATTTGTGATGTTGTTGTTTGTACTGCGGCGCTGTATCATGATGCCGAGGCGGGTTATTTGTCTGAGTCGTACCCGTTTATTTTAGACGGGATTTTGCATATGGACAAGAAATTGGTTGAAATTGCCAAGCGGTCGGCGGATAAGCTGGGACAAAAGGTGTGTTTTGGCTTGACAGTATCCGGCGATAAATTTATTGATATAAACGGACGAGGTGAGATTGTATCGGCGTTTAATCCATTGTGTGTTGATTGTGAGACAGCGGCAGCGGCTCATGTTTGCCATATATATGATGTGCCTTTTTTGGCTGTGCGTTCGGTGAGTGATACTGAAGAGCAGCACGGGGTTGAAGTATTCAGGCAGTATTTGGACGAGGCGGCAAGCAAAGCTTTTGAGGTTGTGCGGGGGATAGTCAGCGAGTTGATAAAGAGTGTTTAATAAATTAAAAAAATGAATTAATCAGATTCATAGCTAAATTTGTATCAAAACAAAAAACCACTACATATACAAAACGGGTGGTTTTTTTGCATTTTCTGCTGTCATATTTTTGCTGTATTGAAAATAGTATTAATGCAAAGTAATATTTCAACAATCACTAAGGAGGCTGACTGTGCAAAGATACACAAAAAAAATCAGAAAGGATTGGGTCTTTTTTACCCGTCCGAGAACAGGCCGTATCGCATACAACAAAAAGTGTTTAAGGTGTATTCACGATTGCAAGCAGTCGTACAGAACTCAAGTAATAGTGTGCTTTAATTATGAGAAATCAATTGAGGCGCATAATAAACAGACCTATTCCAAAACTTAAAAAGAGACATATATTATTTGTAAAAAAGTCACAATCGCATAAATCATCAAAAAAAGTTTGAAAATCAAACAAAGTTTTCTTGACAAGCGGCTATTATTTATAGTATTATTTTGCTTAGTTGTATGTTAGAATACGAAATTTTAGTATTCTAATAAATTTTAAACAACTAAAAGGAAACAAAAATGAAAAAAGGAACACAAAGAAAAATTTTGTCAATTTTTCTGGTTGCTTTGTTATCCTTAACCATAGTGATGGTGTCCATAACCTTTGCCGCTTGCGTAGAAATCACTGAGGGCGAAAGACAAGCCCAAGAGGTAACCGAGTTAATCAATGCAATGTTGACAATTTTTGACCCAAGTGACCCTGATTCATTTAATCCAAACGATAGGAGCGAGCTTGATCGGGCTATTGATTATGCTCAAGCCGCATTACATAATCTAGATCCTCTATATCGCACGCGAGTGCCGAATAGGGGTGCAATAGATGAAGTAATTACCCAATTGTTTGAATTAGATGCAAATGCTGCAGCGCAAGTTGTAGCGGGTCTGATTGACAATCTGTATCAACTTATGCCGCTAAACTATAGCACGGCTGTTGATACAACAGCTGAAAGGGCTGAGTTTATTGCTCGTCTGAACACAGCGCAAACTGCTTTTGATGCACTGGCTGAGTTCACTTTCAGGGGCAGCAACTACAACATTCAAACCAGAGTTGATGATAGAGCTGTTTTGACTGTTGCCGCAACTCAACTAGTTGAGTTTGATGTTCAAGCGGACAATACAGTTTCAGTTTTGGCAGTAATCAACCTAATCAACGCCCCTGTATTGCAAGGCGGTATAACTCCCGCCAACCGTGCTGACTTTATGGCTGCTCTAAACGCAGCGCAAACCGCATACAACAATTTGACTGCGGCTCTTAGAGGTCGGGTAACCAATTCAAATCAATTGCCTATTTTGGCGGGACAGTTGTTGGCGCATGATAGGACGGCGGCCAGAAATGCCGCTATTGACTTAGTTTACGGCAAAATAGCAGCAATTCCTATGCCTTTGAGTCCGAATGCCAATCAACAAGATAAAGATGCGTTTGCCACTGCTTTAACTCAAGCCCAAAATGCATTTAATAATTTAGAGTATTTTGAATTCAGAGAAGAAGAACCTATAGATTTGCGCTCATATGTAACTAATTCCGGCAGAATAATTGAAGCTCAAGCTCAGCTGGCTAATTGGGGAATATGTTCAACGCATACTTTTATGCAAAGACAGACGGCGGCGGCATTAAGTACGGCGGCAACCTGCACTACGGCAAGGACATATTATTATTCATGTGAGTGCGGTGAACTGGACAAAACACAAACCTTTAGTATAGGCAACCCGTTAGGGCATTATTTTGGTGTTGACCCTGAGTGCGGAGTTACACAATGCTTACACCCTAATTGTGATGAAGTGTATTTGTGCGGAACTTGCACAGATTGTGAGCCGTGCATAGATTGTGATTTTGGTCAAAACCCTATATGCGGATATACTGAATGTTCTCACCCTAATTGTGAAGAGGTGTATGAATGCAAGGATTGTTGTGATTGCAACGGATGTGTTTGGGGTAATGCAACCATAACGCCGCCTACCTGCACAGAAAAAGGGTTTACTACTGAAACCTGTGAAAATTGTCAAGATACAAGAGTTATTAACGAAGTGCCTGCAAAAGGACATTTATTTACTTATAGGTACAGAGGTGAAGAAGCAAGGCGTGATGCGTATACTTTTTGGTATAGCTGTGAGCATTGCGGAGAGGTTTGCGGCGAAAATTATTTTAGACCTTGTGACAATCCTGATTGCCCTGATGACGGGTATGATTGTGACCCTATTTGCCAACAGTGCGGATACTCTAATTGCACTATTTGGAATTGTACGCTTGACCATGCTGCCATAAATGCAGTAATAGCGGATATTCAAGTTGTTGTGACTTATGGTGTTATAACGGCTGAAAATCGTGTTGCTTTTGAAACTGCGTTAGGAAATGCTCAAACAAACTTTGAGGCATTGACAAGATATGAACAAGCACTTGTAACCAACGGCTATCGTTTGGCTGAGTTTGCGGCGGCACTGCTTGATTTTGACAGAGCGGCGGCAAAAGCGGCGGAAATTACTCGTGTAGAGGGTTTAATTGATGCGCTTTTTGTTTTAATGCCGTTTGGCGTTGGTGACGACAGGGCGGAATTTGCCGCGGCGCTGATAAATGCTCAAAATGCGTTTAACGGACTGGCGGCATTTATATTTAATGATGAGTCTCCTGTGGATTTGCAAGGCGATATTGATGAAGAAGACGCTCAAATCATAGAGACTGCCGCAGGGCAGCTTGCGGCGTTTGATGCTTTGGTAAATATAGAAGTGCAAGCCTTTTTGACTGTCGGTTTAAGCAGGGCAGCAAACATTATTTCTTGGCAGGATATTTCTTTTGCCGATAATTATACAGTATCATACACCTATATACCATACGGTGTCGATGTTATTCATGCGGACAGGACACAAACAGTGACCGCTAATAGCCATACTTTTGTTTCACACCGCGGTTTTATCACAAATGTATCTGTAAGGGCTAATATGCCTAATACGGTTTTTGCAGGTGAAATGCCTAGAGCAACTTTAACTACAGCACTTTCTCAAACACCTACTGAACGCAAAAATGAAACTTTCTTATTAACTACTGCTAATACAACCTTAGCAGAAGCATTTACCTATCTAGTAGAAGAAAACGCTTTAGGTGCTAATCATAATTCAATCATGGCATTCTTAGCTGAAACAGCATTGAGTCAAGTCAGCAATCATGCCGGAGTTTATGTGAGAGCAAGAGGATTGTCAACTGCTTCCGGAGCATTGCGTTTGGATGTAGGCTCTGACACTGTTGTTAATTTCAATGAAGACGGCACTGTTTATAACTCCTATAGAATAGTGTTCGCAAGCGCTACTCAAAGTCATCTAACTGTCGGCGGGGGTATAGCTTGGGATCAAGCGGTTAGAAGAGATAGAGTTTTTTATAATGGCACTACTATTCGCAGACATCTTCATGAAGGAAATGATAATAATGCTCCTGTAACTTTTAATTCTCTGCAAGCATGGCAAAATGCACAAACAGAAGAAGTGCAACTTAATCCCGGCGGGTTTATTGCTTATGTTATAAATCCTGCATTTATGTCAGCTGCCGGCTCTGCAAATATGGGAGGAGCGCACGATCTTAATTTAGGTACCGTCAATCGTCAAGAAATAGCTATCAATACCGAAACTAATCAATTTACTTTCACATTTGCTCTTAGCGGCAATGATGGCGGCGGAAGGATTTCAAGATGGGAGCATCGCAGAAGCGGCGGACTTACCAGAGCGACATATGCGGATGGTTATAGCATTGCACTTGATTTTACAGTTTGTTCATTGACATTGGACATGGTATCTTTTAGGTCAAGAAGTTTGTATGGGACTATAGCTCCCGGTTTAGGCGGAATAGCAGGCTATACAGATACAAGAGTTGACACAACCGCAACTTTCCATTTTTCTTCTGATACAGCAATCACTCATATTATTACTGCTTCGCCTACAACACATAATACCCGCCCTAATATTACTGCAACTCATAATCTTGCTTTTTGGACAGGCGAGGGCACAACCGGCGCTAATGCTACTCCGGCAATGCCGACATGGGAACAATTGGGCATTAGAAATCCGATAAATAGACCAACTTGCGTTGTTGAAGGAACGCTTGTTACTCTTGCAAACGGAAATGAAGTCCCTGTTGAAACTTTAAGAGTAGGTGATTTGCTGCGTGTATGGAATTTTTATGAGGGGAGATTTGATATCGCTCCTGTTATGGTAATTGTTAGAGAAGATGCTCGTATAAGAGAGACGATAAAAGTCAATTTCTCGGATGGCAGTTATGTAGAGTTTTATGATTCACATGGATTTTTCAATACATCGTTGATGGAGTTTTCGCTTATTACAGCAGAAAATGCTAATGGTTTTATTGGACATAGGTTTAAGAATCATTATGGAAAATCTGTGGTTTTGACAAGTGTAAACATTTTGTCAAGGTCTGTTGCTGTGTACCAGCCGTCAACGGCTTTCCATATGGCACTTTATACAAACGGGATGTTGTCAGTTGGTGCGTCAATAATGAATCATGGTTTAGTGAATCTGTTTGAAATAGAGTATGACACTATGGCATTCTGTCAAATTAATCGTGATTATATTATTGCAAAACATGGATTATTGACTCATGAGGAATTTAGTCAAAGGTTGCCGGGCTTGCCGTTAGAGTTTTTCTTAGCACATAACGGACCATATCTTGGTATTGCTATAAGCAAGGGAATAACAACTTGGGAGCTGTTTACTGAATTTTTTATTCATAACATTGGGTTTCTTCCGATTCAAACATAAATTATTAAATTATTAGAATTTTACAATCAAGTCTACCTCTGTCTTTTTTAGGGCAGGGGTAGGGTTTGTTTGTTTTTTTGTGATTAAAACATTTGACAGGGGATTGTCTTATGCAGTATGATTTTTGCGTATACTAATAGTTGGGGGTAATAGATGAGTGGAAAAATAAATTATTGGTTAGAATTAGCGGATTATGATTTAGAAACGGCAAAAACAATGCTTTTAGGCGGTAGGTATTTATATGTCGGTTTTATGTGCCATCAAACTATTGAAAAGTCAATAAAGGCTGTTATTTCTAAAAATTGTAAGCAAGGTGAGTTTCCGCCCAAAATGCACAATCTACTAAAACTTGCGGACAGGGCACGAATTTTATCATTGTTATCCTCAAAGCAACTAGCCATAATCAAAGACTTAAACCCATTAAACATTGAGGCACGCTATCCTGATTATAAAGATATGTTGTTAAATGCACTAACTGAAAAAGAATGTAAAAGGTTATTAACAGAAACGGAGGGTTTATTAAAATGGATAAAAGAGCAGTTATAAAAATTTTGGAAAAGTATAAAAAAGAAATATTAAAAGAATTTACTCCTTCAAAGGTGGTGCTTTTTGGTTCTTATAATAAAGGAAACCCCTCAATAGATAGTGATATTGATGTAGGGATTATTTTTGATGGATTTAATGGCGATGCATTTAAGGCAAGCCGAAGGTTGTGGGAAATAGCTTATACAATTAGTTTAGATATAGAGCCACACTTGCTAGACATTAAAAACGACCACAGTGGTTTTGCATATTTTGTGGCAAACAATAGTCATGTTGTCTAGTCAAAATTAGAATTCCATAAAACAAGAGAGAAAAATTATGGCAATATTAAAAGTTAAAAATTTATATAAGGTCTATCAAAATGCAAAGTATATATCAGCTAGGGATATCTCTTTTGAGGTTAAAGAAGGGGAGATTTTTGGTTTTTTAGGTGTAAACGGAGCCGGCAAAAGCACTACGATTAAATGTATTACGGGAATTATTCCGTTTAATAGCGGGACAATTGAAATTTGCGGGCATGATATAAAAAAGAATCCATTTGAGGCAAAGGCTAATTTTGGGTTTGTACCGGACAACCATGCCGTGTATGACAAGCTGACTGGCAGTGAGTATATCAGCTATGTTGCAAGCATTTATAAGATGGACAAGGCGGACTATAAAGAGAGGTTTGACTATCTTGTTAAGCGCTTTAATTTGGTTAATGCAATAAATAATCAAATCATGAGTTATTCTCACGGCATGAAGCAGCGCATTTCTATAATAAGTGCGTTGATTTATAAACCTAAATTATGGATATTGGACGAGCCGATGGTGGGACTTGACCCGCAGTCTATTTTGGATGTAAAAAACTATATGCGTGAGTATGCTAAAAACGGCGACTCTGTTATATTTTCTTCTCACAATTTGGACACTGTAGAGAAACTGTGCGACAGGGCATTGATTATTCACGGCGGCACTGTAATTGCGTTGATTGACCTAAAAGAGTATAGAGAAAAAGGTTTGGACCTAGAAGCAGAGTTTATGCGTTTGACTAAAGAAGCCGGTGAAAAGTTTGATACAATCAGGGCGGATTTATTAAAAGAAGAAGAGGGCTTGGCAAAGGCTGTCGGCAAAAGAAAAGCGTCAAAGGCTATGCAAAGAAAGATTCAAAAGGAAGTCGCACAAGAGATCGCCATGCAGGAAGAAGGGGTGTAGTATGAAAACAATTTCTACACTTATAAAACTTCAATTCAGGGCAGGTGTGCGCCTTATCTCAAGAGATAAAACACTTGCCAGAACAATAGGCAAATGGCTGCTTATCAGCTTTGTCGCCCTTCTGCTTATGACGGGTTTTATTGCTGTTTATCATATGCTTGCAAATCAATTTACGGTAATTGAGGGTGGCATTGATTTAACCATAGAATTTTTGACCTTCAGTATAGCGGGTTTTATGGCTATCCAAACAATTTTTTTGATTCCTATGCTTATAAAGGTTTTAGACATCAACAACGACAGAGAAATACTTTTAAAGTTTCCGATTTCGTCTAAGCAAATCTTTATATCTAAAATTATCGTAGCCTATATCTTTGAGTTGTTATTTGCTTTGGCTATTTTGTCACCTATCTTGATAGCATACGGAATAACAGTAAATGCTGTATGGTGGTTCTATTTATTAATCCCTCTATTTATTCTGTTTGTCCCTGTATTCCCGTTTTTTTTGGCTATAATGGCGTTTTTTCCTGTGTTGAAAATTATACTATGGATTAAAAATAAATCCAGTTTAACCACGGTTTTTTATTTAGTGCTATTAGTGTCGGCTGTTGTATTATATATGCTTATGATGCAAAGTTTTATAAGAGATGTCGCAAACGACGGACTAAGATCAGTGCTTCAGGAAAATTCTGAAACTATCATAAGAGTGGCAACCTTTTTATATCCTGCAAGGGCATTTGCAAGGCTGACTTATACTTATGGGACGGTGTCTGCCGGATTTATAAATTTCGGGATAATCATCGGCATAAGCATAGTGCTTTTGGCGGGGGCTATTTTTATTGCAAACATAAAATACCGCGGGTTTTATATGCGGGAGCATGGGACGATAAGCGGCTTTAAGGCAAGGGGAGAGTATAAGGGCAACAATGCCACAAGGGCTAGTATTGTCAAGGATTGCAGAAATATTTTCAGGTCAAGCAACTATACCTTTCAGTTTTTGCTGGTAGTCAGTATTATTCCGTTGTTGATATTTTTTAGCAACCGTGTTGCAAACTATGCAATGTATCAAACTCTTGACAGCGTGCGGATGGGCGGGTTGGCGCATGGCATAAGTTTTGAAATATCTGCTTTTATTACAATAGTGCTGGTTCCGCTTGCCGCATCATTTTCTGCAAGTAATATTTCAAGAGAAGGGTACAATATCCATCACACCAAATTGATTCCGCTTGCATACAGAAAGCAATTATTAATAAAGACTCTTATTGTTTTTATTCCTATATTTGCGGCGATTTTAATAGGCAGTTTACTTAGCATGATTAATCACAGAGTGCATGACGGCATGGACCCTTTGAGCGGTTTAGTGGGAGGAGAGGTAGCCATGTTGTTGTTTATTGCCGCGTTTTTGACCGTCGGATATATTTCATTAGGGACATATTTTGACATAAGAAAGCCTTTATGCAATCAAATCGGGGCGGGCGAGTTGACAAAATCTACGGGACACGCTAATTTTATAATTTTATTAGGGGCTGCAATCGGTATAGGCTTTGGAAGCTTAGGAATGCTGAGTGCTTTTTCACAAGAAATCGGTTTTGGATTAGGCGTGACGGCATTCAGATGGATATTATTAGCTTTTTCGTTTGTGTTCGGCACAGTGTTTACAATAGCCTTGTTTGTTGACGGACCACGCAGATACTATCAAATAGAGCAATAAAGGACTCTGCCCCCTTATTATAAAATATCCTAGTCACTGTATCCCAATGACAAACTAACAAAAATAAACAACTATGAAAAAAACAATTCTTTTATTTTTATTTGTATTACCTGTGATAATAGTCTTGCTAATCCTAGCCATCATCGGCTTTGTTGGCAGGACATTATTGGTTGTCCCCATAGAAAATGTCCGTATAGACCAAAGGATTTTTGAAATCAATGAAAATTTTCACGCACAATACGGCACTAATAATCTGATACTCTTAGCTAATGTCGGTGAGAGTATAGAGTTTATGGATTTTGTCATAGTAGAGCCTATGGACGCCACGACTGCTATAGGTTTTGACATTTCTAATCCCGATGCAATAGCCATAGAAAACGGACAGATAAGGGTGCTGCAAAATAAACGCACAACCGACCCTGCAACCGGTGTTGAGCTAACTCTTACCTATGGGGCAGCTAGGTTTTTTAGTGTGTTTATAATTATTGCCGTTGACAACACAAGAATGGATTATTTTGGATTTTGTTTTGAACTGTTTGAGCGGGGTATCAGCGGAGAAAATTGGCATATTGATTATGCTTTAAGCACTGGTTATAGCAGGAATTTGGCTTGGTCTAATGCAATAAATGATTATGATTATATAGATGTTTTACACCTGTTGATAGAAAAAGATTATATAAATGAGACCGCTAATTATACCTTGCCCCTTGCCGCCATTTTAGAAAGAGGCTTAAACATTGCGCCTATAAACCTATTAAACTATGGGACGGCTCTAAGACGGGACTTTTTGGCTTCATTGAATTTTAGTAGCAGTAATACAGATATATTGGAATTATATAATCATAATGCAATAATACGCAGTGTAGGAGAGGTTTATATAACAATCACGACAAACTTTTTGGGTGCTGATTTTTATATAGTTGTGCCTATAATAATTTCTTAGACAAAAAGCCGCCTGACGGCGTGACTTTTATAATTTTATTATTCAATTTGTGATACTGTATTGAGGTAGAAAATGAAAAACAAAAAACAAAAAAATAATTATAAAATATGTGCAATAATGTTGTTTATGCTGTTGTTGACGGCTTCTTTTGCATTGCCTTTTCTTGTTGCCTGCAATAACCAAGACGGTTATGAATATAATCTTTCAAGAAGTGTGTCAAATAGAATTTTTGAAAGTTTTGAGCAAAGGTTTAGACTGCCTGATATTATAACAGATGACCTTCATGTTGATTTAGAGTATGACATAACATGGAGAGTGGGTATAAACACACTGCTGGATAACCCCGTTGCTTTTTTAGATGCCGAAAGCGGTTTTTATACCATAGGACTAATAGACGCAAGGCATCAAACCAGACGGGCATCTACTACTTTTATAGCCACAATTAACGGGACACACGGCATGACTACGCTTTCTTATACAGTCAATGTCAGAGATGTTTTGACGGATTATCTAGAATTTATTTCGTCTTCAATGCACGGTCATATCAACTATTCTACACGAGGAATAGCAAGAAGAAGGGTGTTTGGTTTAAGAGATATTACTATGCCCGAATGCGGTACGGCGACTCCCGGAAGATTTAATGACGGAGAGTGGCAAGACGGCACATGGAGGGATGTGTGTTTTAGTCAAACCTCAGCAGTTTCATTTAATCTAATGTGGAATTATAGAGGAACTCCAGAAATTGATGTTTGGATAGAGCAGCAAACAGAGCAAGGTATATTTGAAAGACTTTATTATGAAAATTATTCTGATTATGATATTGCGCGGGTAATTTATGACAGAGAAATTAATGACAGGCTGATAACCGTAGACTTTATGAATGAGGGTGTTGTCAAAGTTGTTGCTCAATCAAGGGCCGGACTTAGACCCGGTTTTAATCCTAGATATGAATTTGTGTTTGATATAGTTGATGCTGTGAATGTTTATGACTTTGAAGACATAAAATTGATTGAGAGGATTGCCAGATACACCTATATAAGCGACGGGGTATTTTCTTATCAAAACGGCAGCCGTGTATATCAAAACCGTGCAAACGGAGCGCTTTTAACCGGTGCTTCAAGGAATAGCCGTTCTTTAGGCAATTATATCAATCCGCAAAATTATGACGGCTTGTTAAGCGCACATTTTAATACAGAGCTTACACCCACTCCGGCAAGCTATTTAAACGCTACGCCTGAGGCAGTGAGATGGTCGGGTTATAGGGATGCGGGCGCATTTTTTAGTGAGTTTACGCATTGGGCGCCGTCATTTAGATTTGAAGATATAGTGATAAGAACTACTCATAGAGACAGAAATGAGGCGACAAATGCAAACGGCAGAATGGAAACATGGGCAGAAGGTACTTGGTTTTTTGGCAATGTGTGGGGCAACGGTTATCAATTGGATGCCACACCTTATACAAGAGGAGAAGAAGGCCGATACAGAAACACGCACTCAATGCGCGGTTTGCCCGACGGCGGCAGTTTGGGTTTTGAAGGAAGAAGGTTTTTCCCGGGATACGGTTGGGGGGACATATATGCCTTTTATATGCTGGCAAATAATTCAATATTGGACAATCTTACCTTAACAGGAGAAAATATCCCTCAAGGGAATGCGGCAATCAGACTCAACCAATATAACAAAATCGGAGTGCTGGGTACCAGTATGCTGGGGGGGCGCTATCGCGGGCAGGGCTGTAATCGTGATTTTAGCTTAGGAGCGGCTCATAATAACGGTGTTTTTGTGAGCGGGCTGTATAACGCAAACATTACAGTACAAAATTCTATCATAGAAAAAGGTTTGACCCTAGTGGGCGCAGGTTTTGCACCTAACGGCAATTATCCTATCACTGTCCGTTCAAGCGTACTGCGTTTTGCAGGGTTTACGGGTATTTTGGGGACTTCGTTCGGCGGAGGAATCGGTGATGATGACCCCGAAAACGGAGAGGCGGTGAGAACCGCGAGTCAGTCTTTATCCTATAGAGACGGTCAAAGGATTATGCACCCGCAAGGAATAGGCAACAGTTTTGGCAATTTTGTTATTGCAAGAAACAATATATTCCACGACATTTCTGTATCTCCGTTGCTTTCAATGCCGGCAAGAAGCGGTTCTCATATGAGTATTGAAGGAAATGAGAATCATTTCTTTACTTGGCTATTATCAAGCGACATTCAATTTCCTGAAATGACAGACCCTTATCATGAGGGGTTTGCAAGGATTATGGGCGGAAGCATAAACGGCATGATTCCCTCATTAATGAATAGAGTTTTTACTAATAACAATAATCAAGGACCGCCGCCTATAGGCAGAGGGCATTCACAAGAAATCCGTACGGCTGATGCATGGCAGCAAACCAGGGAAGCAAGGTACGAGCAGCCAAACGGCGCATTTTTAATCAATATTCCGGTTATTACCGTCACTGACGAAGGGCAGCAAAAAAACAATTTTGCCACTTTTGAGCATTCTATCTTGCAAGAAGCGACAGGCAATGTCGTCGGTTTAGTTTCTGACCATGCAGGCGCAAACACGCCAAGGGGATTAAATCAACGGTTTGACCTTTATATGTTATTAGCCCCTGACAATGCTCCGGTTCATGTCAGACCGTTTTTGCAAAGAGTTTCTGATATGAATCCGATTGCTATAAATCAAAGAATTGAAAGAATTACGCCGGCAGGCTTGAATATTCCTACTGTGTTAAGCGGGATGCGTATAGAATTAGAGAACGGAATCAATTCAACGGGTACTGTAGTGCTGCAATCGGCGGGTGAGGTATCGTTGGCTAATCATCGGATAGAGTTTAACGGGCGCAGAATTGAAAGTGTGTTTGATGAGGCGCAAAATGCGTTGGTTGTAGAAATTGAGGACTTAATTTATGCGGGTATAGATAGATTTGGGATATTCACTTTAAATCTTTTAAGCGTGCAAACAAGAACAAGAGAACCTGTGTCAAGGTTTAGTGTAGTGGTGCAAGGCGCTAATACTGAGATGCCCAAGAATGTAATGCCTGGCAGCGAAGGTTTTTATGAAGAAAACAGATATATAAATTTTGCTCTTAATCTGCCTTTTGGGGATGAAATTAGCAGTGTTATGCTGTTAGGCACAAGAGAGCATACTCAAAACAGACCGCTTAATTTTTTCTTTAATGATGCAAGCGGCGTATTGAGTTTTGAGGGCGCACAGCTTAGGAACAATACAAAATGTGTGTGTTGTGAAACTTATTCGCAAAACACCGTCAGAGTTGAAACTGGTTCTTTAATTTTGCTACTTAGACAAAGCGTGATAAGACACACTATTGCTTTGGAGGTGCTGCCTATAGATTTAAGGAACAATCCTCCTTTGGTTCTTAATCTAATCGGCAATATAAGTATGCAAAATATCGGTGTCAGAGTGGGCGGCATCCCGTTATCTTTGACGCAATTTAGCAGGGCAGGCAATACAATAACTGTTCAAAACTCTGTTGTGCAAAGTATTTTAGGAGACGATTATACAGAGGGCAGCAGTATACCGATAACCATAACCAATGACAGGGGACTGAATCTAACTGCAAATTTGGTAATAATTCTTGAACGGTCGTTTTTCTCTTTTAGTCAAAACGCGATAACTACTCCGTTTAATCAAGCTGTCGGAATGCACACGCCGTTTATAAATATTGCCCCCGGTCACGCTCATTTTACCCAAGTTCATATAGAGCTTGCGGGTCATATAGGTGACAATATTTTGGGTGTTTCATTTTTAGATACCAACAGCGCAAGTGAGGCAAGGCGGGCTATGGTTAGGTTTGATGAGATGCAAGGCTTTGATTTAGTGCAATTGCCAAACGGAAACACAAGACTGGTTGTGCCGGCGGCGGCTTTAAGAGAAGCGGGTGTTATTGCCGGACAAAGGTATAGGATTTGGGTATTTTCTAGTTTGCATGCTTTAAGAACATCGGGTGAAGAGAGCCAAATGCTTATGGTCTTTAATGCGGAGCATGATTTAGGCAGAGATAGGGCTATAGAGTTTATAAACGATAATTTTGTTATTGCTATACAAGATATTTTGGACGGCGGTGAAAGTGACGGCTTAGTAATCGGGTTTAGCGGTGTTGCATATCTATATGATTTATTACTTGAGCAAACCCCTGAATATTTTGATTTGCCTGAGGATGTACTGGATAATTTGGTGTCTATTATAGGGATGCTTGAAGACATGGATGTACCGCTTTTGCCTATTTTGGTCAATATGCTGCAAGATATTATTGACAGCGGCAGAATATCGGACCTTCCTGTTTTGCCTATTGTTGACAACAGAGATTTTAGATATTCTACATTTGATGATGAAGGCGCTGTTTTTGCTATTAGAAATGAACACGGGCAATTGTTGTATGAGTTTACTCTTTATGATATATTAAGCGGCAATGCCCCGATTATTCTTAATACTATTGATTTAGGGTATAGAGTGCCGCCGCAAATGCTTGAGGTTGATTTGGCTGAAGGTTTTCCGTTTTTATCATTTTTGGGCGGCATCATTTTGCCTATAGAAATTCCGTCTTTAAATGGGATTTATGTTGCCGGGTTTACTGTTTGCAATGAGTTTTTAATTAGACTGGGGCGGGGTAATTTTATTATAGAGGTGCGTAATGCTTTTAATGTTGCATATGCGGCATTGACTATTGTATAATTTAAGTCACGATTATTTTTGGTTTTTTAAATAGATTTTATCTAAAGGAGTTTTCTTAGTGCGGCAAAAAACACTTTTTATAATATTATTGACAGGCATATTATTTTTTGCTGCGTGCAGTGTGCCTGAAGAAAATAATACCGTACTGTCATCCCCTGATAATATTCAAATAAACGGGGATGACATCTTGTGGGACGCGGTTATAAATGCGGTTTCTTATATAGTAAAAATTAACGGGGTTGAACATACTGCTTTTTATAACAATTTTAATATTATGCCGTTAAATTTAGCAAGCGGTATGCATTCAGTATCTATAATGGCAGTCGCCAAAGAGGGCTTTATTAATTCAGATTTTAGCAGGATTGTTTATTTTTCTGTTATTAATAATAATGTCGGAGGCAATAACAACAACAATAATAACAACAACAATAACAATCCGCTGATTACAGATGAAGAATGGTCAAATATAAAAAGGTCAACTCTAAATTCATTAAGTGCCAAAAATCAAAGTCCAAACAATAAAATAAATGTCAATGCGGATGCCGGGATATCCGGTATCAGTCAATTTATAGCCGTTCTTGAGCCGGCATTAGAGGCGTTGGTATCGGCTGAGGCTATTGATGCTAATACCAAGAATTTAATCTTATTTGTGATTTATGCAGGCATTATTGATGTGTACGATTTTCATTTTGGGGCAAATATGTCTATAGAAAGATTTAACAGCATTATGCGGATTAGCCAAAATCAAAATCAGACATATTTTTCTTTAGAAGAAGTAAACGGGCAAAAAGAATTGGCAGTGTATAGGCAAAAGGAGTGTTTAAATGAAGGGGTTTTGAAATTTTTCAGAGAGAGTTCTGATATAAAAGTTTTAGATAATGCGCATAATCCGGACATTGTTTTATTAAATCATGCAATTAATGCCGCAAACGACAATACGACAAATCAATTATTTGAAAGTGTCTATGAGCTTTTGGACGATATAGAGACTTTTATAATGTCGCTTGACTTAGAGCTGTTTGACATAAAAGGAGAGTATACTTTAGTTTTGACTGAATTAGATGAGATTAACAACTTATTTTTTCAAGAGCTTGATATTTTGCATCTGTTATATTTAGAAAACATAAACAGTGATTTTGGTTATTATTTTGCTTTTATAAGAGAACTTGAAATTAGCGGTTTAAAAATTCAACATGACAAAGCGCTTTTTAGGACTGTTGAGATCTCTATTGATGCTAAGATAAGATTAGACAAATTGATAGGGCAGTTTTTAGAAGAGGCAAGCGAATTTGGTGAATTTTTGGATGTGTTGCAAATGTTGTACAATGTGTATGTGCCTATTACTATAAAAATAGAATTAGATTTTGACTATTGCAATTTGTTTTTAACTTTGCCTTTATAAAATGAATGGCATTTTAAACCTCGGGGCAAGTCGGGGTCGTTGCCGAAGGCGGCTTCCGCCGGTCAAGCGGCAGGTTTTTATGCCTTTTAGGCAACCATAAATTTATCTTTGCAAGCACAAGTAAAATTGCTCGGTTGATAAATTACGCTTTAAATTATTAAACTATTAGGTAAGGCGGGTGGCTGTCTCAGTATGAGGCAGTCTCTTTTTTGTATAGCATAAAAGATTAAATTGCTTATAAATATTTTTTGACAAGTTATTATTAAATATGGTTATACTAAAAATAAAATAATTTGCAGCTTTTATAGTGATTTGCATATAAAGGTTTGTATGTATGATAAAGGCGGTTTTGTTTTTGTCAAAAATTTACAAATTTTATTTTTATCGCTTGACAGAAAAAAATAAAACAAATATACTCTAATAGTAATTATTCAGGAGAAATAAAAATGAATGAAACAAAAAAGAAAAAAGATAAAATTCTGATTGTATTTGCCAGCGTACTGTTGGCGCTGTCATTATCTGTAGCAACCGGATTTGCCATCTTCTTTGCTTGCACAGACACCTCTCAGACACCTAGTCTTATGAGCATAAGCATAACCACCCAGCCAAGAACAAGCTATACTTGGGGTGAAGCATTTGATCCGTCAGGCATGGTGGTAAGGGCAACATTCTCGGATGATGAATTCAGAATTCTTAATGACACAGAATTTGCCGTTAGTGCAATCCTAAATGCAAGTTTGGACAGCCTTTTGACAAATGATGTGATAATGGTGTCTTTTACATACAGAGAAGTTACTCAAACTGCATCTATCAATATCACAGTCAGCCCGCCCGCTGTTTACCTTAGAGAACTGGTTGTTTTAAATTATCCGAGACAAAACTATACGGCGGGGGAGAGATTTGACCCTGCGGGTATGGTTATTCAGGCAGGATTTTCGGATAACTCTGTTAAAATTGTTTCGGACTATGTTAGTCTTAGTGCAAATGCAAACAGAGACCTCGTCACGGCTGACACAGTAATAACGGTATATTTTACTCATGGAAGTATAACTGAAAATTTGGCTATTCCTATCATTGTTAGTGTGCCGGAGGCAGTGCCGGTACTTGAGCGGATTGTTATCTCGGTCATGCCGCAAACCACCTATGATATAGGCGACACCTTTGACGCTTATGGAATGGTTGTTATGGCAATGTTTTCTAACAACACTTTCAGAATTTTAGAGGATACTGAATTTACATTAAGTGAAAATGCGGCAAACCCTTTGACAGCTGACACTGTTATATTGGTTTCATTCAGCTATGAAGATATCACAAGGTCGGCGCTAATAAATATAACAGTCGTACGCCCGACAACGCTTATGTACATTTTTGTGTCAGGTACATTCAGGACAACACTTATAGAAGGCGCAAAATTTAATCCTGACGGTATGGTGGTGTGGGCTGTGCTGTCTGACGGGACAAGGCAAGAAATTGATTATGCTGACTTTGATTTAAGTGATAATGCGTATGAATATCTGACAGATGATACTGTCATAATGGTGACATATGTGCGGGACGGCATTATAAGAACGGCAAATATAAACATAAATATAACACAATCGCTGCCGGCTGTTTATCTTATGGGGATAAGCATTGAAACCCTGCCTGAAAAAACAACATATTGGGCGGGCGAAGGCTTTGATCCGACAGGTCTAAGAGTTGAGGGCGCGCTTTCAAACGGTACATTCAAAATAATAAATGTCTCCGACCTTGAGTTTAGTTCAGTTTTAAATACAGACCTTGAAAATCTTGCAAATAGCGATGTGATAACGGTTTCGTTTGAGTACGGCGGAATTACCGGCACGGCAACTTTCAGTATTATTGTTAATACAGCCAGACCTTTAAGAGAGCTTGTTGTGAGCGGTCATAGAAATTTTTATATTCAAGGGCAATATTTTGACACGACTGGTATGACAGTTATTGCAAGATTTTATGGGTTTCCCGATGCTATTGTTGAGGGCTATAAAATTATTCCGTCAGGTCCGCTTAGTGTCAGTGATACATTTATAACAATTGAATATTCTGAAGGTCCTGATTCTATAGACAATAGAATTTCAGTGAATGTCCCTGTCATCGTTGTTGCTAAAAGTGTCATAAGCATCGCGGTATCCGGTGATTTTCAAAGAAACTATATAGAGGGACAATATGTCAATTGGGAGGGAATGATTGTTACTGCGACATATAACGACGGCACGACAAGAATTATTCCGTTAAATCAGCTTACGTTTAATATAAGCAGTGATACACCGCTGGTGCAGGGCAGCAGAAATATTATGATAACTTACCGCTCCGGTATTATGCTAAGCACTGCTTTTATAATAAACACAAGAGAAAGACGGCTGACCGGCATTGAGGTTTATGTGCCGTATGACTTTAATTTGGACTATTTAATCGGTGACTATTTTGATCCTGAAGGTTTGATTGTGACAGCATTTTTTGACAACGGATTGCATGAGACTGCGGACAATTTCATTTTTAGTCCTGATTGGGCGCTTAGAGAGGGTGATTCTGTTATTACAATTTATTTTGAGTATAACGGAATAATCAAAACAACTGCAATCACAATAAGAATTCTTAGAACTCTTGTATCAATCTCAGTTGATATTGTTTCTGATGTATTTGTTGAGGGTGAGTATTTCAATTTAGACAATATATTAGTAATAGCGCATTTTTCTGACGGTTCAACGGCTGTAATCACTAATTTTAGTCATGACCATACGGGTGCGCTTAGTGAAGGGATGACAACAGTTCGTATTAGTTATGCCGAGGATTATAGCGGTAATGAAATTGAAGTTTATTATTATTTGGATATCACAGTAATTTCAAATGAATTTTTATTAGAGCGGCGTGTAGTGCAGGCTTTCTTTAAGCTGATGACAGGTCAAAACATTGAATGGGAAGATGTAGAGCAAATGCTTGAAGAAATGGATGCAACAGAGGACTTTTTGTCGGCTGCCCGCAGTTTCATTGCAAACGCATACGGTACGGCAATGACCAAAGAGAGTTTTAGGGCAATATTGACTTTGATAGAGGACTTGTCATTTGACGGACAGGGCGGTCCCTTTAGGCTTGTTTTAGATGTGTTTGAGGATATGGTAAGACTTAATGTTTCAAATGCGGATACTGCGGCGTTTTTATGGCATTTTTCCGGATATATGAAAGAGATATGCGGAATTATACTTGGTGTTGAGCCGGATGAACAAATGTTTTTGATGATGTATGAGTTGTTTGATACGGTTATAGGCATAGGTGAGAGTGATTTTAGCGGCGCATTTATGATATTGTTTGAGATAATTGAGATAAACATTATGCTGTTTGATCAAATTGACGGTATTATGACAGGAGAGGTTTCTATAATAGGCAGCGAGTTTGTTTGGCTTGTGCTGGGCTGGAGGGCGGATCTAATTGATACTCTTGCAAAGCTTTGTGATGAGAGTATGGCGATTATCGGTATATTTGTAAGCGCATTTATTCCGATGATGATTTCAAACGGTTTCAGAGAGGAGTATTTGATACAAAGCCGTGATTATTGGCAAGAGAAGGCTGATTGGTATTATTATGTTTTAGAAAATCACGCGGACAGAACAACAGAATTTAGAGCTAAAATTGATGCGTTTGAAGCCGAGTACGGGACTTTAGGTCAAATACAGAGTGAGATTTGGATTGTACAAAGTGAAATATGGTTTTTGGGACAGCAGATTGTTAATAATCCGTATGATCCGCTGGTGCCGCAGTGGCAAACAGAGTTAGCTGATAGAGAGGCAGCGCTTGATGTGCTTGAGGGTTTAATGGCTGAATTGCAAATATTATACGGAACATGGATATTTGATGAGGCGATAGGAAACTGGGTTTATTCTTATGGTTATAATTTTTGGCGCAGTGTACAATTTAATATTTCTTCACATGAGTGGAGTTTGGATAGGGCGCAAGAGCGGTTGAATAATTATGACAATGTGCTGGGGACAGATTTCTTTGGTCGGGTTGTGATGCAATTTAATAATATAATAAATGATTTTGTCAGTGATTGGCTGAAAACGCGTGCGGTTTTAGGCGGTATGCTAAATAGAATCGACGGCGCTATGGCGAGTGTTGTGCATGATTTTCTTGTCTATGGGGCATATCCTGATGCAATTGTAGTTGTAATAGGGCAGTTGCTTAACGGCGGATTAGAAGCCTTTAGCGGCGGCAGCTATTATGATGATATTGTTGATTTTACGGCGCAATGGGCAAGCAGAATTTTAGGATTGATATTGTATGTAGAGATTCATCCGTGGGAGGGTCAAGAGGAAGAATCAGAAATGACGGCTGAAATAATCAAAGAGATGGGTCCTCATTTTGCAGATGCAATTCACTGGCTTTCTACTCTTGATTATGGTACAAGATTTTCTCAAGTTTATCACGGTCTTGATTTTGGGTCGATGGATTATGAAGAAGCGATGATGTGGGAAGTGCGGTTTATGGTTGTTGAAATTGTGTTTGAAATGATGGGATTTTGTATAAATTATATATTGGGTCGTGTGTGCTTTTGTTGGCAGTGCAGTCAATAGGAAATAAATTTGGATTAGAGGTGGTTGTTATGATAATTTTGCAAGCGCACAATATTGTGAAAAGCTATTTTAATAAGCCTATTATAAACGGCATAAGCCTTGAAGTATTTAGCGGAGAGTATGTTTCTATAAGAGGCAGAAGCGGAAGCGGAAAGTCTACTCTCTTAAAAATACTTTGCGGCTTGACAGAAGCGGACAGCGGTGAGATAATTGTTGACGGCGCGGATATAACAAGACTTAGAGGCAAACAAAAATCTATTTTCCGTTCTGGCACTATAGGGGTAGTATTTCAAGAAAAAAACCTGCTTCCTGATTTTAATGTGAAAGAAAATATTCTTGTTCCTAATTTTATTGCTCGCAAAAAAATTGACATTTTGTATTATAATAAGCTTATTGAAATCGTGGGTTTAACCGATCACCAAAAAAAACTGCCGCATGAGCTAAGCGGCGGTATGCAGCAACGCGCAGCAATCGCACGGGCGCTTATTTCCAAACCAAAAATTATTTTTGCTGATGAGCCTACGGGTAGTCTTGACAGTATAAGCGAAAACAGCATTATAGAACTCTTTAAGCTGATAAACACTGAGTTAGGTGCAACAATATTGCAGGTTACGCATTCAGACGCTTGTGCTGAAGCAGGCAGCCGCATTGTGACAATAGATGACGGAAAAATCAGTCAAGAGACCACTTTAGGCGGGGATTTAGTATGATTTTTCGTTATTTTGTAAAAAGATTACGCAAAAAAATATTGTTTACGCTTATGGGGACAGCGGCTTTATGCTTGATTATGCTGGCTCTTATAAGTTCATTTGCCGTGTCCGGTTTGATTGATACAGCTTTATTAAACTTTCAATTGCAGACTGCCGGCGATGCGGATATTATAATAACCACCACCCCCAGAGGAACAAGATTTTTCAATTTGTCTGTATTAAGCTCTGATATTAGAAATGCTGTCGGCGGTGATTATTATGATAGCAATATTGAATATATCTACGGTCATTATAAAACATTTGCAAGAGTTATACATAAAAACCGCCCGGACGACATTTGCACCTTGTTTATAGGAAGCTTTTATGAGCAGCAAAAATTTCATCCTTTAATCCTGCTGACTGAACAAATAGAGCATTTAGGCACAAATGAAATAATAATAAATGAGGAATTTGCAGCCCAAAACAATCTTTTAATAGGGGATACAATTGATATAGCGGTTGCTAGAAGTGTGACCTTTACTATAAGAGGGATTGCCAAAAACGAGGGGTTATTTTATTCGGGAAACTCATTCTTTGCGGACTTTGACCATATTACATCAACCAACAACACGCTGGTGAGACTGCTTAATATAAGACAAACTTTTACAGGCACTATAAATAAGGCATTGATTAGGGTTGTAGATTCAAATGCCGGTACAATAGCGGCAATTCATTATGCTTTTGATTCTATGCACTGGTATTCTAGTCTAGATATCCGTCACCCTGCCGATGCCGAGTGGATGGGCGGCAGTGCAGCCTATGCAAAAATCGGAGTGTGGTTTGCGGCAATTATTATCACGATATTTTGTATCATAACCCTTTGGGTGCTGTTGCGTTTGAGTTTTGCTTCTGACAAAGAAAGTTTTAAACTTTTAAAGAGTTTAGGTATGTCTAAATTGCACATAGCGGCTGTGGCTGTGCTTACGGTTTTGTTTATGGGTGTTATTGCCGTCCCGATCAGTATTGTCGTTTTAGAAACGGTTGCAGGTTTTCTGCATGCATCTTTTATTATTTTCAGAGGTGCATCCGTGCCGATATGGGCATATTTTATCGGAGCAGGAACGGCAATGTTTATCGGCATACTTTGCGCTGTAGTTTCATTGCGTGAAAAAACACTTAAAAAACCAAAACCAAAAACAACTAAAGAATTAAATTCTGCAACAAAAAAAGAGGGGAGTATTACGATGCCAAGCATCGCAGCGCCGGTTTTTGATGCTGTTTATAAAAATTGTCCTAATATGCTTTCACTAAGGCTTAAAACTCAAAGCAGGTCTCCGTTGTGGCGTAAATTTTCAGTATTTGCCGGTATATCAATTCTTGTGATAATTGTTATGGTGTTGACAGTCGCGGATATGAGGTATGCAAACCCCACACATAATGTGACCTTTCCGTTTGATATAATAATAACAGATATACGCACTTCAAACAGTCAGATGCTGACCGACATAAAACAGACTGACGGAGTCGGGCAGGCAATAACTGCAAAGTTTTTCTTTCATGAAACATTTTTTGCAGGAGATAATTCTTTTAGAAACACTCTTATTGCTATGGATGAAAATGGATTTTCACATTTCGGAGCGGATTTTGAGTGTGTGCAAAGCAATAGAGCCGTTGTCGGAAACACTTTCGCTCGTTCAGCAAATTTGAGAATGGGCAGTGAGTTTAGTTTTAATGCGGGAGGTGAGTATTACTCTTTTATTATTTCTAATATAATTGATTCGTCATTTTTGGGAGGGAGGTTTGCTCTGGTTGATATAGCTGCTGTTGCAGGTGAGGATTATTCCTTTACGGAAATGTTTGTCATATTAGATGAGGCGGCGGATATAAATAGCGCGATAAACGATATTAATTATAATATAACTGAGGATATGTTGATATTCGGAGCAGTCAATTATTTTGCATTTCTTTCAGTATTAACTGTAGATATTGTGTGGATTGTTAATATTTTTGGGATTTGTATTATTGTGCTTGCTATTCTTACGCTGATTTTGATTATTATAATGCGCAATTCGGTCAGCAAAAAAGAAATGATTTATCTAAGACCGCTAGGTTTTGAGATTAAGAGGCGCATAAGAGATAATTCGTCGGCATTTGCAATTTTGCTAATGCCGATGCTGCTGGTTTTGCCGTTGTTTGCTTTTATTTTGACAAGAATCAGTTTTTTGATTTATTCTGCATTTGGTGTGCGGCAAATAATGCAATTTAGATTTTCAATAATTGCAATTATAATAGCGGCAAGCTATATTGCTATGTTAATTATTGAAACAATTGTATGTCTGATAATTAGAGAAAAAGAGGGTGTTTCTAAAAAAAATAACAATATTTAATCAAATGATAGTGAAAGAATTATTATCAGCTAGATAGATGAGAAAACATAAACCCTGTTATTGAAATAATAGGGTGATATTATGGTGTTATTAAATAAAATCATATCCAAACACGGTGACTCAAATCGGCGCATATGCTTTTGCAAATATGCCTAATTTAAGCCCGTTTACCGGCATACCGCAAAATGTTACTCACATTGCAACCAGCGTTTTTTTTGGCACACAAGTAGATTATGCCAATCTATTCTTTGCAAGAAGCGCAGACGAAGCAACAATTACCAGTGCAAATTTTAACCTGATAGGAGCAGTAACAATCCCTCAGCAAATTCGCGGTACAAGCATCACCGCAATCGCGCCAAACGCCCTCGCGGGACAAACACAAATAACATCACTCACCATCCCGAACACCGTCCGAACCATAGGCACAAACGCCCTTATCGGCATGACCAACTTACAAACCGTCGCACTGCCATGGTCGTCAAACAAAGGACATTTCGGGCGCTTGTTCGGCTCTCACACCCCGCAAAACCAAAACAACTTCGTCCCAGCCTCACTAAGCGGTATCATCATCACACACGGCTCCTCAATAGGCAACTCCGCCTTCTAATAATATTAAGAACATGGTGTCAACTTAGGTTGGCTTTTTTTGTATATAGGAATAGTTGGTAAATTTTGGAAATTTTGAAAGTAAAGTAATTGACAATAAAATCATAATATGGTAAAATATGGTAAATATGGAGGTAATAGTATATGCATAAGAAAATTTATAGTAAGGTGGTAGTGAGTATCTTGGCAGTGGTAATGCTTTTTTCAGTGATGGTTTTTGGGGCTGGAACTTGCCAGTATTATGACCCGATGAGAACGGAGTTGGAGAGAAGACTTGATGAATTGGAGCGGAAGTTGGGAGAGCAGGCTGAGAGGATAGAGGAGTTGGAGAGAGAGAATGAAGAATTGAAAGATGAGATAAAAAGGCTTGAGCATGAGTTGGAAATGCTTAGGCTTATATATCTTTTTGATTTATCTGACCCAAAAACAGGAATGGGTCATAATTGTCTTGACGGGTGTCTTAAATGGGATTATGAGCGAGACCAATGTTATTTTTGGACGAATCATATTTTTGATACAATATGTTGGGCGCTTGTTGATTTTTCCCCCCCCCCCCCATATCATGTTGCTATTTCCATAACTTTTAGGTTAATAAAATGGGGGATGCCGTATCCTGCTATAGAAGCCAGACATCTTGGGTTAGAAAATATACAAGACTGGAGGCATACGCAATTTAGACAGCCTTGGTATTTTCCAAATCAACAATTTCGTCAAAGCGGGTCTTTTTACCTAACAGAAAACACGCCCGAAACCTTTATTGCGGCGATGCAACATTTAATAACTCTGGATTTTGTTCAGAGAGTAAGAGTTGTGAATAGAACAACCTTTGCCTCTTAAATTAAAATAAAAAAACCAAACATAAAGGAGAAAAATTTATGAAAAACAAAATGAAATTCACAGTGACCCTAGCGCTGGTGCTGGCACTAATGCTGGCAGCCTTTATTAGCGTTGCGTTTGTCATGCCGCAGGCATCAGCAGACATGACCAATGACAATCAATCACTATCACAAAGACCGCCTGCAAGATATGCGTTTGCATACGACTATTTTTCATATGACACAATCAATATCATATTGACAAAAGAGGCGACACGGCAATTTAACAGCTATACGGCGTGCCATTTTTCAGAAGTTTATGCATTATACATAAGCGACTTGACATCGTTTACAGTAAATTATGTCAAAGAGCAATTTGAGTTTAAACATAACACAGGCGCTTTTAGAGAAAGTCATAAAACAGTAGACCCTAATGCTTTTCAAAGGATATTGTCTTTGACGGTATATAACAATGCTTTTAGAGAAGGAATTTTTGATAAAATAGACCTGCTCAACACAAGACAAGACATCTATGCCGCTGTGCCGAACAAATTTTCTAAACCTAATTCTGTTATGCCCAGTTTCCCTTTAACCACATGGGATCCTAATATGCGTGCTATTACCGGATTAAATCTTATTGACGGCTTTAAGGTCAACGCACCTGAAATTATTGTCGGGGTAATGGATAGCGGTATTCATTCAACCCATTATGAATTAGCAGGCAGAATGCATAGAGGCTACCGTGATATTGAAGGCGCTTATTATGAAACTGAATATACAACATGGCATAGGAATTTTACTGATATTCAACAATATAGGGTTGTAAGTCCGGTTGACACACAGCTAGACTCCAACGGTGTTTTAGTAGGACACGGCACGCAAACGGCAGGGATAATTGTTGCAATGCACCCTAATGTAAGGCTTGTTTGTTTGAAAGTATTTCATGCGACTGCACAAAATCAATCCAGCTGGTTAGTACAAGCTATAAATTATGCTCAATTTAGAAGTATTCAAATATTAAATTATAGCGGAAGCGGCTACGGCACAAGTGAGGCTGTCAGTATTGCGTTAAACTCATTTACAGGACTTTTTGTCACATCGGCAGGGAACGAAGGCAGGGACAATAGTTTAAATCTTCAACTGCCCACTGAAAATGATATACGGTCAAGAGTTATATCAGTAGGCGCGCATAATCATAACGGAGGGCACTCTTTTTGGGTTGAGGACAGAAGAAGCGCTTCAAACTTTTGCTCAATAGAGGATATTAATTATAGAAGCGTACATATATACGCCCCGGGCGGCGGAAGAATACGAAATAATCTTGGTCAATATGTCAATAGAGGTATAAACGCCCCTGCGCCCGGAAATACAAACAATAATTTTAGTGATTATAGCGGAACATCGGCAGCTGCGCCTTTCATAGCCGGCACTGCAGCTTTAATAAGGTCATTAAGACCCGATTTATCGTTTTCAGATATTAGAAGCCTTATATTAAACAACGCAACATATGTTGAGATAATTATACCTCAACTTTTAGGAAATCCCGTCAGCCGCTATCAAACAGTGCGCCGACTCAACGCCCGCAGAGCGGTTATGGCGGCAGTATTTGAAATGAATAGTATAGACGGCGGTATATCACTGGACGGTTTCAACTCAAATTTAGAACTAAATGATGACCAAGACTTGTTTATTACGATTATGAATAATTACACATTTGCACCTGTCGGACAAGCCGTGCAACAGCCTATCATAGCAGTCGGCGGCAATGCTTTTAACGGCAATACCCAAATAAGCAGTTTTACGCTTCCAAACACGGTGACTCAAATCGGCGCATATGCTTTTGCAAATATGCCTAATTTAAGCCCGTTTACCGGCATACCGCAAAATGTTACTCACATTGCAACCAGCGTTTTT
>Ga0123355_10000519_pt1 | contig 51406 bp, 52 predicted proteins | sample TergutEmb28metaG_3_FD_89872 | JGI IMG/M metagenome (GOLD analysis project Ga0123355, IMG submission 89872) | Embiratermes neotenicus P1 segment gut microbial communities from Petit-Saut dam, French Guiana - Emb289 P1 | ecosystem: Host-associated > Arthropoda: Insects > Digestive system > Gut ... | reverse complement strand
TTGCGTTCGGCCACAAAGGTTGCTGCGTCCATGATGTGTGCATACATCAATTCGATTTCTTCGCTTTCGCTTGCTTGCGAATCTGCCAGGATGGCTTCCATCATTGCCATCGCTTCGTCACCACCGCGGAAGAATTCGAATGAACCAAATTCGGTGGGTTCGTTCAGCAGGCGGCGCACAATCATGCCGGTAACGTAGTATACAAAGCCGCCACCGTTGCCGCGTACGTCAATGATCAAGTGGTCAAAGTCGGCCACTTCTTGCAGGAAAGGCAGCAGGATGGCATCGTCATAATCTAAATCGGTCATGAATGTTTCAAAGCGCAAGTAAGCCACGCTGGGTTGTCCTGCTTCATTCATAATAAAAGTGGTGATGTTGCCTTCCACAATGGGGGTCGGATTATTATCGCCCGATGCGTCTACCTCACCATAGAACCAAACGGCTTGCGGGTGCAAGAATGTCGCTGCTCTCAGGTTGTTTGAATGGCTGGTAACGCCTGCTTCGGCCAAGCTGTTCATCAAACGCGTAATGCCAATGGCTTGTATGTTATACGCATTCAAATAACGTACGCCCAAATGGCCAAAACCACCAAAGAATATACTCAAGTCATTCAATAACAAGAATAAATGGTTGGCAGCGCGTTCTTGCGCGGTCAAGCCACTGTGGTATGGCACCATCGTGCGGAAATGGTCATAATTTTCTTGTTCGGGGAAGCTAAGGAAAATCGGCTCCATTTGCTCGATAACGTCACGGAAAATCTCCATAACCTCTATAAATGAAATGCCGAACGAGCGTCCAATCATATCTTCCCATGCGGTGTTGTCTAATATAAATTGGGTAAGGAAGTCGAAGTCGGCCAACGCAATGTCGCGTGCGTCTTCGTCCAAGTGCAAGGCCATGTTAATGGCATTAAAGATAGCCATGGCCAGCTCAATCGGTATCCACGTTACGCCGCGCTCTACAAAACCGCCCAACGCTTCTACTAAGTCGGCCAACAATAACGTTTCTACAAAGCCAACATCGTTAATCAACGATACTTCGCGCGTTTCGCTGTGCCATACTACGTTCCAACCGTGGGCATAGGCCGCTGCGCGCAGTTGGACAAACACCTGGTTGTCTTCAATGCGTTGGGGTACGCTGTCCATGGGGTTGGCGTGCGCGGCAACGGGCATAATCATGGACGCGATGAGGATAAGCGCGACCAGCGTTGCCAACTTCTTCTTAATTGCTTTCATTTGAACCTCCTGATGCGGGTTGACCGCAATTTTTTACTGCTTGTATCCAAAAAAGCTCGCCGGGGATTTCACCCGCAAAGGCATGGTTTGCGCAAGCTTTATTGAAGGCCTCTAATGCTTTTTGTGCTTTGGTGTGGTCTTTTTCATATAGCAATGCGCACGCATAATGCAGGCGCAATACATTTAGTTGTGTGGCTACCGATGCCAAAACTGCTTGCAATGCTTGGTTATACATGCGCTCAACTTCTTCGGCACGGTTTTCGTTGATGAGTTCGTGAAATAACAATTCACCTTGTAATATGTATTGGTGCAGGGTCATCATTTTGCCGGGGTTGGATAATATCGCGGAAGCAAGGATGCGGGCAGCCTGACCTTCTTCGTTGTCCATGAGCCGATCGTATTGCAAGCAATGCAAAAAGCCAATTGCTTCGTTGGAAATATCGCCTATGTCGCTAATCCATGCTTCGGGCATATCGCGTTGCCGTACGCCTTGGGTCGTTAATGCGGCATATTTAAGCTGAATCCATGTGGCACGATGCGTTCGCGTATCTTTTGCACAGGACAACACGTTACGTCCATCGTTGCTTATACCGCTAAGCGTAAGCGGAATCAAGTTGGTTGCACCTAAAAAAAAGCCAATAGCAGCAAAAACAATCAACACAACACTAACAGGTACCGGTGTATGCCAAGCCCAAACCACAAATAAAGTAGAAATGAAAATGTTTAACAACCCGCCGCCTAAATTGTACAAATAAAATGGAAAGCGATGATCTTCGTTATGTACATTCGGCGGCTCCATCAGGCATTGCCCGCCGGTACCGCCAATACGGTATCTTTTGAATTGAAAGGTATGGTTGTGCCGTATTAATGCCAGTGACCCCACGCGAAACAACACAAATTTATATCCGGTTAACCATCCGCCTATCATATGCCCTGCTTCATGCACGACAATATGAAAAATCACTGCTCCTATATAAGCAGCAAAAATCATCATTAAATGAAAAAAAGGTATTCGAATGTTTAATAAAGACAAAAGCAAGCCGATTAAACCGCCAAAAAAAAACGGCAACAATTTTTTAATTGTTTTTCTCAACGTGTCCATGGCTTTTGCCCCATTTATGTAGACATGCTTGTATCGACATTATAGGGAAAATCTTATAAAATAGCAAGAATAATTCTACGGAAAAATGGTGGCATTAATGATAATTTCCAACGAGCATGAACAACAAAAACTACAAACCGTATGCGCAGAAATCTTGGCGCAAATAAATAAAAATACCGAAGGCTTGCGCGCCCGGCGAGAAGGGGTAATAGAAGCGCGTCGTCTCATGTCCAAAGCAACGCACGTTGTGCGCGATTTTGACGATGTGGTATTGCTGACCATGTACGCACAAGAGGTATCCGCCACCGAGGTTGCGTATGGCGAAACCAGCAAAGAACTAGCGCGGTTGTCGCGCATCATGGATACGCCGTACTTCGCCCGTGTGGATTTTATTGAAAAAGGCTACGACGAGCGCGAAGAAATCTACATCGGGCGGCATTCCCTTTTTGATGAAAAAATGCAAACATTCCACGTGTACGACTGGCGTGCGCCGATATCGTCGTTGTATTACGACTACGGCGTGGGGCATGCGTCTTTTGTCGTGCCCGTGAAAGAAGCGCCCACCATATCCGGCGAGATTGTGTTAAAGCGCCACTACCAAATCGATAAAGGCAAACTGGAATATTACTTCGACTCCGATTTGGCCGTAGAGGATGACATCCTGCGGCGCGAGCTGTCCAAGGTATCAGACGCCAAAATCAAGACCATCATCCATTCTATTCAACGCGAGCAGAACCATGCCATACGGTCGCAAGCGGACTCGGTGCTGGTTTTTGGCCCGGCGGGCAGCGGCAAGACTTCGGTGGGGTTGCATCGGCTGGCTTATTTGCTGTACCACCATCGCGGCACGCTGTCTTCGGCCAAGGTGCGGATTTTCTCGCCGGGGTCGGTGTTTGCATCTTACATCGAAGGCATCATCCCCGATTTGGGCGAGGACGATGTGGCGCATATGGATTTTTGTGCGCTTATTTCCGCGCATTCTAGGCGTTCATTCAAGGACAACTACGAACTTATTGAATTTTTGTCGGCGGCGAAAAGTGGTGCCAGTGAACGGCTTGCGTGGTTGGAACATAAATATTCCCCCGCGTTTCTCGATCACTTGGAACGCACTGTCAACAACCACGCGCCCGCGCTGGACGAGGATGTGTACTTCAACACCGACAAAATCTGCGACCGCAAACGGTTGGCCGCGTTGTACGCCAACCGCACCACCGCATCCACCCTCGCGGGCAAAACCGCCCGTGTCATCGACTACGTGAACCAATGCTTTGCCGGGTATTATCGGCTCAACAAAAAATCCATCACCGCCCTGTTCGAGTCCATCACCGAAGAATCCCTAACCGATGCAGAAGCCCGCGCACGCTTCGAAGAAGAAAAACTTATCGTCATCACCGACCTGCGCAACCGCTTATCTCCTTCACCGCAAAAACTCTATGAACGTGCGCTCAAGACCTTCGCCCCCGCCAAAACCACCCCCATGCGCTATGTTTACGAAGCGCTCAAGCAGGAATCTCTATACTTCGAAGACGCGCTGTTGCTTCTATATATATCCCTGCTAACCGGCCGCGCCGCACCCGACAAAACCGTCCGCCACATCCTGTTGGACGAGGCACAAGACACTACCCCCTTACAACACCGCATCTTGCAAAAAATGTACCCCGCAAGCCACTTCACCCTGTTGGCCGATGTGCGGCAAGCCCTGTACCCCGGCATCAACGTCCACCACGAAAATGATTTGGCTGCCCTGTACCCTACAGCACAAGTCATCCCGCTGACCAAAAGCTATCGCTCGACCTACGAAATTAACCGATTCGCCGCGCAATTCCTGCCCGAGGCGCAGCGCCACGCCGATGAAGCAAACCTATATATGCGCCACGGCGACGAGCCGCAAATTATTAATTTGACCGGCCAACCTGCTGCTGCCACATGCGAAATCCTCGCCGCGCTGCCCCCCGAATATCAGACCATCGGCATACTACTCACAGACACAAAAAAAGCCCGCACCTTCCACGCGGACTTGAAAATAGCGGATCCGGATTTGTCCATACACCTCATCGACTCCACCGACCACCGCTTTGGCCCCGGTATCATGATCATGGCCGTGCCCTACGCCAAAGGGCTGGAATTTGACGCGGTCATCTGCCCGGAATACGGCCAATTAAAAAACATAGGCGGCAAAATGTTATATCTCATCTGTACCCGCGCGTTGCATCGGTTGTATTTGTTATCGTAACCAACGCCACCACCCGATACCTGCGCTCCGCTACCCACGCATCCAGCGAATCATACACCCGCGGGTGCGTGTCGTTGCCGAATTCGTTGTACACCCAAAATCGCCCCGCGTCGTATCGGATTTTTACATAATGTACAAATGCCCCGCCCCGTACTTGCCCGTACAATAGGATTGTCACAACTGCGTCCCGCACGTGCGTGTCCAAACCAGTCGGCGCAAGGATTAATTCCGCGTTATGCCCCGAACGCTGTAGGTAAGCCGTCAGCACCTCTGGATGCGTACCGGCCAAACCGCCCAAATTGATGCCGCCGTTGTAGTCCAAGTAGCGGATGATGTAGGCGATGCAGGGCGCAGCTGTTTGTTGCTCCGGGTGGTTTTGATGCAGGTGCAACAATGCGTTGTACACAGCCACCGGCCCGCATCCATGCCGGGCCAAATCGCCGCGTGTACCTACCCGCATGCCGCGCAGGGGCGGCACATTTTGTCCAAAAATATAATCATCGCCCCGCAATGCAACAATGGCTTGATTATATAAAAACCGCGCTTCCGCCGTGATATTAATCGGGTGAAAGCGCGGTGTGATATATACCCAATCGAATATATCGGCCAGTGCGTGTGCATACATGTATAGGTTGCCATCATGCCAAATCGGCGTTGCGCCGTCGGCAAAGGGGATGATGCGCCGCGTGCGGTCAGCATAAAAATGCACGGCATACCCGCGCCCCGCAATAAAATGCAACACCGACCCATCGTCCGTGCGTACAAAATAATTGCGGTGTGTGATAATCACATCAAGCCCGACTTTCTCCGTCACCGCGCGCACGGGCGCATAAACCGACGGCAACGCATCCGCTGCTTGCACACAAATGATACCCAGCGCTGAATGTTGCGGAAAGCTTGCGCCCCACAACATTCGGCAAAATGACAGTAGCAAAGCGAACAAAATAATACGCGCCAGCGGTCTTAATGCAAGTTTCCATGTTTGTCGGCGTTCGTTATAAGGTTGCATTTTCACCGCTCGCCGTTTCCTCTTTAATCCGTTTTGCGTTGCAAAAACGCCGCGTTGATGGTTCCAATTTGCCAAAAACCACGGATATCCTTGTTCGGGTTGTTCAGCAGGCTGATGATCACCATTTCTTCCACCGTCGCCACAAACACGGCCGCAATCAAGAACACAAAATAAACATTGATTGCAAAAGCCCCGCCGAAGATGAAATAAAGCAGCCCCCCAATAAACAACACCAATCCCAGCACCTTATTGGCCAAAGTATGCAGGAAGAAAACCTTGCGATGCTTGAGTAACCCCGGCACCGCAGACATCAATTTAAATGTAAGCGCAACCAATATCGCTGGCCATATGGGGGCCCACAAATCCATGGCGGGAACGATAACAAAAACAGAAACCACAACCATAAACATATCGGCCATGCTGTCCAACTCCGCGCCCAAGTTGCTTTGGGCGTTTTTGATGCTGCGCGCAATAAATCCGTCCACCATATCGGTTGCCCCGGCAATCGTAAACACAATCATGCTGGCCACCGACAACGGCACCAAAAAAATCAAACAAGCCACCAAAACAAACCGCGATAGGGTGATGGTATTGGGCAAATATCTAAGCTTCATCATGCGCTCCTTCTTGTTTATAATATAAAATAACAGTATTCGGTTGTGAGCGATTATATACTTTTTTCGACAAATAGCTACAGGTAAATATTGATTCGCATATAAAAAATCCCCACCGATAAAGTGTGGGGATTTTCATGTTTATTTTATTGGCATTTGGTAAAACACCGAATCAAAACCGGGTTGCCCGCCAAATTCCACGAGCCGCCCCATTTCAACAAAGCCGAACCCTTCATAAAACCGTTCGTTTTTCTTGCCTTGGGTGCGCAGGTGTGATTGGGTGCAGCCGACTTCTTTGGCGCGATTTAGCAACTTGATATGTGTGGACAAGCGATGTGCAATGTTGTCCTGCACCAAGTTTTGCCGCGCATTAATGGCGGCAAAATCTTGGTAAATCTTATCGCGTTCGCTGTCGGGGATTTCCCCGTAGGTAATCATAGCTTATCCTACGTAAGGTAAGAAGGGCAATTCGTAGACGCCAACAAAATGCAAGGCGAATACGAGGATGATAATTATGTTAAGTACAAGTGCCACAGGCACCGAAATCTTGAATTTGATTTTGTTGGTCTTATGGCGCAGCATGGACATGCCCAGTGTGGCACCGACCGCACCCATCAGGAATGCGACCCCGATTAAGGTGGCTTCTTTGATGCGCCATTCGTTGTTTTTGGCGCGTTTTTTGTCGATGGCGTAGAGCATGAAGGTGACGACGTTCCAAATGACCAGAACGCCCAGTAAGATGAGTCCGACTAACATGATGTTCGCTCCTTTTTATTCCGCGATCCCAATTACTAGGCCTACGGTGCGCAGGGATTCGGGGTTTTCGATATATTTGGGTGCGTAGGCCTTGTTCAGTGATTCCAACATAATTTGGTTGCGCTTATGGTCAATGCGCAGGCGCTTGCAATATGATTCGCCGTCGTAGACGAAGATGCCTACGTTGTCGGCGTCGATTTTGGGCGCGGCTTTGACAAACACGATGTCGCCGTCGGCGATTTTGGGTTCCATGCTATCGCCTTTAATTTTGATGCAGAAGTCGGCTTTTTCGCTGACCGGGGTGGCGGCGAAGCGCATGAGCTCGTAGTCTTTGTCGCTTTCATCGGAGAGGTAGCTGCCCAAGCCTGCAGAAGCCTTTTGGTGGTAGGCCTTGAGCACAATCCAGCGGTCATCTACCACTTGGTGTGCGCCCACGACGATGTGCGTATGGGGGAAATTGAGACGATCTGCTTCTTTTTGTAATACGATATCTACCAGCTCTTTGCCATGGGCATCCAGCGTGCGGTATTGCATGATGTGCGTGTGCTCTGCGTCGGTAAGCACGGCCACTTCGTCGGCACGCATGCGGTTCTCGGTGGCGCCGATGACATAGTCGATACTTACGCCGAAATGGCGCGAAAGCAATTGCAATACTTCGGAGTTGGGCTCGCGGAATCCGGACTCATAATTGGCGTAGGTGCTGTAGTTGAGAGGCAACATATTGACCAGCTCACGCTTGCTGAGTCCCTTTTCCCGCCGCAAAAGACGCAACCGTTCGGCAATAACCATGCATAGCCCTCCAGTAATCGCAATTTTGTTCGTTACACGCGATTATAGTACACGGCTATTTTTTTTGCAACAAAGCGGTGCGTTTTTGCGCCATTTTGAAATAATCGGCGCGGATTTCGGCACCGATGACGTTGCGTTGGAGGTTGATGGCGGCTACGGCGGTGGTACCACTACCCATGAAGGGATCCATGACGGTATCGCCGGGGTTAGATAAGGTTTTGATAAAAAATTCCATGAGGGGTACGGGTTTTTGTGTGGGGTGTTTGTCCTCTGGGCGTCCGGTTTGACGGGAAACGGGCAATTCAATGAAGTCGTGTAGGGGAACACCGTCGTTGTTGAAGGTGCCCGTGCGTGCCAGTTCTTTGTCGGTGTCGGTTTTTTTGTTGTTGATAAAATAGACCCATGTCTCGGTCGAGTTGATGAAATGTAGGTTCATGTTGCGCGGCATGGGGTTGGATTTGTGCCAAATGCCGGTGGTTTTGTAATACAATCCGTGGCGCGTGGCAATTTTGATGAACGTTTCTACTTTGATGATGGACATGAATACGATAAATGCGCCGCGTTTGCGCACCACACGTGCGGCTTCGCGGAAGAAGGTGTCCATGGAGGCTTCCCATTCATCCTCGTCCAAGTCGTCCCAACCGGCGGTAGCGAAAAAATTGGGGCGCATGGCGTCCAAGTTGGTGTTGCGCTCCCGCATAAAAGTACCCAAGCCATACGGTGGATCGGTAAGTATCAAATCGATGCTGTCTGTGGCGGCCTGCTGCAAAATAGGTATGCAGTTTTCGTTATGTAATTGAACCAAGGCGTTCTCCTCCTTATATATGGACATTTAATCCCACGCGAAACGGTCGCCGGCTTGTGCCTCTAGCGCGCTTCGATTATTAACATGATACGTCTTGCCTTGCTTGATTAAAATGGATTGCGTGCACAGTTGGGTGAAGCAGCGCAGCACATGGCGGTAGCTGGCGCCCATGACGGCGGCGACTTCGGTGAGTTTTTCGTCAAAAATATTATTTATGGCCGTTTGGAATATATACGCACACAATCGAGTTTCTAATGGTTGCAAGGTGTTTATTGTGCCGTTGATGGCGCGTTGGTGTAATTTGACGGCCAATTCCTTGCCGATGGCGTTGGCGAAAGCGGCATTATGCTTCAACTGTGCGCGGCAATCGTCCAGCGGAAGGGCAATGCATTCGAGGTCTGTTACGGCTTGCAAGGTGGCGGCGTGGGTGGTTATGTCGGTCATCAGTTCAATATCGCCAATAATTCCCTGAGAAATAAAATAGGCAAGCAGTAATTGCTTGCCATCGGATAAACTTAATAAAACTTTTGCCTTGCCGGAAAGTACGAGATATACATGGCTCAGGGCTTCCCCCTCGCGTGACAAATACGCCCCGGCTGTGGAAGAGAGCCGTGCCGCTGTAGGAAAATCTGCTGCCCGCAAGCCGTACTTTGCCATAATACTATGGTCAGCTTCGGTAATTCTATGTACATTCATGTGTGTAGTGTGACATATGTCATCGCGTGGTGTCAACCGTCTTGTGTACAATTGTAACAAGAATGTAATGGGGAGTGAGCGATGTGTTTTACATTTTGTCTTTGTTAATGGGTGTGCTTATATCGGTGATGGTGGCGTTTAACGGCGGGTTGACGTCGTTTTATGGGGTGTATTCGGCCACGGTGGTGATTCACATTGTGGGGTTGATTGTGATTTGCACCGCGGTGTGGATCAAGCGGGAGCGGTTCTTTCCCGGACGGTTTGCTTGGTACTTATACTTGGGCGGGGCCATCGGCGTGCTGACGACTGTGTTCAATAACGTGTCGTTTGGGCGCATCAGTGTGTCGGCGTTGCTAGCATTGGGCTTGTTGGGGCAAAGCGTTGCGGGGCTACTCATCGACCAATTCGGTTGGTTTGGCATGGAAAAACACCCCTTCGCCCGGCGCAAGCTGGTGGGGTTGGTGATGATTGTAGCGGGCATCGCCGCCATGATCACGGGCTTCGAAATGGTGGCCGTGATCATTTCGTTCTTGGCTGGGGTATGTATTGTGCTGTCTCGCACGCTCAATGCCAAGCTGGCCGAGAAAACCGGCGGCTACGTGAGCGTGTTTTACAATTATTTCATTGGGCTAGCGGTGGCCGTGTTGGCTTTTGCGTTATTAGGGCGCGGCGAAATTGATTGGGCGGTCATGTCTGCATCCCGCGAATTTGTCTCCCGCGATTGGTGGATATACTTGGGCGGCGTGCTGGGCGTGACCGTGGTTTTCTTGGGCAATGTCGTGGCCGTGCGTATTTCTGCGTTTTACCTAACGTTGCTGATATTCGTGGGCACGGTGTTTACGGGCGTGGCCATTGACATTGTCCTAACGCAGGCGTTTAGCACACGCAATTTGATTGGCGGGGTGCTGGTAGCTGGGGGGATGGCTGCGAATTTGATGATGGATCATCGGATGCGGCAAGCCGCGGCGGAAGCTACGACGGAATAAAAAAGCAGTTGGTTGCAAATTGCCACCAACTGCCGGGAAGCATTCGGTAAACTGAAAGTCATGGGAGTTCTGCGTTCCATGACTTTCGGTAAAACCACGCGCGACTAACGGCGACTTATTTCCAAAATCCCACCGCAATGCGAATACGGATGATAAGACATTGTGCAATCGCCTTGCAAAACCGCGCGCAATTCTTCAAAGACAAAATAATACTCTTCATCATCCCATTCGTCATCGGCCAATGCCGCGCACTGTTCCAACGCCGCGCGGTCGGGAAAGCTCACGTCACCGATGAGGATAATGCCCGTTTCATCGATGCAGTGTAGCAAGGCCTTGATGAATGGAATTTTTTCATCGTCGGTGAGGTGGTGGAGGGCGTAGGTGCTGACGATGAAGTCAAACTTAGCAGACGCGATTTCTGCGGGCAGGCCTTGGGTAAAGTCGTGTTGGATGAAGGTTGCGTTGGGCATCTTGGCGCGGGCAATGTCCAACATTTCGCGCGAGAAATCGATGGCGGTAATTTCGTTGCCGCCTTCATAGAGTTTGGCCGCCAACGTGCCGGTGCCGACACCAATGTCCAGCACTTTAACGGGGTGTTTTTGCATGACCGTGCCGTAGATGGCGTTGATCATTTTCTTGTACCCCGCGAAGGGGTAGTCGTTGTCCGCGTCGGACGCATTGACGGATTGGTCGTAGCCGTTGGCCCAAATATCAAAACCGTGGTTGTCTAACATGCTTGCCGCTCCTTTAATGCGTTGGCCTGTTCCTTCATTTCCTGTGCGGCGTGTAGGGTAGCTTCGGTTATTTGTGCGCCGCCGGTCAGGCGCGCCAATTCGGGGGCGATATTGTCGGGGGGCAGGGCGTCTACGTGGGTGATGGTGCGCTCGCCGTCATCGGTTTGTGCGGTGTTTTTTTCGATGAAGAAATGCGTGTCGGCCATGGCGGCGATTTGCGGCAGGTGGGTGATACACAAGATTTGGCGGCGGCGGGATATGACGGCGAGTTTTTCTGCTACTTGCTGGGCAGTACGGCCGCTGATGCCCGCGTCTACTTCGTCGAAGATGACAGTGGGGATGCGGTCGGCATCGGCCAACACGGTTTTAATGGCCAGCATAATGCGCGACATTTCGCCACCAGAAGCCACACGCTTGAGGGGTTTCATCGGCTCGCCGGGGTTGGGGGCAATCATGAAATCGACCTGGTCGTTGCCGTCGGCGTTGAATGCCGTCTTGCGCCCCACGGCAATTTCAAACCGCGCGGCAGGCATACCCAAGTCGCGCAGGACGTTGCAAATATCGGCAGAAATGGCAGAAGCATGGTACGCGCGCGTGGTAGATAAATCATCGCATACGGCGGTAATTTCACGCGTGAGGGTGCGTTTGACGGCGGTCAAGCGGGCGATTTCTTCGTCGCTGTTTTCAATGTTGTGGATGTTTTCGGTTAATTGCGCGGCTTTCTTAAACACGGCTTCCAGCGTGGGGCCGTGTTTTTTTTGGGTGCGGTAAATAATGTCGAGCCGCAACTCGATGCGGTCGAGCTCCTGTGGGTCGGTGTCCAACTCGTCTATGTAATTGCGCAGTTCGGCGGCGACATCGGCCAGTTGGGTAGCCGCGTCGGTTAGTTGCGTTACGAGGGGTTCCTTGGCCGGATCCAACTTGGCTAGTTCGGTTACGTGCGCGGTGGCGCGGCCGATTTGGTCGAGCGCGGCGTATTGCGATTCTGCTCCGCCGTATAACAACGATAACGCGCGGCGCGTGTTTTCGGAGAGGTTCTCCAGTGCGCCCAGGCGGTTGCGGCGTGCAGTTAGGGTTTCTTCTTCGCCTTCTTTGAGCGCGGCGACTTCGATTTCTTGTAGCTGGTGCTTCCAATAATCGAGCTGCTCGTTGCGGGAATTACCCACGCCGGTCAGGGCTTTTAGCTTGCGTCCGTTGTCGCGGTAGCGGGCGAGCAAGTCGGCGAGTTTCGATTTGCTCGCGGCCAATTCGTCGCCGCAGAAGGAATCCAGCAGTTGCATTTGCTTGGTGTCGTTTAACAGAGATTGATGCTCGTGCTGGCCGTGCACGTCTACGAGGTACGACGAAACTTCTTTGAGCATGCCCACTGCCACGGTGCGCCCATTGATGCGGCAGGTGCTTTTGCCCCCCGCCTGCATGACGCGTTCCAACATCAATTGCCCATCGGGCGCGTCGAAGCCCAGCTCCGTTAATGCGGCAAGGGTTTGCGGGTCGTCTATTTCAACAATGCCTTCCACCGATGCGAACGCTGCGCCTGCCCGTATAAAATCTCGCGCAGGGCGCTCCCCCAGCAGAAAGTTAATCGAATCCACGACAATGGATTTGCCCGCGCCTGTTTCGCCGGTCAACACGTTCAACCCCGGTGCGAAAGTGGCTTGTACGCGGTCAATCAATGCCACGTTTTGGATGGAAAGGGATGTTAGCATGACGTACCCCCGTTTTTGTCGGTTACGATAAAACGTGCAGATTGTACCGCGCGTCGCACAGTCAGCGCTGTTTCGGCGGGTAGCGATGTGATGAGCGCGCCATCCAATTCCACGGAAACATCCCGCTGCGCTATAAGAGATATTTTGCCTGTTGCGGGCACCACCCACGATGGCGCAGCTGCGTCCACTGCGCAGATGGGCGTGATGGCAAAGGATGCACTTTGCGGCAATAAAATAGGCCCCCCGGCAGACCGATTGTATGCCGTAGAGCCCGTAGGTGTTGCAATAATAATACCATCCGCACGCAAATTAAAAAGCGGCTCGCCATCTATACGTACTTCGTAGCGCGTCAACCGGTTGCACTTTGCAACCAGTTCATTTACTGCGATGGAACCTTTGGCCGCCTCCAGCATGATGCGGTTTTGCACGGTATAACGTCCGTCCAACAACGCCGTTAATGCAGTAAATCCGTCGGCTTTGCCCACGTCGGTCAAGAAACCTACATTACCCAAGTTGATACCCAACACGGGTACGCCGTTGGCATGGCGCACCGCACCCAACATCGTGCCATCGCCCCCCAGCGAAATCCACACATCGGCTTCTTCCTCTTCTTGTACGACTTCATGCCCGCGGGCGCGGATAAAAGCTTGCACCTCGCGGGCATATTGGTCACGTTGAATGCCACGCGCCGTCATTTGCGCCGGACATTCGGGTCTATCATTGGGAAAAATCCCTATTTTCATATACGGTTGATTGCGCGGCGGTTAATGGTGTAGTCGGCGTCTTCGATCCATTGATCTAATAATTCACCCATCATGGCGTTGCGGGCGGAGCTAACCGTAGCTTCACGGAATTCGCGGCGGATCGTTTCTTCGTTGGGTTCTTCGCGCTCTACGACATATAACAACATATATAAATCCTGTCCAATATCTGTTTCTAGGCCCCACACAATGATGTCAGACATTTCGCCTTCTTGCATGGTGAAGAACATATTGGCGTGTTCGTCGTCAAACATTAATTGATGGATCACAGTGCCGATACCCACGAGCGGGGTTTCTTGGTCGTCTTCTAACCAATCCGCATTGGCTTCGCGTACCAGTTCTTCAAAAGTGGCTTCGCCGCTTTGTATGCGTGCGTACCATTCAGTCATTTCGTCTTCATATTCGGTGAGCAAAACGAAGGTTTCCAATGTTAGAAATTGGTACCAGTTGTCTTGGACGTGTGCGTCTGCCAACGCTTGGTGCTCGTCTTCGTTGATGTTTAAGACTGCCAAGGATTCGGGTACATACAAATCGGTCAATTGGCCGATTATGTCGCCAAATTCTACTGCTAATATTTCAATGATACGTTCGTTGGCGGCGTGTTCAGGGGCATCCTCAAAAAGCAGATTTGCCCACATTGAACCCGTTAACAAATCCTCTTCGGTCAAGTAAATACCGTGGCTTTCTGCTACTTGCAATAGGGTCATGTTGGCAATGAAAATGTCAATAATGTGGTCTATTTCCGCTTCGGAGGGGTCGGGGTTCAAAAATGCGCGTACTTCGTTGGTTGCGACACGCTCCCCTGCAAAGTTAATGATCCAGCGGCGCGATTGGTTGTCCCACGCGGTCCAGGCAATAATTGCTACGAATAACACGGCTATGCTGGCCATGATGATGGCCGCCAATGTTGCGCGATTTTTCTTTTTTCTTTCAATTTCGCGGTTTCGTAATTTGCGGTTCTGTACTTTTCTCATGGTGTGGTCTCCTTTTGTTTTGTTTCATTTATGATACAAGCGAAAATGCTTGATGCATCCAGTCCGTAGCGTGTCAGCAGTTCTTGTTGCGTGCCGGCTTCGATGAATTGATTGGGGAAGGCGAAATCACGCACGTGCGGCAGGCGCAACGCTTCGCCGTACCCCCCGCGCGATATCGCGTCTTGCAACACGTATACGCGATCGTATGTTTTTAACCGTTCGCGCAGGTGGGTGTCAATGGGTGACAAGAAGCGGGCGTTGTATACGCTGGGCGTTTGCCCTGTGCGTGCCTGTAGGCGGTTGCGTACTTCGCAGGCGGTTTCTAGCATGGTGCCTACGCTTACTAGGGCGATACCTTGTCCTTGGGTCACCGTTTGTGCTTGCCCGGGCTTGATGAACGGTACATTCATACGTTGGGCGGCTGCGCCACGCGGGTAGCGAATGGCCACCGGCCCATCCTGTGCCAGCGCAAAGTCCAGCATCAATTGTAACTCCAATGCATTGGCTGGGGCAAGTACTATTAAATTGGGTATGTGCGAAAGGTACGACAGGTCAAATAACCCTTGGTGTGTTTCGCCGTCTTCGCCCACAATACCCGCACGGTCAATGGCGAAAACGACCGGCAATTTTTGTATGGCTACATCGTGCAAGATTTGGTCATATGCCCGTTGTAAAAACGACGAATAAATCGCCACCACGGGCTTGAGCCCCCCCGCGGCCAGCCCTGCAGCAAAAGTCACAGCGTGGCTTTCAGCAATCCCCACATCAAAGAAACGCTTGGGGAAGCGCTGTGCGAATGCGGCCAGCCCTGTGCCGTCGGGCATGGCGGCAGTTACCGCCACAATGCGTTCGTCTGCTTGCGCCCGCGCACATAAATGCTGTGAAAAAACATCTGTGTACGTAGGTTGCGCGCCGTTATTCTTCGGTTGTCCTGTTGTCACATCAAAAGCCGTCACGCCGTGGAAGTCATCGGGCGATTTTTCTGCTGGAGGGTAGCCTTTGCCTTTTTGTGTTAGCACGTGTAGCAGCACCGGGCCGCGGATTTTTTTGATGCGGTGCAGCACTTCTACCAGTGCTTCAATATCGTGCCCATCCACCGGTCCAAAATATCGGAAGCCCAATTCTTCGAACATCACACCTTTAATAAACGCATACTTGACCGCGTCCTTCGCACCCTCCAGCACCCGCGAAATGGCTGACCCCGCAAACGGCAAATTATCCAGCAATCGATGCGTGCTTTTCTTGGCGTTCAAATACGATGGCGCCGTGCGGATATCATTCAAATGCCGCGACAACGCACCTACATTTTTGCCAATACTCATGCCGTTGTCGTTCAACACCACCAACAAATCCGTGTTCGCTCGGCCCGCATTATTCAGTCCTTCAAAACTTTGCCCGCCCGTAAGCGACCCATCGCCCACAATCGCCACGACCTTTTCATCGCTCCCGCGCAAATCCCGCGCCGCAGCCAATCCCAGCGCAGCAGAAATTGCCGTAGAGCTATGCCCCGTGCCAAAAGCATCATGCTCGCTCTCATGCATTTTGGGGAAGCCCGAAAGGCCGTCCAACTTACGCAGCGTCTTAAATTGGCTGCGACGACCCGTTAAAATTTTATGTACATAAGCCTGGTGGCCGACATCCCAAACAAACTTATCCCGCGGTGTCGTAAACACCGTATGCAAAGCCAGCGTCAACTCGACGACGCCCAAATTGCCCGATAAATGCCCGCCTGTTTCCGACAGACTGCGGACGAGGAATTGGCGGATGTCCGCGGCTTTGGCGGTTAACTTGGAAAGGCGGCGTGCTTTTTGTGATGGGGTGGTGGGCATGTGGGTTCATTCCTTTAAAGTGCGTAGTTGTTGGCCAAGCCCCTGGGCGCCGCCCAGACCCGCAAGGGGGAACCGTTCCCCCTTGACCCCGCGATATGCTTCGCGAGGCTCGGATTGTTGGCTGGTGCAAAATTTCAGTTGGTCGCAACTTGCGACCAACTGGCGTGACTCAACAAGTGGCAAGTGCAAATTTTCAACTGGTTGCAATCTGCAACCAGTTAGATTTTTATCTTAGCCATGATTGAGAGGGGGCAACGCCCAAAGCGCGGGGTCAAGGGGGAACGCTTTCCCCTTGCGGGTCTGGGCAGCGCCCAGGGTCTTGGTCATGGCTGCGTACTTATTTATCAGGTTGCGTAATTATTTGGCCGCCAGCACCCGCCGTCAAAAAACCACCCAAACCGACAGCGCTACCATCAACCCCAGCAGCGCACCGGCGAATACCTCTATCGGACGATGGCCCAGCAGCTCTTTGAGCCGCTTGTCGAGCCTTAGCCCGCGGTCTTCCAGTTTGTCGAATAGCAGGTTGATGGCCTTGGCCTGTTCGCCTGCGGCGCGGCGCACGCCTGCGGCGTCGTACATGACGACCAAGGCTAGGCACGCACTGATGGCAAAGAACGCGGTATTAACGCCTTCGTAGATGCCGATGGATACCATGAGGGCAACGGTTAATGCCGAATGCGAGCTAGGCATGCCACCGGGTGATACGATTAACGCCTTTTTCCATGAGCGCGTCACCCAATATTCGATGATGACTTTGAAAATTTGTGCCAGCGAAGTGGCTAGCATGGCAGTGAATAAATGGCGCAAGGTTATTTCTCCCGGTGGATGATTTGATCGATTAGGTTGCGTAAAGCGGGGGTCTTACAGGGCAGGATTTGCGTGAGCGTTAATACATCGCGCACGAGTTGGTCGTGTAGTTCTTGTGCTTTTTCCATGCCCAGCAGGGATACATAGGTTGCTTTTTGGTTTTTGGCGTCGCTGCCGGGTTGCTTGCCCAATTGTTTTGCCGTGGATGTGATATCCAGAATATCGTCACGCATTTGGAATAATAAACCCACCAAGCTGCCCAATTGACTCATGCCTTGCAAGAACACACGTGTGCCGCCGCCCAAGGTCACACCCGCTTCCAATGCGGCGGTGAAAAGCGCGCCCGTTTTGCCGTGATGGATGGCACGCAGGGTTTCGATGCTGATGGGTGTGCCTTCGCTTTGCAAATCTAGCATTTGGCCGCCAATCATACCGTTGCTGCCGGCGGCTTTGGCGATGATGGCCATGGCCGCTGTCGGTCGCCGAAAGCGATATAAATCTGCGCAAAGGTGTGCCATGGTTTCGTAAGCAAGGTTCAGCAGCGCGTCGCCCGCGAGGATGGCGGTGGCTTCGTCAAATTGAATATGAACAGTAGGATGGCCGCGGCGCATGTCGTCATCGTCCATGGCGGGCAAATCATCATGCACCAGCGAATAAGCGTGGATCATCTCCAGGCAGCATGCAAAGTCCAAGGCCGTGTCGTCGTAGCTGCCTTTTGCGGCTTCACACGCGGCTAGTAGGAGTTGTGGGCGTAGGCGTTTGCCCGCGCCTAATGTGGCATAACGCATAGCATCACGCAGGCGGGCATCCTCAATGGGGTTGAGTAATGCTGCCAAGCGTGCGTTAATTTTATCAATCATGATCGTCTCCAAACGGAAGGGTTGTGAAGATGCCTTCGGCTTCTTTTTGCAAGCGTTGTACTTCGGTTTCGGTGTTTTTTAAGATTTCGCCGCAGGATTTGGCCAGTGCGATGCCTTCTTTGTACAACGCCAATGAAGCGTCCAGCGTGGTTTCCGGGGCTTCGAGGATTTCTAGGATGGTTTCCAATTTATCCATGGATGCTTCAAAGTTCATGGGTGACCTCCGCTTGCACGCTGCCGTCGGCCCAGTGCAAGGTTATTTTGTTGCCGGTATGTATTTTTTTGGCCGAGGTGATGGGTTGATTTTTTTCGTTTTGTACGTAGGCCATGCCGCGTGCAAAAGCGGCGTAGGGCGATGATTTTTCCAACAAATCTGTTTTGTGCGATAACGCGAGTTGCTCGTGCGCCAGCCGTGTTTGTATGTGGCGTGTAAGATTTTGGGTGAGCGATTGCGCGTGGTGGAAGTGTTGTTGTAATCGGTCTTGCAAGGTTTCATGCAGGTCGGTGATGAAGTTGCGCACGTAGGATAATAGCGCGGTTCCATCTGCCACGGCCAATTGCGCCGCCGCTGTGGGGGTGGCTGCGCGTGCATCTGCCACAAAATCCGCCACGGAAAAATCAGTCTCGTGCCCCACCGCAGATATAACGGGAATTTTGGAAGCGGCGATGGCACGTGCGACGGCTTCATCGTTGAATGCCCATAAATCTTCGGTGCTGCCGCCGCCGCGCCCCAGGATGATGACGTCGGCTTGCCCCCAATTGTTGACTTCGTGCAGAGCGCGGACAAGGTCAGCGGGTGCGGCTTCGCCCTGTACCAGCGCGGGGGCGATGACGATACGCACGGAAGGGTCGCGCTGTTTGGCGGTGGTAAGAATATCCTGCACCGCCGCTCCCGTGGGCGAGGTGATAATCGCTACGCATCGGGCATGAGGGGGGAGGGGGCGTTTGCGCTCCTCGTCGAATAAGCCTTCGGCCTTGAGCTTGTCACACAGTTGGGTAAAGGCCATGTGCAAGCCGCCCACGCCTGCGGGTTCCATAAATTCTACATATAATTGGTATTGCCCGGTTTTTTCATACAACGAGAGCCGCCCGAAAATGTTCACTTTCAAGCCGCTTTGCGGGGTAAAATTTAACGCGCTTGCATGGCCGTTGAACATAACTGCCGAAAGTGTGGACGCATTGTCCTTCAACGAAAAATACATATGCCCAGAGCCGTGTGCGGTGAAGTTGGAAATTTCGCCTTCTATGAACATGCCCGCCAACAACGCGTCGGATTCCAATAACCGCTTGGCATAGCGGTTTACTTGGCTAACGGTAAAAAACTTGCGGTTGGCTAATAAATCACTCAACTTGATCGTCCTTGACGGCGCGGGCTACATTGGCTAGCACGCCGTTGATGAAAGCGGGGGATTCGTCCGAGCCGTAGTCTTTGGCCAGTTCGACGGCTTCATTGATAGCTACGCCATGGGGTACGTCTTTTTCGCACAGCATTTCGTAGATGGCCAGGCGCATGAGTGCCAGGTCTACGCGGTTAAGACGCTCCACCGTCCAATCTTGCAAAAAGTTGTTGATAACGGCATCCAACTGCACCAATCGATCCAGTGTGCCGGTGGTGGCGCGCAATACGTAGGTGGCATCGCGCCCGCGGGGGCGATCGCCTTCTTCCAGCCCATCATAATAAGACGCAGTGGCCGTGGCCAGCGTCTGTGCATTGCATTCCCCGTGGTAGGGGAATTGAAATATTAAGTGAAAAGCGTGTCGCCGGGCTTGATGCCGACTAACACGCGTGGGGTTACTCATGCAACCACGGTAACGTTAACGCCGGCCACGCGCATTCCGGTCATGGTTTCGATGGCGGATTTGACGCGTTGCTGCACTTCACGGCTTACTTCTTGCAATTTCTTTTCGGCTTTGACTTTTAATAGGATGCCCAGCATTACGGATTGTTTTTTTACCACGACGCTGATGCCGCGTGCGCGTCCGCGGCGGCCGGGGCCTACCAATGCAGCTACGCCTTCGGTTTCCAATGCGGCGGTGCCTGCGATAATGGCTAAAACTTCATCCGAGATACGTACCGAATCGCCGCGTTCCGTTTTTAATTCTGTCATGGGAATACCCCTTTCGATTTTGCAAGGAAAATTTTAACGAATTATAGCAAATAATTATGACCGCATCAATCCGCATCCCACGCGGATAATTGCGATTTTTTGAACGCATCGAATGTGCCTACGTCCAGCGCGTTGCGTACTTGTTGCATGAGGTGATTGTAAAAATGCAAATTGTGCATGACGGCCAAGCGCATGGCCAATAATTCTTTGGCTTTGAATAAATGGCGTAGGTAGGCGCGGCTGTGGGTGGCGCACACGCGGCAGTCGCATGTGGGGTCTATGGGGATGTCTGCGCGTTCATGCACGGCGTTGAACAGATTGATTTTGCCCTGTGAAGTGTATAAATGCCCGTGTCGTCCGTTGCGTGCAGGCAAGACGCAGTCGAAGAAGTCCACGCCGCGCTCGATGGCTTCCAATAAGTTTTGCGGCGTACCTACGCCCATTAAATAGGTAGGCTTGTCTTGGGGCAGGTGGGGAACGGTGGCTTCCAGCACGTTGTACATATCTTCATGGCTTTCGCCCACGGCCAGGCCACCCAGGGCGTAGCCCGCCAACTGGTGGCAATTTGCCACCAGTTGCTTTGCGTGTTCGATGCGGATGTCGGTGTAGATGCCGCCTTGGTTGATGCCGAATAACAAGGGCGTGTATGCACCTTCCGTTTCCCTTTTCGCTAGGTAATCCTTGCACCGGGCTAGCCAGCGGGTCGTCCGCGCTACAGAATCCTCAATGTATTTGCGTTCGGCTGGGTGGGGCGGACATTCGTCAAAGGCCATGGCAATGGTAGTGCCCAGCGCGGCTTGGATGGCCATGCTTTCTTCGGGCCCCATGAAAATACGCCGCCCATCGATGTGCGACGCGAAAGTTACGCCTTCTTCCTTGATCTTGCGCAGCTTGGCCAGCGAATACACTTGGAAGCCGCCGCTGTCAGTTAATACCGGGCCATCCCAACCCATAAAACGGCGCAATCCGCCCATTTCGTGCACCACGTCCTCGCCCGGGCGCAGGTGCAAGTGGTAGGTGTTGCACAAGGCCAATTGGCAGCCCGCATCGCGCAAATCCCCCGCATCCAACGCGCCCTTGATGGCCGCTGCCGTGGCCACGTTCATGAAAACGGGCGTTTGTACTGTGCCGTGGGGGGTAGTGAATTGCGCGCGTTTGGCGCGGCCTTGGGTCGTTAAGACTTTGTACATAAAAGGACTCCTTCGATGGATGCTTAATTAATAATTTCCGGCTTCATTGCTTGCATTTTTTGTGTGCGTTCGAGGATTTTTTTGCGTGCTTCGGGTGAAAAGAAATTTTCATATTCCGTCAACTCACCGACAATACGCAATGGCGCATTGGATCGATATGATTTTGTGGGGTTACCCGGAAATTTTTTGTCTGTTAAGTTGGGGTCATCGCCGTAGGTTCCTGTGGGTTCAACAATGTAGATTTTGCCGTTTTTACCGTCGGCCACGGATTCGGATGCCATGATGGCCACTTCTTTGTAAGAAGTGAAATAGACAAAGTTCGATATCATGGTGGGGTCATAATTGGAAGTATGGCCGGCTTCAATTAAATCCCCAATAACCAATGCTGCTTGTGTGCCGTGATAAAATGGCCCTTGGTCTTTCACATCTGCTCGGATACCAACGGGCGTAAAAGTCTCTGGGGCATTGCCGAAAAGGCCTTCACCCGTCTGGCGAAGTTTTTCAAATGCTTTAGTAAAAGCGTCGTTCATATATAAAATCCTCCTTCATTTTATACAATGTTATAAATCACAAAAATAATAGATGCCTGTACCACGCAACAATATCAGCGCCCCATAATAAGGCCACAAACACCCCCGTGCACAACGCCGGGCCAAAAGCAATTTGCTGCCCTTTCTTGCCACGACCCGTGGCCAGCAGTAAAACACCCCATCCGCCGCCCAACAAAACCGCAATAAAAAAAGCCACCAACGTAGCTTGCCAACCCAACAAAAATCCGCACACGGCCATCAACTTCATATCGCCGCCGCCAAACGCGCCTTTAATCACCATTGCCAAAGCCAACATCGGCGCACTGATAACAAAAACGCCTACCACGCGCGATAAAAGCACCACTTCTGGGAAGACCCAAACCGCCGCAACCGCCAACGGTATCATCATCCAATGAAAAAAGTCCGGGATCTCCTGCGTGGCAAAATCAACCGCCGCGATAACCAGCAACAAACCACTAACCGCAATACTCAAACCCAAAGCAAACCACATCGTGTCACCAATCAAAATAAAACGCACAATGCACAGCGCCGTTAAAAAAATGAAAATAAAAAATATGTATAACAGGTGCGTTTGTTTTTCACATAGTTTCATGAACATCGCCTACTTGTGATTAAATAAGTTTTGCCTCATATTGCAATTGGAACGCGTGTGTTTGTTCATACGCATGCGGCGGCCAAGTCTGTGCGGGCAATGTCGATGTATGAATATTTACCGCTCATAAATAATCAATCCTTCTCGTTTGATGTGATAATTCACGTCCAAGATTTTGTCGGTATTTAAATGAGCGGTTAGCGTGTTGATGACGCGCACTTCTGGGTAGCCATCGTCTAATGTGGTGGTAAATGCCAACCGCTGCGCGCGGGTTAGCGGCTCGTCACTGACTAAGGCGATATCAATGTCGCTAGCCAAGTGTGCTTCGCCCCGTGCTTCGCTGCCGAATAATATGATGCTTCGGATTTGCGGGTCGTGTTGTTTATTGGCAATTTGCTCGAGAATGGCACGCGTTGCCGGGCGTAGTTTTGCAGATGACCAAGTACGCATGATATCCTCCAATCGTTAACGAATTGATTTGATTATTTCTAACAATGTAGGGGATGTCAAGCATCGCCCGTGTTATTTATCAGCCGATGTGATATTCTTGTAAAATTCGGATTTAAATTTTGGGGGTCAACATGCGATTAATAGCAACGGCGGCGTTTGGGTTGGAAGCGACAGTCAAGCGCGAGGTTACGGCGTTGGGATATACCGACGTATTATGCTTGGACAACCGGGTAGAATTTTCGCCCCGTGCGGGGGAAGATGCGGCCATGGCGATTGCGCGCGCCAACTTGTGGTTACGCAGTGCCGACCGTGTTTTGATTAAGTTGGGTGCGTTTGAAGCAACGACCTTCGACGTGCTGTTTGAACAAACAAAAAAATTACCCTGGGAAGATTGGATTTCCGTGGACGGCAAATTTACCGTCACGGGCAAGTCTGTGAAGTCGGGGCTTTTTAGCGTGCCGGACGTGCAATCCATTGTCAAAAAAGCCGTGGTAGAGAAGCTGCGGCAAAAATACAATGTATCCTGGTTTGCAGAAACGGGTGCGGAATTTACCATCCAAGCCGCGCTGCTCAAGGATGTCGCCACCCTGACCATCGACACCACGGGCGCAGGCAACGGCCTGCATAAACGCGGCTACCGTGCCCGCGCCAACGACGCCCCCATGAAGGAAACCATGGCCGCCGCGTTAATCGAAATGACGCGCTACCACGGCAAGCAAACGTTCTTTGACCCGTGCTGCGGTTCGGGTACGTTGCCCATCGAAGCGGCGTTGATGGCACGCAATATTGCCCCCGGTTTGTCACGCAAGTTTGCCAGCGAAGCATGGCCGAATTTAAACAAAACCATATGGCGCGAAGCCCGCGCCGCTGCTTATGCGGCCATCAAAACCGAAGCCATGCCACCCATTTTCGCCGCCGACCGCGACGCAGATGTCATCGAGCTGGCACGCGCCAATGCGGAATTGGCAGGCGTGGATGATTGCATCACCTTCACCGTGCGTGATGTGTCCAACACAATCCTGCCCGATGAACGCGGCATCGCCGTCATCAACCCGCCCTACGGCGAACGCTTGGGCAAAGTCAAAGAAGCCGAAAAACTCTACGCCGAATTGGGGCGCGTTTTCAACCCCACGCGTTGGAATGTCTACGTCATCACGCCAGATGAATTCTTTGAAACCGCATACAAGAAAAAAGCCCGCGCCAAGCGCAAGCTATTTAACGGGATGATAAAAACGGATTTATATCAATATTTTTGAGCAAACACCAGCGCAGCGCCCAATAACCCCACCGCTCCGGCGGTGACAAATGCGGCTTCTAGGCTAATGCTGTGCCCCAACCAACCCATGACAAATGGCCCCAAGAACATACCCAGCCCATACACCGCTTGAAAAAAGCCCATGGCCGTAGCGCGGCGTTCGGGTGTAATATCGCGGATGCACAAGCCCATGAGCAGCGTAAACGCGGCAATCGCACCCACAGAACCTACGATTTGCACCACAAATAATTGCCACAAATGCTGCGTAAAGGGAATCACCGCTACTGAAACGCCGGACAGCACAAACCCGCCTGCCAGCGTACCCCGCACCCCCAACACACGCGGAAGTACCGTGCCCGCCAACGGCGAAACCACCAACCCCGGCGCAGCAGCTACTACCCCTAGCAGCCCCAATTGCAGTGGCGTAGCCCCCAGCCCATGCGCCACCAACGGCGTAAAACCAAACGTAGAAGCAAACCGAACAAACTGAACCAGCACCGCCAACATCGCCGCGAACAGTAAAAAACGATTCTTGGCTACGCCCAGCAATTCCTTCACGGATGGCGGGGGCGTTTTTTTATGTATAGCCGATGATGCGTCGGCCGTGTGCGCCGTCCGCTTCTCACGTATGCCAAAACCAAGCGCAAGCGCCACCAACCCCGCGCCGCCGCCCAGCAAAAACGCATACGGCACGCCCACCCAATGCGCAATAATGCCGCCCAATAACAACGCGCTCATCGTGCCCCACGCATTGGCACCGTTCAAATATCCCACAGACTTCGTAGCCTCGCCCGGCGGATGATACGCCGAGTTAAGCACAATAAAAGTCACCCAGCTGCTGGCCGCCACGCCCCCCAACGCCCGCGAAACCAACAGCATATTCGGCGACGGAAAAAAGAACACCACAAACCCGCTGGCGGCAGCAAAAAGCAACCCCAGCAGCACAAAAATCTTCCGCCGCCCCAATCGGTCGCTGATAATCCCCAGCGGGAAGCGTATCACCATCTGCGTGAAACCGTATGCCCCGCCAATCAAGCCCAGCATGCGCAAATTTGCGCCCATTTCTTCGCCGAAGGGTGCCACAAACGGCACATACACATACAACGCAAACCAAAACAACGCCGTTACGGCATAGAACAGGGGTAGGCGATTGGAGGGTGTGATGGGTTTCGGTTCTTGCGTCAATCAAGCCACCATCGATCAAAATCGTCAGGTAATTCATGCGTGCGGTCAACAAAAAACATAATAAAATACCGGTTGAGTGAATCACTGTTGTCGGGTTGCATAAAAAAATGATGGCGCGTGCCTTGTTCGTCCAAGAATGTGATGCCGCTCCAAGGCAGGGTGCCCATGCCGATATAATTATTTATTACGAAACCTTCGCCCGGTTGCAGCACATCAATGCGGCCATAGCTGCCCGTTGGAATATAAATTAATTCTTCTCCAAGCATGTCGGTGGTCAGGCTGATGAGCTCCAATTGAAAGAGGGGCCCGGTTGCCCAAATCACAAGGCTACCCCCCCAAGGTTCGGGTTCCCAACCGTGCAATCGGTTATAATCCACTTCAAAAACTGCAGTAAGCGACCCAAGTAACGAATCAAACGCCGTGGCAATAAAGAGCAAGTCGTAGCCCATTTCCGCCGCGAAGATATCCCATTCGTCGCCGCCCATCATCCATGCATCCAGTGTAGCCAATACAATGGAGCCGCCGTCAATTTGTTGAATGCGGCCTTGGTACATATGAAAATACAATGCAACATATCCGCCCGGATCCAATTCGAAATATCCGTGCCGCACGATGGCTTCGACAATAACGTTGTCGCCGAATTGATCCATGATTGCAAAAGTCGCATCCGTCCAATCAAACCGAGGGAAGCCCGCACGCGCATTGGCAAAATGCAATAAGCCTTCGTATTTGATAAAAATCCCGTCCATTTCCGTATCCACTAGCGCGGGGGTATAAAATTGCAACAGATAATTGCGAATGTCCGCCATAATGGAAAACCCGGATGTCATCAACAATGGGGAAAAAGACATGCCTGTACTCGGAAAGTCGGGGTCGGTGGGAACAAAAATGCCATCTCCGTCGGTAAACGAAAATATCCCCTCAAACGCCCACCAGTCTTCCCAAAATTGCCCAGCTGCGGTGATGGTTGCGGCAAGCTGCGCCAATAACAAATCAGCAGATTCATCGGGGGGGAGGGGGGCGTCGGGCGTTGTATCCGCGGGGTCAATTGTGTCGGTATCGCCATCGGTATCGTTGGGTGTAGTGTCGGGTTCAATGTCGGGCTCGGGGCCGTTGGATGGCTCGATTGGCGCGGTTTCAGGGGGCGCCTCGGTGGGTAATGCAAGAATTTCATCAGGCGCGTCGTCTGCGGGTGCTTCGTTCGTATTGCCCAGTCCGCAACCCGTGATCAAAATGAAACAAATCAAAAAGGCCATTGCAATGAACGCTTTTTTCATAAGTTAATTCCTCCTAAAATATTCACCGGTAAATCGTAGGTGCATACCCAATCATTTGTTCATATCCTGCGACCATTGCACGCGCAAAATCTTCAACACCCGATTTTTCCACCAGCGCTATGGCACACCCGCCGAAGCCTGCGCCTGTCATGCGTGCGCCTGCACAAGCAGGGTGCTCCAATGCCTCGGCCACCAAGGTGTCCAGTTCCGTGCCCGTTACTTCATAATCTGCGCGTAGTGAATCGTGGGATGCCACCAACAATACGCCCAATTTATTCATGTCGCCCGCTTCCAGTGCGGTGATTGCTTGCTTGACGCGGTAATTTTCATGCACAACGTGGTGCGCACGGGCGCGGATGGTTTTGTCCGTTATGTGATGCGCCAACGCCGCGAATTGCTCGGGTGTTAGGTGGGCAAGGTGGGTCAATGGGGGTGTTATATCGGTGTTGCCGCTGGCGATGGCCTCGTTTATTGCCTTTAATGCAGCATCACATTCTGCGCGGCGTTCGTTGTATTTGGATGTGGCTAGCGCGCGGGGTTTGTTGGTATTCATCACCAACAATACATAATTGCCCAAGTGCATGGGCACATGCTGGTAATCCAGCGTATCGCAATTTAAGTAAATGGCATGACCGGGTAACCCCATGCCCACGGCAAATTGATCCATAATGCCGCAGTTGACCCCGCAAAATTGATTCTCGGCACGTTGCGCTAGCTTCACCAAATCAAGCATCGTGTAACCCAGCGCGAAAACTTCATTGAGTGCCCGCGCCGTTACTACTTCAATAGACGCAGATGACGACAACCCCGTTCCATTGGGGATATTGCCATCAAAGTGAATGTCAAATCCGGGGATGCAGTGCCCGTCATCCATCATCAACCGCAACACGCCCATGGGATAATTCGCCCAGTCGTGCGCGGGGTCGTATTGGACACCTTCCGGCGCAATTTCCACCACGTTGCCCGGCATATTCGCGCTGGTGAAGCTGTATTTATGGTCCGGGCGCGTTTTCAAAACCGCCGTCGTTCCCATTTCCAACGTATAGGGCAGCACGTATCCGCCGTTGTAATCGATATGTTCGCCAATCAAGTTCACCCGTCCGGGGGTGAAAAATTTATGTTCATTCATAATTTGCCAAACCTTTCCTACGTTTGTTACACTTATATTACCACAAATACGGGAGGGAATTATGCAATACAACGAATTTGGCAAAACCGGCAAAAAATTATCCGCACTGGGTTTCGGCGCTATGCGCTTGCCCATGATGAAAGACGGCGATAAAAACATCGTCAACGACGAGCTGGCCATCCCCCTGATGCGCCGTGCCATGGACTTGGGCGTCAACTACATCGACTCCGCGCCCTATTATTGCGACAAACAAAGCGAAATCGCCGTGGGCAAAGCCATCAAAGGCTACCGCGACAAAGTCTATATCACCTCCAAAAACCCCATCGAAAACGATAGCGGCGCCGATTGGACAGGCCGCCTCGAGTCATCCCTCAAAAATATGGACGTAGACTACATTGACTTCTATCACTTTTGGGGCATTGGCCAAAAAGGCTTCAAGCACTGGGAAACCCTCACCGACGGCCCTTTGCAAGCCGCAAAAAAAGCCCTCGAACAGGGCATGATCAAACATCTAATGTTTTCTTACCACGACAGCGCAGAAAACCTCAAGTACATCGTAGACTCCGGCATTTTTGAAGCCTGCCTGATCCAATACAACCTCTTGGACCGCTCCAACGAAGCCAACTTGGCCTACATGAAAGAAAAAGGCCTAGGCACCGTAGTCATGGGCCCCGTAGGCGGCGGCCGCTTAGGTACCCCCAGCGAAGTACTTCTTAATCTGATGAAAAATAAACCCGCCAGCACCGCAGAAATGGCACTGCGCTTCGTACTCGCCAACCCCAACGTAGACGTGGCCCTCTCCGGCATGCAAAACATTGCCATGGTGGAAGAAAACGCAAAAATCGCCTCCATCCCCGGCACCCTAACCCCCGAAGAACTCGCCACCGTCAAGCAAATGCTGGAAGAAAACAAAAAACTTGCCGAGCTCTATTGCACCTCCTGCGACTATTGCAAACCCTGCCCCTCAGAAATCAACATCCCCCACCTCTTCAACATGATGAACGACCACAAAGTCCACGGCCTAACCGACCACGCCAAAAACCTATACAAAGCCACCGCCGCCGGTACCGCCTGGGTCAAATCCAAAGTAGCCGACGCTTGTACCGAATGCGGCCTATGCGAAACAAAATGCCCGCAGAAGCTGCCGGTCATGGCGCAGTTGAAGGAGACGCATGCGGTTTTGATGGGGTAGGAAAAGATGTCGTATTGAATGAATTGATTAAATACAATGTTTGTATAAAACCGCTCTTTTTACGTAAAAAGGGCGGTTTTGCTTTGTTAACAATTAGAAAAATCATTTGTAAATGATTTTATTCATCAACTGCACATGCCCAAGGACTTGTTACAAATTTAATAAAATCAATTCTTGCTTGCCAAGCCGATTTATTCTTGGATGCAAGTTCATTATACTCGTGATCAACAACGCTAAATAATGAACCGTTACACCCTCCATTTATTACTTCTTTTAACAAATAATTGACATTGTAAGCATCGTCAAAGGCAAGCGGTGGAAAATCACTTGCAAATTTTTGCAGTTTTGGCGACAATTTGTTTGCCATTAAATGCCAAATGAGTTCGCGTTTAGATTGTTCTATTCGCATGTAAGTTTTGTACAAATTATTGCCATGATAATTGAGGAGAGCATATGGTGCATTGGTTTGAAAATTCAATTCATAAATGTAAATATTGAGTTCTTCCGACAACCTCTTAATTAAAGAAAAAGTTGCTTGCGCTGTTTTACCAAGTAATTTGCCATATCGGAGTTTTGCCTTTTCATCAAAATTATCCTTTCCAAAATCTTTGCAAAGTTCTTGCATCATAGCTATTTCTGGACTATTGTCTTCGCTATATCGAAACCTATGATATCTTGCCGATTTATAGAATGTTTGCAAAAGATTTATAAAGTTTTTACTACTTTTAATTTCATCGAAATCCGTTTTGGATGCAATGAAATCAACTAATGCAAAATGATTATGTGAATGCAAATGCTTTTCGTATTCATCTTTTTCGGATGTGTCGCTATCCACATACATAATTAATTGAATTGCCACTTTCAAAAGTCGTTCAACGCCTTGTGATGCTTGATAAAGTGACATGAAAATGTATTCTATGGTCGCATAATCAGCAAAGATTTCGTTTTTATGCGGTATGTATGCCAAGTGTATGTCTTCAATGGCTTTCCAAATCATAACACCTGCGAGATTAACTTCTTTCACCAGTGAAAAATTCATTTCTAATAAACCTCTGTCGGAATCATTTTTGCCACTTATCATTTCGAGTTGTGTATATGCTTGTATGAAAGATGATTGGCGAGTTGAAAACAAATACCCTGTTTCGTCATTGCAATATCCATCAAATCCATCGTAGTTTAAATTGAAGCCTTGTTTTTTTATCTCTTCTTCAGTTAAATAGAATCCGTGCTCCTTGTCTCCAAAAATCGTAATGGTTTCAAGCTCGATGCTATAACGTCTTATAAGCATCTTCCAAAACTGTTTTCTTAAGTCAGTTGATTTTATATCAATTGTTGTCATGCCTATATAAGCAGGGAAATCGTCCTTCATTCGTTGGTCTATATTAATTGCAATTTTTGTTTCTATATCTTCTACTAAAACGCCATATAAGATATTGTCATATCGTTCATTTTTGTTTAATGAACATAATTCATCATTAATCATAAATGGAGAAATGTCAGAATAAATGTTACTGTTAAATAAATCTCCGTGAGAAAATACGATTTTTCGCGTGTTATGCGTAATTTCTTTGCCGCCGATTAATTTTGAAAATACAACATCTCCATAAAAAGATGATTGTATTTTTCCAGTGTCAAATATATAAACAACGCATTTAAAATTATCAACAGACTGCATAAAATACTCCTGAATAATAGAACTCATGAATGGAAAGTTTTATTGTTTTAACATTAACCCCAATTAATATCATCCTCACCCACAACATCCCCGCGTTTGTACTCTTCCGCTGCATTTGCATGAGCGGCGATTTCATCGGGAAATGGGGCGGCTTCGGGTATAAAACGAATCATAACGTTATAGAGCGTTTCTATTCCTTTTTCTTCAATCATATCTACCAATGTATGGAGCCGTTGTCTTGTTGCTACCATAATAATGCCTCCTATTTGTATGCGCTGCCGCGGGGCAGTACGTCTTCGATATATATTTCTGTTGATGTCATTGAAAATATTATGCGCCAATCGCTTATGCGTAGTCTATATAAATTGGTGAAGCCTTGCAACCGCTTCACATCACCGTCGGGCAATTTGTGAATACCCTTGCGTATGCGTTGCTTGGTAAATATATCAAGCCGTTCCAATGCTTTTTTTGAACTTTTGGAAAATACAAATGTCATTTTGAGTAACCCTCCCGAATTCTACCTGAACCATACCACGAGAAGTACATACACATCAACAGATCAACGCCCCCAACGGCACCACGCAAACCCCATCCGCACGACGATGCGCAAATCCATTGCCCGTAATCACCGTTAGCGTTGCTGGGGCTTTTGTTTTATTGGTGTCTATTTTATTTGCAAATTTAATTAAATTTGCTGCTGCGGCATCTACTGCGCCGATGCCTAGTTTAATTTCAAATGCGCCGTAGGTTCCGTCGGGGTATTCGACGATAGCGTCAATTTCCAAATCGCGGGAGTCGCGGTAGTGGTAGACTTTGCCGCCGGTGGCTTCGGCGTATATGCGTAGGTCGCGGATGGCCAGCGATTCGAATAGGAGACCGAAATAATTTAAGTCGGCGGTTAGTTTGTCTACGGACAGTCCTAAGGCTCCGACGGCCAATGATGGGTCAACGAAGTGACGTTTGGATGATTTCCGCAACGTGTCGGATGAACGGATGTGGGTATTCCATGCGGGCAGGTTCTCGACAATCATCAGGCGTTCAAGGGCGTGGAGGTAGTCGGCGATGGTTTCGTCATTTACCGTGTTGTCGCTTCCGCTGGCATCTTTGGATAGGGCGGTTAGGGTCACTTCGGTTGAAATGTTGCGTGCCATTGATTGGAGCAGGCGCATGACTTTATACGGGTCGCGTTGTTTGCCCGATACATTGCTGATGTCTGTGTTTGCAACCAGTGTAATATAATCGATTGCGAATTGGAGACCGTCCTCGGCACTTGCATTTATTAATCCAGGCCAACCGCCTAGGGTTATTTTTTGTGCAAAGTCATTTAATTCGAATGCAACAGGGGTGGAAGCGGGTGTGTCGCCATTAATTAATGAAGTGAGACTTACTTCGCCCGTTGACCAGCCGCGTTCATATAATGACATGGGGCGCATCTTCATGGTTGAAAAACGCCCAACACCTGAATGGCGTTTAACGGTGTCATCGGGCGTTGCTGAACCCGTTAGGATGAATTGCCCTTTTTGCTTGCGTTCATCAATTTCCCGACGGACGTAGTTCCATATTTGCGGATATTCTTGCCATTCGTCAAAAAGCCGTGGCACATTGCCGGGCAAGATGAGCTTGGGGTCAATGTCCATCATCATCTTAACTTGCTCGTCTGCATCAAAACGCACGACGCTTTTAGCAATTTGCGTGGCGGTTTCAGTTTTGCCGCAGCCCTTTGCGCCTTCAATTAACACCGCGCCGGAACCGGCTAGGCGTTGGGCAAGGATTTTGTCTGCAAATCTGTTGCGATATGCCATTTTTTTCGCTCCTAAATATACAAGTGGCAAAATAATAACATTTCATCCGCTAAAATATCAACTATTCATCCGCTAAATTGTAAATAAAAAATGCCCAAGCAAACAATGTTTGCAAGGGCATGGTTGGTACGCGTTTCCTCATGGCTTGAGGCACGCGGGGTAGTTCCTTCCTTTATATTGCCGTTGCTGCGATGGCTTCGCAACCGCCGGCTTTTTATTCGATTGTATATGTGTTGCGCTTGATGCGGCAGGTGGGCACCCGTTATAGTACTTCCTGTTGTTGACTCTCTCTGGCCAGAGGTTTTTGTGAGTCTGTAGTCCGGTGGTAACGATTCGATCCGGGGGCATGTGTTGTACGGGATGCACGCAGTGACTTTTGCATAAGTTTGCTGTGAGAGCCGTGTGTACATGTGCGGATGTCTAGGATACGCCGATGACTTGGATGCAGTATACGGCGCAAAGGGGACGCGTTTAATGTTGACAAAATCGAACGTTTGTGCTGCGCATATTAATGCGCGTTCATTTCCTTGATTAATGTCTTAATTTCCTCATCGGCAAAGAGCTTGCCGTGTACTTTGCAACTGGCCATCACTTCGCGTAGGTTTTGTGCGGTGATGGTTTTTTCTATGGACAAAGCACCCACGACGCGGATGTTGACTTTGGCGTCGAAGGTACGCAGGTTTTCGATGTAAGCGCGGGTCAGGCGGTACAGGCCCAGGCCGCCGTAGTAGCGCATGCGGTCGGTTTCGGGCAGGGCTGGGGCCAAGAATTGGCTGATATCGCCCGCGTGGGATTCGGTTTGTTTGCGGATGGCCATGCGAATGAAGTCGGAGCGGTTGGTGTACAGGCCGCGTTCGACCAGGTAGTCGATTTGCCCGACTTCGGTGGGGGTTAGGTTAATGGTGAGTTTTTCGGTTTTGGTTTTTTTTCTGCCGGGTAGTTTGAGTTTGCGCATGGTTGTGCCTCCTGTAAATGAACGCTAAGGATAATGGATAAATTTTTGCGTGATGTATAAGTCAAAGCGGGAGTTATCGTTGCCGACGGCCACGCCCAGCCCGGTATGTGTCCAATCGGGGTTGAGCATATTGGCGCGGTGCCCGGGCGAGCCCATCCAACTGTTGGGGTCGTTGGGCACATCGGCGCGGCCGTAGATGATAAACCACGCCATGTCCATGTAGCTAAACACGTCCAATCGTTCACCCGCGCCTAGGTTTTCGCCGGCGGCGTTGATTTGCACACCTTCGCGTCGTATGCGGTCGGCTACACCACTGCCGTCCACCCCTTCGTGCGTCCATCGGTCATAATCAACCAACTCTTGGCTGTGTGCTCGTGCTGCCGTTGCCACGTCATCATGCCAAATAAGCGCGTTTAACCCATGCGCCACACGCGTGGCATTCACGGCATAAAAAAACGCGCGTTCAATGTCCGTGGCGTTGCCCGCATTCACAAGCGGCACAACGTCCTCCGGTGAAGGCGCGGGTGTTTCAGGTTCGGGTGTTTCAGGTTGGGTCGGGGGTGTGGTGGGGGGCAGGGTACTTACGGGGGCAGGCAAAGACACATCATCGTCGTCTCTACCGCATCCCACAAGAGCAATTAACGCAATCACAAACATGAAGCACAAAGATATGCGCATCCCAACCACCTATCCATACAATTGTATACGCCCACTATATCATATCTTTAGTAGGTAAATATAGGATTATATTGTACCCATTTTTTACAAAGGCGTAATCCCAATCGCATGCGCAATCCCCCTGCATCATCTTGCCGGAGGAATTTCTTTCACCCGCATTCCCATGAATAACAATAAAATACAAACGCTATTTGCAATTGCAGGTATCCAAAAGGTTCCCGCACTACCCGACGCATGCATCGTTGTAAAAATTATAATAACACTAACCACAACACGCGCGAAATTTATTGCAATGACTACAAACGCGGCAGACTTTGTAATTGCGGTGTTTTTATTGAACGCCATAATGATTAATGCAATTCCTATGCCAAAATGATCCGCCGCTACGATATGATAGTTAAACGTAAAAATGGACTGCGTCATATACTCAAGATTAGCTTCTCTCAATGCGGGCAACGCAGTTGTCAGGCCCTCTATTGTGTGCGTAATCGCAGAAAACACCGCGACGATTCCCACGATAAAATAAAACCAGTTTTTCATAACTTTTGCTCCATTCTCAGATAGTCGCTCCATGAAGCTCACATCCTTTGTTTTTTCATCATATCATTGGAGTAGGCTTTAAGGTCAATCAGGAAATTGAAATACTAACTTTTTTAATTTGCATTTCAAAGTTGTTGGCAATTGTGTCAAAGGTAACGTAAAAGAGGGCGTTTGGATGGTGGGGTTGATACAATTACACGATACCCAACGCCATTTTTATTTTTGGTTGCATAAATGTACGCAAAATGCTATGGTTGTAATGATGAGCTATGAAGAAAATCTATATTTTCGGAGGTATTATTATATCAAAAGGTAAAATTGTTTTCCTAAACGGGGTATCAAGTTCGGGCAAGACTACAATAGCAAAGACATTGCAAAAGAAACTGGCAGAACCATACTGCTGGCTTAGCGTTGATAATTTCATTCATACAATGGGCGAACGTTTTTCGGGTGATGAATTTGTTGAATTTATGAAAGCGGGCGGATTTAAGTGGATATTAAAGGCCATTGAGGCATTCCACAGATCAATTAAGGTTTTTTCAGACGCAGGCCTTAATGTGATAGCGGACCACGTGTTGCAAGAGCCGAGCTGGTTGGACGAATGTCTTGATTTACTCCAAGATAACGAAATTTTATTCGTTCATGTAACCTGCCCGGTTGAAGAACTAAGGCGCAGGGAAAAAGAACGCGGTGACCGCCCTGTTGGGCAGGGCGAGAGTCAGCTTGCGATGTTAAATCCGAAAAATGGCATTTATGATGTAGTGATTGATACTTTTAACAGCTCTACGGATGAATGTACCGATGAAATCATTAGACTGTTAGAACAACCCGAGAGCTTCAAGGCGTTTGGAATGCTGCGAGAAAAGCGCACCTAATAAGCATTCTTCATAAATCAGAACCTTAACATGAAACCGTGTTAAGGTTTTTGTTTCGTGTTCACATGCCGTACAGAGGGTGCAAATAAAAGCGAGATATTTTTGCAAGCACACCGTTTTGTGAAACATATTTATGTAAAAATCAGACCCATGCAACATAGAAAGCCATGAATATAAGCTGTTCAAGACTCTCTGTATTTGTATCAAAGTCGTAGTTAAATCGGGGCTGCTTCATTAGACATGAAGCAGCCCCTCTTGAAATATAGTGTTTATTGTAACTTACTCCCCTTAGCCACGATAAGCGGGTTCTCCGGGGTGCCGATGATATGTGCGCCGGCGGCTACTTCTACTTCTTTGTCGATGATGGCGTATTCGATGGTTGCGCCTTCGCCGATTTTGGTGCTTTCCATGATGATTGCGTTGCGGATGTGGGTGTCGTTGCCCGCATGCACCTTGCGGAAGATGACGCTGCGGTATACATTGCCGTCAATGATGGCACCGCTGCCGACCAGCGCGTTGGATACGACGGCCTTGCTGTTGAATTTAGCGGGCGGTTCATCTTTGGGTTTGGTGGAGATGTAGGGCTGGTCGATGGTCAGGAGTGCGCGGATGTCGCGTTTGAGGAAGTCCATGTTGCAATCAAAATAGGATTGGATTTGCCCCAGGTTGCGCCAATAGCCGTCGAATTTGTACCCAAAGATGCGCTTTTGCTTGCGATAGCGGGTGATGATATCGCGCACCAGATTGTGCCGTCCTTCGCCGGCAACGATTTCCAACAATTCGATGAGCAGTTTGCGCTCCATGACGTATACGCCCATGCTGGCCAAGTCGGATTGCGGTTCAAGGGGTTTTTCCTCCAAGTCGGTCATGCGCTCGAATTCGTCCAGTTCAAGCACGCCGTAGTTGCGGATGTCCTCGCTGTCTTCTACGCGGCGGTAGGCAATGGTGATTTCGGCGTTTTTGCGCTCGTGGTATTCGATCATTTCATTAAAGTCCATTTTGTACACGCAATCGCCCGAGGAGATGACTACATATTTTTCATTGGAGCGTTTCAAAAATGTGAGATTTTGGTAAATCGCATCCGCCGTGCCGCGGAACCAACCACGGTTGTCGTTGGTCATGAATGGCGATAATACAAACAAGCCGCCTTGCTTGTTGCCCAAATTCCACCACTTGGGGCTGGAAAGATGGTCATGCAAGGAGCGTGAGTTGTGCTGGGTAATGACCGCAACCTTTTTGATGCCGGAGTTGGTCATGTTGCTCAGGGGGAAGTCGATGGCGCGATAGCAACTGCCCACCGGCATGGCAGACGTGGTGCGGTAAGTAGTGAGCGCGCCCAAGCGTTCGTTGCCGCCCCCCGCCAGAATAATGCCTACAGCCCTCATTCTTCGGTCCCTCCTTCTTTGCCTTTATCACGCAGGATGCTTTCGCCGCTTGCGAGCAATCCGTCGGGGTAGTCATGGGGGAAGGTCTCCCCGTGGATGACACAGTTTTGGCCGATGCGCATACCATCGGGTATGACGGTGTTCTCGCCCAGTACGGTGATGCCCGTGTCGTAAATTTTGGGGCGCAGGGCATTGGGGATGTTGCCTTCGTTTTTGCACCCGATGACCACGCCGTCACCCACCGTGCAACCTACGTCCACAATGCAGCGTTCCAGTTTGGCGTTTTTGCCGATGTAGCAGTCCTCCATGATGATGGAGTCAATGATACTGGCGCCTTCTTCGACGATGACACCGGGGCCCAGGACGGAGCCGCTGACTTGCCCCAGTACTTCGCACCCTTCGGAGAGGAGCGCGCCCTGCACCATGGCATTGGGCCCGGTGTAAATGGGGGGCTGGTGGTCTGCATCGGTGTATATCTTGTCGAACTCTTCATATAAATTAAATTCGGGTATGGTTTGGATCAAATCCATATTGGCTTCCCAATAGGATTCAATGGTGCCGACATCGCGCCAGTAACCGCTGAACGGGAAGGCGAACATGCGCTTTTGCTCCGCCAATAACATCGGCAGTACATGCATACCAAAGTCGGAATTATCGTGCACCTTGTCGTCGCGTTCGAGCGCGTCGCGCAGGATGCCCCAATTGAAGATGTAAATACCCATATTTGCGAGGTTGCTCTTGGGGTTGGGTGGTTTTTCTTCGAATTCGTAGATGCGCTGCGTTTCGTCGCAGTTCATCAGGCCGAATCGCGGTGCTTCATCCCACGGGACTTGCAATGCGGCAATGGTGACATCCGCGTCGTTGGCTTTGTGGAAGTCCAACATGGCGGCATAATTCATTTTATAAATGTGGTCGCCGCCCAAGATGAGTACGTAATCGGGGTTGTACTGCTCGATAAATTCGACGTTTTGATAGATGGCGTTGGCGGTGCCGGTATACCATGCGCCCTGTTTGGACTTCATGTGCGGCGACAAAATTGTGACCCCGCCCGTGCGGCGATCCAAATCCCACGGGATGCCAATGCCGATGTGCTGGTTAAGCTTTAACGGCTGGTACTGGGTTAACACACCGACGGTATCTACGCCGGAGTTGATACAGTTTGACATAGGAAAGTCAATGATTTTATACTTGCCGCCAAACGGTACCCCCGGTTTGGCCTCGGTTGCGGTCAATACGCCCAGTCGGCTGCCTTGCCCGCCCGCCAATAACATGGCAATCATTTCTTTTTTGCGCAAACTTTTCACCTTCTCCCGTTTATGTTGGTTTTATGGAGTTAATATAACATATATTACGTTTTTACTACAATTTAATGATGGGATGAAATCACATGAATCGTACATTGGATTTGGGCAATGCAAAGAACGTTCATTTTATCGGAATCGGCGGCATCAGCATGAGTGGGCTGGCGGAAATTACCCTGCGGCACGGTTACCGTGTGAGCGGGTCGGACAACAGCGATACGGCTGTGGCGCACCTGCGGCAAGCGGGCATCGAAGTCATGATTCCCAACGCTGCAGATAATATCAAAGACGACCACGATTTGGTTGTTTACACTGCCGCAATAAAGCCTGACAACCCTGAGTATATGCGTGCACAAGCCTTGGGTATTCCCATGATGGAGCGGCCGTTGTTGTTAAAGGCCATTACACGGGCGTATGAAAGGACTTTGTGTGTGGCGGGCAGCCACGGCAAAACTACAACGTCCGCATTATTGGCGAGCGTGGTATTGGAGGCGGGGCTGGATCCGACGGTGCACATCGGCGGCAGGTCAATAGGCGATATTAATAACCGCATCGGTGATTCGTCATACTTTGTACTGGAGGCGTGCGAATATCGGAACAGCTTCCTGCATTGGCACCCATTCGTGGGTACGATTTTGAACGTCGATGCCGATCATAATGATTTTTATAACGGCATGGACGGGCTGATTGATTCGTTTGTGCGGTTTGCGCGTACCATCCACCCCGATGGCGCGTTGGTGATTCACAGTGAGGCGCAAGGGCTGGATAAAGTTATTGCAGGATTGGATTGCCGCGTCATCGAATATGGAATGGACAAAATACAACGCCGGAGTGGGGGAATGTTTTTTTCACCTGCAAATATTTTTTATGACACCGGCGGGCGGGCATCATTTGATGTGATGAAGGATGCGGAAAAATTGACCCGCGTGGATATGCCGTTGGTGGGTGCGCATAATATTTTAAATGCGCTGGCGTGTTTTGGTGTAGCGGAGGTGCTGGGTATCCCCGCCGAAGCCACTAAGCGCGGCTTGGAAAAATCACAGGGCATGAAGCGGCGATACGAGGCGAAAGGAAATTTCAACGATGTGCCCATCATCGACGACTACGCTCACCACCCCACTGAGGTACGTGCGTGTCTGGCCGCCGCCCGAAAAAGTCATTCCGGGCGTATCATTTGCGTGTTCCAACCACATTTGTATTCCCGCACACGGGATTTGTTGGAAGATTTTGCGAATAGCTTCACCGACGCGGACAAAATCCTGCTTTTGCCTATATATGCAGCACGCGAGGCACACGACCCGAATATTTCATCGCGCATGCTGGGCGAACGAATGTCCGAATTAAGCAAAGACGTGGAATGTTTTGAAAATTTCAACACAATCGAACATTGGCTGCGCAAAAATTTGACCGACGGCGACTTGTTGATAACCATGGGCGCAGGAAACGTGCATTTAGCAGGCGAATGTCTGTTATAAACAAAGTTATCCACATTATACACAGGCGTCTGTGTGCAAGCGCAACCAGATATACAGCAAAAAGTCAATAGACTTTTCACCTCAAAAAAAGCCTTTAGAATCAACTCTCTTGTGCAAGAATGTTGATTCTAAAGGCTTTTTTCTATTCGCAAAAAAACGCGAATTTTGGCAGATGTGCATAAGTTAGCTATTGACATTTTCGCGTTGGCGTATCCGCATGATAGAATCAAGGCGCGCGGGAGGTGAAAGTTATCCACAAAGTTATGCACGATATCCACGGATTTTCGTTGACAAATTTTAGTGTTCAAGCCGTCTTTTTTGGCGTATGATTATCCTAACAAGTGGGACAAAGGTGGCGTAGTAATGGGTGCAATGCGTTTAATGTTCGGTTACGATCAATCGGTTTTGCCGGTACCTACGCCGTTTATAGACCGTTTTATGACGGGTTGCCCCCCCTTATATCCCCTGATTTATTTGTATAGTTGGCGTCGTGCAGAAGCGGGCGAGGTGATATCCTCGTCCGAGCTCGCGGCGTTTTTTAATATTTTGGAAACCGACGTGAATAACGCTTGGCAGCATTGGAAAGACATGGGCGTTGTTTCATTGGATGGCGATGCCGAAGACATGACGATTGTTTTTTTGCACGTGTCGGAATGGGGGGAGGGGACGAATGCCGCCGTCGTCAAGGGTATGCATAACGAACCCACCCCGGCGAAAATCCCCACCCCGGCGAAAGCCCGCGCGAAAACACCCGACAAATCACCCGCGCAATCGGTTCCCATCGGCGAGCGTCCTCATTACGAAGTAGACGAGCTGACCCTCTTCCGTGCCAATAGCAAGGAAGTGGCTTGTTTATTCACCGCCGCCGAGCAAGCGTTGGGTAAGCCGTTGACTTATCATGACATGAATGTATTGTTCGGTTTTTACGATTGGCTGCGCTTGCCTGTGGACGTCCTCATCTACCTGCTTGAATACTGCGCGGAAAAAGACCACCGCGACCTGCGCTACATAGAAAAGTGCGCGTTGGATTGGGCCGACAAAGGCATCGCCACCGTGGACGATGCGAAGCGTTATGCACAAAGCTTTGACGGCGATTATCGCGCCGTATTAAAGGCAATGGGGGCCAACGCTACGTTCCCCACGCCCACGCAACGCAAGTACATTGACAAATGGCGCGGCGAATGGGCCATGACCGTAAAAATGATTCTGGAAGCTTGTGACCGCGCCGCGGTGCAAATTGGCAAACCCAAATTTACCTACGTGGACAAAATCATCGCATCGTGGTTTAAAGCGGGCATCACGACCCTTGAAGGCATTAAAACCGCTGACGAGGCTTTTATCCACAACCGCGACAATCACAGCCAAACTTCGGCAGCGGCCATCAAACCCGCCACCAAAGCCAAACCCAGCCGATTCGCCAACTTTACGCAACGCAACAATGACTATAGCCGCCTGGAGCAATTGCAACGTGAGCATATGATACGGGAAGCGAAGGAGTAAACATAAATGGGACAAGCAACCGCCTACAAGAAAGTCATGCGTTGGTATGAAACCGCGCAAAACGACGCCCATAACCTGCGCGACCGCCGCCAAGCCAACTTATATAAGACCTTGCCGCGCGTGCACGAAATTGACCGCGAAATGGCCAAGCTGGGGTTATCCTTGGCGCGGCTTGCGTTGGGCGCTGATACCGCAGCGGTTAAACAATCCGGCGATACCGCCCGCGCTGCTTACAGCCAATTGGCCGAGGAAAAAGCCGCGCTGTTCCAATCCGCTGGCATCCCCGACAATTATTTGAATGATGTCTACCAATGCGCCGCGTGTGCGGACACGGGTTTCGTAAACACGCAAACCGCCGTCGCCGAGCGCTGCACTTGCTTAAAGCAGAAGCTCATCGACCAATATTACACCATGTCCAATTTGGGAGATGTGCTGGCACGGGAGAATTTTGGCACGTTTCGACCGGAATACTTTTGCGAAGAGATGCACCCGGACGTAGGATTGTCTCCGCGCAAGAATATTGAGTCTATACGCAAAGCGGCAGAACTATTCGTAAAACAAGTTGCCGAAAACCGGGCGCAAGACTTCGCAAAATCCACGCAGAACATGCTGTTTTATGGCACGACCGGGTTGGGTAAGACCTTCTTGTGTCATTGTATAGCCAAAGCTTTGCTGGACACGGGTTGTACGGTGCTATATGTGACCGCGCCGCGTTTATTTAAGCTCATCCAAACGCAGCAATTTAACCGCAGCAACGCAGATGACACCGAGGAAAAATTGGATGCCGTGCAGGAAGCGGACTTGCTTATTTTGGACGATTTGGGCGCGGAGTTCTCCAATATTATTACGGATTCGGCGTTGTTTGATGTGGTCAATCAGCGGTTGCTGGATGGGCGCGCCACGGTTATTTCCACCAACTTGACGCTGGGCGAATTGGAAGAACAATACACAGAGCGCATCGTGTCGCGCTTCATTGGCAATTACAAGTGGTTCAAATTTTTTGGCGATGACTTGCGGGTCAAGCAGGCCGAGCGGATGCTAGGTAAATAAATGAAGCACCACGGCAGCGTGGCACATAAAATAAAATAAAAATGACACACTACCCGAAAAGGAGTGGTGTCCAGATGAAATTATTATTTTGCACGCTGTTAACCACGGTGTGCATTTTTGTTGCCCCTGCGGCTGTGCGTGCGGAACCTATAGAAGAACCGATTACAGAGCCTGTATTCGATACCGAAGCGTTGACATCGACCGAAGCGGCCGAAGCCAGCGTGCCCGTTATCATGTACCATCTCGTGACCGAAAAGCGGAAATACATTGGCAAGTACGGGATTACGCCTGCGGATTTTGAGGCGGATTTGGTGTATTTGCGCGATCAGGGTTATACCACGGTGGTCATGGCCGATTTGATTGATTTTGTTACTGCGGGCACGTCGCTGCCGGACAAGCCGATTTTGTTGACTTTTGACGACGGCAACAGTGCCGACTTGTTGCTGGTATTGCCGCTGTTGGAAAAATACGACGCACGCGCGGTGTTTTCAATTATCGGCGAAGCGGCCGACCGCTTTACGCAGCAAAAGACGGATAACCCCAAGGCCAAATTCCCCAATCTAACGTGGTGTGAAATCAAAACCCTGCACGAATCCGGTCGCGCAGAAATACAGAGCCACGGCTACGACGTGCACGGCAAATACGGCGCGGGTATCCGCCGGGGCGAAGGCGCAGACGCTTACCACGCCCGCCTCGCCGCCGATTTAAAAAAGCTCCAAGCACTTTGCCAGGAGCATATCGGGTTTGAACTGACGACGTTCACGTATCCGTTGGGGATTTTTAGCCCCGGCACGCAAGCGGTGCTGGAAGAAGTGGGTTTTGTAGCCAGCCTATCTTGCCAAGAAGGGCGGAATGTCCTAACGGTAGGCAAGCCGCAAGATTTGTTCCGATTAAACCGAAGCAACCGCCCCGCCAACAGACCGATTGGCACACTGTTGGAATCGATCAAATAAATTTCAATGGGGTATCAAACGCGACGGCGGTAGCCAGCGGCGCAAGGCGTGATTAAACGCGTCCAAGTCGATGGGTTTGGCCAGCACGTCGTTCATTTGATTGTTTAAGAAGAGTTCCTTGGTGCCTTTTATCACGTTGGCGGTCAACGCGATAATGGGCACATTTTGATTGTGCGCGTTGGTGCTGCGGATGAGGCGTGTGGCTTCCAATCCGTCCATTTTGGGCATCATTTGATCCATTAAGATGAGGTCATATTGGTTTTGTTGAGCCAGAGCAATGGCTTCTTCGCCGCTGTTTGCCAAGTCGGGTACGATACCGAAGTTTTCTAGCACCACTTCGGCCACGGCCAGGTTGATGTCAATGTCATCGATGACCAGCACGCGAGCAGTCGGCGCGGTGAAGGGCGCAGCCGAGATTTTGTCGGTAAGGGCGATGCCGACGGCTTTCTCGCACGGGATTTTGATGGAGAAGGTACTGCCTTGGCCGAAGATGCTATTGACCCAAATTTCGCCACCCATGATGGTGCACAGGTTGTGGCAAATAGCCAACCCCAGTCCCGTACCCACGATATTGTAATTCTTGCGCAAGTCCAACTGCTCGAAGGCGAGGAAGAGCTTGTCCGTGTCCGCTGCGCGGATACCGATGCCCGTGTCGGTCACATCAAACCGCAAGTATCCGTCCTCGTACCATGCGCTGAACGTGACCCGGCCGCGCTGCGTGTATTTGAACGCGTTGCCCAGCAGGTTGATTAACACTTGGCGCAGGCGTTTTTCGTCGCCGTGCACGTAAGTGGGCAGGGTGGGGTGGATATCGATGGTAAATTCCAGTGCCTTCTCGTTGTGCACGACCGAAAACATGGAATATAGATTGTTTAACATGCGGTGCAGGTGGTAGTCGCCGTTAATGATATCCATTTTGTTGGCTTCGATTTTGCTGAAGTCCAAGATGTCGTCGATGATGGCAATCAATGCCTCGGATGCGTATTGGATGTCTTGTACATATTTGGCGTGTTTGTCGGGCAAGTCCATGCGGTGCAATGCCTTCGACAGGCCGACGATGGCGTTCATGGGGGTGCGCAATTCGTGGCTTACTTTGGCCAGGAAGTCGGACTTGGCGTTGCTGGCGGATTCGGCACGTTGTTTTTCCTCCATGTAGTCGGTGAAATCGATCATGACCAAAATAAAGCCCTTGATGGCATCAATTTGACGGATTTCGGTAGAATAAAAACGTTCTGCGCCGTCGGTTTGCGAAAAATTAATCCACGAATTAAAAAATACAGAACCATTCGTTGCGGCGGCTTCTTGTATCGCCGTATCAAAGGCCTGCATGTCTTGATCGGATAAATAAGGGCCGAACATTTCTTTATAATGCTTGTTGCGTATAAATTCGAAATTGGGAACGTTAACGGCGTCTTGTAGTGTTTGGGTGGACAGCGCCAATCTCTCGTCGTGATCCAACAAAACGATGATGTTGGGGCAGTATTCCAATAATAATTCCAAGCGGGTTTTGTGTTCGTCGTTGACTTGTGCGAGTGCATTATTTACGGCCAAGCGTGATTTCATCATATTGGCGGCATAATCCAAATGCATTTCGTTCAAGCGCATTTCGCGCGTGAGCTTTTTAATTTGTTTGCGTAGCGCTATATTCTCGGCTTCAAGCATTTTTATTTGATTTGCTGTGTCCATGGCAAACTCCTTAAAAAACGCAAAATACGATGGTATTATTATGATAGCGATTAACAAATCGAATGTCACGGGAGGTATGCGGCTCGTGGCATTCGACAAGTGCGTTGTCGGATGTAATCATGGGGCATATTTCTCCGCCTGCGGAAGCCATTAAATAAGGGATATGTCCGGCTGTTTTTTGCTTCACTAAATTCATCTCGACCAATGCGTCTTTTCCCAATGTGATATAACGCGAAATACAGGAATACACCAACATCCCTGCTGCGTTTTTATTTTCGTCCATTATGATGTTTAATATTGCTTCGGTTGTAGAAAGTACATCTTTTTCTTCATTGGTGGCAATTTGGATGCTGCCCCCCTGCGGCAATTCGGACGCAAACATGGCGTGTCCTTCCGCCGATAGATGTGTAAGCGTCTTGGTTACCGGTGCAGAGTTATCTTTATAATCAACAACAAAGGGCAGCGTTAGCATGCTGAATGCTTCTTTGCTTTCTTCCCATATACCCAAGCCGGTTAAATAGGCCTGTACCGAATCGTTATTTACTTCAATTAATGCATTGCCGTCGCATTTTGTAATGACGGCGGGCTTGCTGATGATTTTGCTGGGTGAAATATTGGCAAAATAAAACTTGGGTGCCATGTCGTAGGCCAATACCATGCAGCAGCGGTTTAAATAAGATGCGCCGTTGTGTATGACATATCCTTTTTCGGAATGCAGTGAACCATCAATAGAAAGCGTGCCGAAGCAGGGCACATTGCCCGAAGCTTCCGTCAGCGCATGTACATAAGTATCGCCAATGGTATGAAGGGGTGAAAATGGCCCGTAAAAAAAGATCGCCGCAGGTTTTTTATCTTCTGATGCGGCGGCGTTGCTATATGCTTTTTTGAGTTGTGCCGCGGGGTCATCCAAAACTGGATCCGTCAAAACGGTTTTGAAATGTGTAACGTCACTGGTAATAACCATTACGCTAAGCATAATTAAATCGGAATCTTCCCCGGCGGCACAAGGGATTGAAATCGTGCCTACCAAGGGGTAGGGGAGTTTTTCACCCAAGGTCTTAATGATGCCGTTTTCGACAAATTCATAATGGCAGGCGACGATGGCCAAGGAATTTTTTAGAAATGAGGTGTCCGGTTGCAATTGTTCCAGTATTTCGGCGACAGCCAAGTTTTGGTCGTCCAATTCACGCGTGGTGGCCATTAATGTTTTAATCATGCAGATCACCTCATAAAAAATCACTTTTTATATGTAATGCGGATTATAACGTTTATTTCGCGGGCGTAGCGAATAGGTTAACAATTGTTAACCAAAAAAATTTCAGTTGGTGAGTGTCACTCACCAACTGAAATTTTAGAACCGGATTTTATAGGGTTGCGATTTTACCCGTATGGTGCGATTGATAGGCTTTTTCCAACATTTCGGTTAACGCGTAGGCCATGTTTATGTCGTATTCGATGGGGGCGTTGTGCAGGATGCCGTCCAGGAACATGCGCAGCGGGTAGGGGCCTTTGGGGGGGAGGGTGTCGGGGCTTGGCGTGCGCCACTCGCTGTTGTTGCCGCGGGTGCGGATTTTGATGTCGCCGCCGATGGATGTGACTGCGCCTTCAGTACCCAACAATTCGAAGCAATTGGCATCGTAAGGGGATACGAAGGAGGTTTCCAACACTGCGATGGCTTTGTTTTCAAATTCTACGACGCTAACGGCGTTGTCGTCGCCTGCGGGGGCTACGGTTGTATTAAAAATGGAAGCCACACGTGCGGGTTTGCCCAGCAGGAACGGAGCCACATACATGGGGTGGCAGCCCAAATCCATCATCGCACCACCGCCTGCGGCGTCCATATCGAACCAATGCGGCGGCAACCAACCCGCGCTTGCGCCGTTGTGTGCGTTGCGGAAGCGCATGTAATGTACGCGCCCCAATTCACCCGCGTCGATAAGCTGCTTGCACAGGCGGTATAACGGGTTCATCAGGTGCGGGTACGAAATGCAAAACTTGACGCCGTTGGCTGCGATGGCATCGCCAATGGCGCGGGCATCGTCCATTGTGGTGGCCAGTGTTTTCTCCGTGAAGATATGTTTGCCTGCATTGGCGGCGGCTACCATGACGCGGCGGTGGTCGGTGGTGGGGCCGTCTACAATGACGGCATCCACATCGGCTCGGTTGATGGCTTCGTCAAAGTCCGCTACGAAGTCGGCATCCAATGATTGCGCCCACGCGGCACCGCGCACGGGGTCTTCATCCCACACCGCCACGACGTTGGCGTCGGGTTGCGCGTTGGCAAAGTTTGCGTATTCCTCGGCGTGTACGTGCCATTTTGACAGCATTAAAATATTCACCATAAGTGTGTCCTCCTAAATAAACATCAATGCGTTGAAAAAAAATACGATTGCAACCACCAATCCCCCGAATAATTGGAACCATCGATTGCGTGATAAGGGCGCGTCGTAATCGGAATGCATGTGGCTGTCCGCCCAATTGCGGAAAATATCCGGGAACAACAAGAAAACCAGCCCAAATGGAATAAACACCACACTCAAAAACAAATTGCGTGAATAAGTCGTAAAGGTGCGGTTCTCGTGGTACTGATCGATGAGCCAGTGGAAAAGCTCTTGCGCCAAGTTGGCGGAATAAATGACTTCGTCTTCGGTTCTCAGGTTAAACAGTACGGTGCGTTGTACCGCTTCTTCGCCGGGCAATTGGAGGGTGTATACGCGTTGTGCCACGATGGTGGGTAGTATCACCATGCCGCCCGTGTTGTCTACATAGCTCCACAAGGGCGGGTTTGCGTTTAGTGTAATAACTTCACCGCTACGCCGCCCGCCTACGCCCCTTGCCGTTACACCATCCAAATGGATGGACGTAATGCGGTAGCGTTGGCTGTCAATGCTAGTGGCGCGTTGCATGCGGTAATGCCCGACATTCATCGCCGCCAATATCAAGTAACACGCGATCAAAATTACACAAAATCGCCGTTTCATTTTAAATTCCTCAACAAAAATGCATATAAGTCCGCGCGTTCTTCAATTTGTTTGGCAATGGGCATACCTTGTCCGTGCCCGGCGGATACGTTGATACGCACCAGCAGGGGATTGTCGCCCGCATCGGCGGCTTGTAAGGTAGCGATGAACTTACGTGCTTGGCCGGGTACGACACGGTCGTCGGTGTCCGCGGTCATGACCAGCGTGGGCGGATACGCCGCATTCATGCGCACATTGTGCAACGGCGAATACTTGTACATGAAAGCGAATTGCTCGGCGTTGTCGGCGCAGCCGTATTCGCCCGTCCAATATCGCCCGGCGGTGAAGAGGTGGTAGCGCAGCATATCCAACACCGGCACCGCCACAATGACTGCGCCGTACAAATCCGGCCGTTGGGTCAGGCACGCGCCTGTTAGTAACCCGCCGTTGGAACCACCCATGATGCCCAAATGAGGCGTGGCGGTAATTTTCTGGGCAATCAAATATTCTGCCGCCGCGATGAAGTCGTCGAAGACGTTTTGCTTGGATTCCAACATGCCTGCGCGGTGCCATGTCTCGCCGTATTCCGACCCGCCGCGGATGCACGCCACGGCATACACACCGCCATGTTCCAACCAAGACAGTAACGGCGGCGAAAACGCGGGCGTCATGGCAATGTCAAAGCCGCCGTAACCATACAGGAGCGTGGGATTTTTGCCGTTGTTGGGCAGCCCCTTTTTGGCGGTGATGAACATGGGCACCTGCGTGCCGTCCTTGGACGCGTAGAAAACCTGCCGCGTTTCATATTGGTCAAACGGGAAGTTAATTTGCGGCGCAAACCACACGCGCGGTTGATTGGACGCAAAATCATATTCATACACGGTAGATGGGCTCAAGTAGCCGCCGAATTGCACATGCAGGATGTCGCGGTTTTGCCTACACGACAAGCCCAGTACCGACCCCGGCCCGGGCAATTCCAATTCCCACAACAATGTGCCGCAGGGTTTGTATATCTTCAGTTTGTTGACTGCGTGCTGCACGTAGCAACACAGCAAGTGATCGTTGGCCAAGCGCGCCCATTCCAACATTTCGCCATTGTCGGGCACGATGGTGCGCTCGTTGCGCGGGCCGTCGGCGGTTAAGTCCACGGCAATGATCTTGCCGAAGGGTGCATCCTTTTGCGTGTAAATATAAGCCACGTCGTTTATAACGCCCGTGACGCTGTACCCCTCATCAAAATTATCCGCAATCGTGAGCCACAGCGCGTCCATATCTGCCAGCGGACGGTAATGCAGCTGATTTTTGAAAAGCGTCGAATACCCCGTGGAGCGGAACGCCCAGCCTTTGCCCTCGTCGGTATACAGGCGAAAATCCCAATCCGGTTGGTCGGGATGGTTGTAAATCATTTGATCATCGTCTTGTGCGGTGCCTAACTTGTGTAAGCAGATCATGGAATTGCGCGCTTCGGCCTTGAGCACGCTGTCCACGTCTTGCGCGGGGTAGCGCGTATAATAAACGCCGCTTTCATCCGGCAGCCACGCGATATTTGAAAATTTTACATGCGCCAATTTGTCAGGCAAGACCTCTAATGTGTGCAAGTCCATGAAATGAATGGTCTGCCAATCCGATCCGCTAACCGATAGGCTATACGCCAGATAATTGCCGTCGGGGCTGAACGCGCTGTGCATGACCGCCACCGTGCCGTCGTTGCTAAGTAGATTGGGATCCAATATCAACTCATCGCAACCGGTCGCAATTTGCAACCGGTACAAAACCGATTGATTTTGCAAACCATCGTTGCGCCATGCATAATATTGTCCGGCCACATAGTCGGGTGTGGTGCTGCGGGCATAGTGCCACAACTCCGTCAAACGTTGTTTAAACGCTGCACGGTCGGGGCTTTCTTTCATATAATCTTCAAAATATTCGTTCTGCGTTTGTATCCATGCTTTAACATCGGGTGCGGTATCGTCCTCGAGCCAGCGGTAAGGGTCGGCCACCGGTGTGCCGTGATAATCCTCTACTACAATTTCACGCTTTGTGATAGGTCGGTTCGCAAAGTTCTTAGGCATTTTGTACTACACCCCTTCATATAAATGTATAAGGCATTATGCAATGTGCACCATTTTGTGTCAAATGCACAAAAATGCTTGCGCCGGAATGTTGGATGTGTTTAAATCTTTGACATTATGTTCAATAGGAGGAAGTTTGCAATGAAAAAGTATTTAATGGCTTTGGCAGCTACAATCGCATTTTGCGCAGTGCTGCTGCTAAGCGGATGCGCATCGCGCGATGAAGATTTGGTGGGTACATGGATATGGCAAGACAACCCCGCGTACATTACCACTTTTGAAGCTAATGGCAATGGCACCAATGCAATTACATGGGGTCATGGTACTGAATTTACATGGACTACACGCGGCAACAATATTTACAAACGCTTTTACGGAAGCAGAGATCGTTATTACTTCGAATACAGCGTAAATGGGGACATTTTGAATTTTTATGACGAGGGTGTACTAGTGTTCCGCTATGTAAGACAACGTTAATCAATCAATTAAACAAAAAAACGCCCGCAAGTGTTGGATGCTCAACATTTGCGGGCGTTTTTGGTTCCCAATAATTTAATAAGCTTGCAATAATAAATAAAATGCAATATAACCTTTGCAACAATGTTAATTACAAATGGAGGGAGTGAATCGGATAATGAGTGGCATGACCAAAGAGCAAAAAGTACAACATTGGATCGATACGTCCGATGATGATATTATTACAGCCAAAGCCATGCTAACGACTAAACGATTGTTACCATGTGGTTTTTTTTGTCATTTGGCAGCCGAAAAATCCTTCAAAGCTGCCATTGTGAAATATACCGATGAGGTTCCGCCCAAAATTCATAATTTAAGAAAACTGGCTCAAAATGCAAATATGTATAAGCTACTGTCTGCCGAACAAATAAATTTAATGAAACGCTTAGAAACCATGCAAATTAATGCGCGTTACCCTGAATATAAAGATGCTTTGTATCAAACGCTGGATGAAGCGTATTTCGGGAAGCTTATAAAGGAAACGGAGGGTTTGCTATGTTGGATAAAAGTACAGTTAGAAAAGTAGCTGAAAAATATGCAGAAAAAGTAAAAAAAATATTAAAGCCAAACGCTATCGTGCTTTTTGGCTCGCATGTTAATGGCAATTCCCACGCGCATAGCGACATCGACATTGCCATTATTTGCAATGATTTTGAAGGAAATTGGCATGATGTAATGGTTGCGTTGCTGGGCATCGCGTGGGAGCATGATGATTTTGATGATTTTGTTATCGAACCACACTTGTTAAATGAAAATAAAGATGTAACGGGGTTTGTGAAGCACGTTATTAATACAGGTGAATATATTTACAAAGCGGCATAACGAAACGACGGCTTGACAAACCTCAAGCCCGCATATATACTCGCCGTTGTCGCTTTTTGGGCGGCGTTTGTCACATCTTCTTTGAGCGATGTGGCTTGTCTGGGTGTGGCGTAGCTTGGTAGCGCGCTAGACTGGGGGTCTAGAGGTCGCAAGTTCAAATCTTGTCACCCAGATGATTAAGGCTTTGCAGATAGCGAAGCCTTTTTTCTTCAAAAAATATATGGAAGAAAGGATGGTGAAAAGAATGAAAGCGGCTATCCATCCAAATTATTTTCAAGCGAAAGTGAGATGCAACTGCGGCAATGAGTTCGTTACGGGCTCTACCAAGGAAGACAT